>Ga0181520_10004150_pt1 | contig 24603 bp, 26 predicted proteins | sample PEATcosm2014_Bin_29_FD_132451 | JGI IMG/M metagenome (GOLD analysis project Ga0181520, IMG submission 132451) | Peatland microbial communities from MTU Mesocosm Facility, Houghton, MI, USA - PEATcosm2014_Bin02_30_metaG | ecosystem: Environmental > Terrestrial > Soil > Wetlands > Peat | place...
CCATCGAACAGTTCCTCCAGATTTACGAGAGCGACGTCAGCTACCGCGACGTCGCCGCCAAGGTGGACGCGCACTACGCCTCGCAATAGTTAATCATTTCCCGCGGGCCGCCGCCTGGTCGCGGTAGCGGTAGAAGGCCGCCACGATGGTGAACAGGATCGCCACCGCAAACGTCAGTTCCGCATATTGCAGGAACCGTCCCGAGCTCACCGAGTTGTCACCGGCGCCGGTGGACAACACCTTCGTCAGCACGGCTACAAACAAATCGCCGAAGGCAATCGTCAGCAGCCAAAAACTCATGATGATGCTCTTCATCTCCGGCGCCGCCTCGCGAAACGCGAATTCCAGCCCTGTCGTGGACACCAATACTTCTGCCGCCGTGAGGATGAGATAAGGCACCGTCTGCCACAGGACGCAGAGTTGCACGCCGTGCTCAATCCGCGTTTCCAGCGCCGCCACCACCAGGTATGATGCCCCCGCCAGGAACATGCCCATGGACATCCGGTTCAGCGGCGCGGCCAGCCGGCCCATTCGCGGATAGAGCCCCAGCGTAAACAGTGGCACCAGGATCATTATTATCAAGGGGTTCATGGATTGCATTTCCTCCGCCCCAATCTGAAGGCCAAATACGGTTGCTGGCGTCATTTTCTGCCCCTGCAACACCCACGTCGAATTGGTCTGGTCAAACAATGAGAAAAAGATCGGGATCAGCGCGAAGACCATCAAGATGGGCGCCACTGATTTTGCGGCGTTTATCTCCGCCTCGCTGAACCGCCCGCGCGCGCCGCTCCAGAATCCTTTCCCCGCTTCGGCCTGGCCGAATAATGCCGCAAAAAACACCCGGAAGAATCCCGCCTGGCGCGTCTCTCGTGACGGCGCCACGCGCACATAGTATTTGCGCCCCGACCAGAAAATCAGCGTGGCGATGGCCATCAAGACGCCCGGCACGGCAAACGCCAGGCTGTAACCGTGATGGTTCTTGACCCAGGGAATGACCAGGAACGAAAAGAACGACCCGAAATTGATGGACCAATAAAATGCGCCATAGGCCTTTTGCAACAAGTGCGACTGCCCCGGTTTGAACTGGTCGCCCATGAACGCCGAGACGCACGGCTTGATGCCCCCGGAGCCGAACGCAATCAGCGCCAGCCCCGTGAACAGACAAATCATCTTTCCATGCACGCCCCCCGCAAAGTCGCTGCACGCCAGCACCCCGTGCCCGGCGCAGTAAAAAAGCGAAACCCAGAGAATCGTGTGGTAGCGGCCGATGATTTTGTCCGAAAGCCACGCTCCCAGCAGCGGCATGAAGTAGTTGGCAAAGACGAAGTAGTGGATGATTTCCGTGGCCTGGTCATCCGTCTGTCCCAAGCCGCCCTTTAACACCGCGCCGCTGAGATAACCCGCCAGGATGCTCCGCATCCCGTAATAACTGAAGCGCTCGCAGGCCTCGTTGCCCACGATGAACTTGATCTGCCGCGGCCAGCGGTTGGCGCCGGCCGGCGTTTGGGTTGTCTCTGGCGTGTCCAATGTCGCCCCCAGCCTACGCGACCCAATCGCTTCTGAAAAGCCGGATGACCCGCCAACCGGCATTTTAAATTGCCGCCAAGGGCTGGGGAGGGGACGGCTCGTCCCCTCTGACGCTTTGCCGACGCAGTCATGACGCGCCCGAACTCGCCGGGCGCGTCGTAATTGCGCGGGCTGTCATGGACTGCGGCGGGAAGCGAAGCGCCACGCCGCTTTCGTGCGGGCACCGGTCCACAAAAGCTCGCGGCCCGCGCGTGCGTGCGAAACGCAATGTGAACCTATCCCGGAGGGATCGAATCATCCAGCCCGGCGTTGCACAGTCCGGCTTGCGGCGGTCAGCAATTTTATGGCGTAGTCGAGATCAAGCAAGACAACGGGTGACATGAAAAGGGGCCATAGTACGTCTAGCCGGGTCTCCATCGCTCCCGACTTCGTTTTTTGCAATTAAATTCACTTCCCTCCCAACCATTTACGCATTTCCCGTTAGCGGCTAACTTTGCGAATCCTCCAACCCTGCTAAAATCGCCCTGGCTGGGAAACCGCCCCCGCCACGATGAGCCATTATGCTCACAATCGAGTTCGGATACGGTCGGTTCGCCCAGTCGGCGTCCGCCCGCAGGAATTCTTTGTCCCGCCATCTCCTTTCTCATGACCAAGAACCGTTTCAGATACACCAAGAGCACCGTTCGTCACCAGAAGGTGCAGGCGCGCCCGCCCCATCCTCTCAAGCTTGGCATCCTGTCAGAATCCCCCCTGCGCCGGATCCCGACACCCGTGAAATTGTGCGCTTTGTGTCTAATTTTTGGGCAAGAATTCCCCCAAAAAACCTCCGAATTTGATCACCAAAATCTGCGAAAACCCCAGCAAAACCCCACATCGTCAACCCTCGTAAACCGTGAAATACTTTGGGCCCCCAGCCCCCCCGTCCTCCGTAGTTTTAGCGGAGGAGGATCCCGGCCTGCCACCCGAACCCTCCCGGCAATGGGGAACAGTGGCGGCGCGTCGAAATTGCGCGAGGCGTCACGGACCGCGGCTGTGTCCCGCTCGGCGCGGGATCAGCCGCAGCGCGTCGGGCTCCCAAGCCGTGTTGAGTGTTTCCGAGGCGGTTATTCCTGCGAAGCTGCTGCGGCTGGTCTACGACACAGCCGCGGTCCGAGACCGGCCTCAGCAGCGCCACGCCGCTTTCGTGCGGGCAACGGTCCGCAAAAGCTCGCGGCTCGCGCGTGCGGTCGAAAGCGCCGTCGCCGCTGCGCTTTGCCGGCGCAGTCCATGACGCGACCGGGCTTGCCGGGTGCGTCGGAATGGCGCGGGGCATCAACAGCCGGGCAGGGGACCGGTCCCGAACTTCCGCTTTCCTTTTGCCGGGGAAGTTTTTAAGCTCCACGCACAGATGAAAGGAATCATTCTTGCCGGAGGAGCCGGTTCGCGGCTGTATCCGCTCACACTCGTTGCGAGCAAGCAGCTCCAGCCGGTCTATGATAAACCGATGGTCTATTACCCGCTCACCACCCTGATCGAGGGCGGCATCCGCGAGTTGTGCCTCATCTCCACCCCCCAGGATCTGCCGCGTTTTAAGCAACTGCTCGGGGACGGTTCCCGCTTTGGCCTGCACATTGATTACCGCGAGCAAGCGCGGCCCGAAGGCATCGCCCAGGCCTTCCGCATTGCCGAGGATTTTATCGGGCTGGACACCGTTGCCCTCGTGCTCGGTGACAACATCTTTTACGGGGACGACGCCTTCACCCGCGCCTTCAGCAATTTCAAATCCGGCGCCACGATTTTTGGCTATCACGTCAACGACCCCGAACGCTACGGGGTGGTGGAATTCGACGCCACCGGCAAGGCTGTCTCCATTGACGAGAAGCCGAAGCAGCCCAAGAGCAATTACGCCGTCCCCGGCCTCTACCTCTTCGACAACCAGGTCGTGGACATCGCCCGGAATCTGAAACCCTCCGCGCGCGGCGAGCTCGAGATCACCGCCGTCAACATGGAATATCTCCGCCGCGGCGCCTTGCACGTGCATCGCCTCGCCCGCGGCTTCGCCTGGCTGGACGCCGGCACCAGCAGCAGCCTCCACGACGCCAGCGCCTACGTGCAGACCATCGAGAAGCGCGCCGGCGTCAAGATCGGCTGCCCCGAAGAGGCATCCTTCCGCCAGGGCTTCGTCTCCCTCGCTGACCTGGAAAAAATCGTCGCGGCCATGCCCAACTGTGAGTACCGCTGCTACCTCGAACAGGAAGTCGTCGCCGAGGCCAGACGCCTGCAATAGGAATAACCCGCATTTTTCTTCAACTCCACGCTTTATGATTTTGCTCCTGGGTGCATCCGGTTATGTCGGCGAGGCCTTTGCCCGCGAACTTCAACGCCGCGGCTCGCCGTTCCTCCCGCTCGCCCGCAAGCAGGTGGACTACACCCGGTTTGACCGCCTGCTGGAATTCCTGCGCGCCAAGAAGCCGGCCTTTGTCATCAACTGCGCCGGCTACACCGGCAAGCCGAACGTGGATGCCTGCGAACTCGACAAGGCCGGCACGCTCGCGGGCAACACGCTGCTGCCCCAGACCATCGCCCACGCCTGCGCCGCCGCCGGCATTCCCTGGGGACACGTTTCCTCCGGCTGCATTTTTTCGGGCGCCAAGGTTTCGGAGCACGGGAACGTGCGCGTGGAAACGGACATGAACCGCCCCGACTTGCACACCCTCGTCGAGGCCAAATCCCCGGCGGTGCTCGGTTTTACGGAAACGGACACGCCGAACTTCTCCTTCCGCAACCCGCCCTGCAGCTTTTACAGCGGCACCAAGGCGCTCGCCGAGGAAGCCATCGCCGGCCTTGGCCAAAGTTACATCTGGCGTTTGCGCATCCCCTTCGACGAATTTGACAGCAACCGGAATTACCTCAGCAAGGTCCAGCGCTACGCCAAGGTTTACGACAACGTCAATTCCGTTTCCCATCGCGCCGACTTCGCCCGGGCCTGCGTGGACTTGTGGGACCTCCGCGCGCCCTTCGGCATCTACAATGTCACCAATCCCGGCTACGTCACGACCCGGCACGTCGTTCAGCTCATCGAAAAAGTCCTTCAGCCCACGCGGAAATTCGAGTTCTGGCAGAACGACGAGGAATTCTACCGCCAGGCCGCGAAGACCCCCCGTTCCAACTGCGTGCTCGATCCCGCCAAACTGCTCGCCGCTGGCGTCCGCATCCGGCCCGTGGAGGAAGCCCTCGAGGATTCACTCAGGAAATGGAAGCCGGAATAAGCCTTTGCCATTGCCGCGCCGCGATTTATGCTTCGCGGCAGTCAGGCGCGGCCGGAGCCAATCGGCGCGTGAATCATAAATCTTAATTCCAACATGAATTTGCTAATCACCGGCGGAGCGGGTTTCATCGGCTCCAATCTCATCCACCAGATCATTGACGACCCCAAAATCGTCAAACTTGTCAATCTGGATTGCCTGACCTACGCCGGGCGCCTGGAAAATCTTGAGCCGGTGGCGCGCCATCCGAAATACATTTTTGAAAAGGTGGACATTCGCGACAAGGCCGCCACGTTGCGCGTCGTGGAAAAACATGCCATCACCCATGTCATGCACCTCGCCGCGGAATCCCACGTGGACCGTTCCATCACCGGCCCCGCCGACTTCATCACCACCAACATCGTCGGCACCTTCAATCTCCTGGAAGCCTGCCGCGGTTTCTGGAATGGAAAATCCGGCGACCATAAATTCCACCACATCTCCACCGATGAGGTCTATGGCTCGCTCGGCCCCAAAGGTTTTTTCACCGAGACCACGCCCTACGCGGCCAATTCGCCCTATTCCGCCAGCAAGGCCTCTTCCGACCTGCTGGTGCGCGCCTATCATCACACCTACGGCCTGCCCACCGTCATCACCAATTGCTCCAACAACTACGGCCCGTACCAGTTTCCAGAGAAGCTCATCCCCGTCGTCATCCAAAGCGTTCTCGCCCGCAAGCCCGTGCCGGTTTACGGCGACGGTCTGAACGTGCGGGACTGGCTCTACGTGTGCGACCATGCCGCGGCGCTGTGGACCGTCCTGCAATCCGGCCGGCCCGGCGAAACCTACAACATCGGCGGCCACAACGAATGGGCCAACCTCCACATCGTGCGCCTGATTTGCGACACCATTGACGAATTCGCGCCCGAATTGGGCGGCAACTCCCGCCAGCTTGTCACCTTCGTCACCGACCGCCCCGGACACGACCGCCGCTATGCCATTGACGCTTCCAAGATTCAGCGCGAGCTCGGCTGGGCTCCCGCCCACCGGTTCGAGCAGGGCATCCGGGAAACCATTCGCTGGTATTTGGACCATCAGGATTGGGTGAAGTCCGTCTTGAAGAAATAATTATCTGAACGCACCGCCGTGGGTTAATATCAAATCCCAAAGATGAACCTCCGACGCGCAAAACTCCTCCCGCTTCTCGCCCTGCTGGTCTGCTGGGGCCTTTTGGCTCGCGCGGCGGACACCAATACGCTCGTCTGGCAGGCCGAGCAAGACCGCGTCAGCGCCGATATCCACGGCGAGGCGCTCTGGCCCCTGCTGGAGGACATCGCCCGCCAGACCGGCTGGCATATTTTTGTCGAGCCTGGCGCCCGCGGCAACGCCTCGGTCAAGTTCCGGAACCTGCCGGCCGGCGAGGCGCTCCAGAAGCTGCTCGGCAACCTGAACTTTGCGCTGGTGCCGGAGACCAACGGGCCGCAACAGCTTTACGTCTTTACCACCACCATGCAAAGTGCCACCCGGCCCGTGGTCGTCAGCGCCGCCAAGGGCAAACCCCTGAAGCACGTTCCCAATCAACTCATGGTAAAGCTCAAACCGGGCGCCAATATTGACGCCATCGCCAAGGCCCACGGCGCCAAAGTTATTTCCCGCAACGACAAGCTCGGTATCTATCTCCTGGAATTCGCCGACGCCAACACCACCGACACCGCGCTGGCCACCTTGCAGGGCGATCCCGGTGTCGCCGCCGTGGAATACAATTACATCTACAACCCGCCCCCGACTCCGCAGCCGCTCGCCAACACCCCGGCGGGCGCCGGTCAGATTTCCCTGACCCTGGATCCCAATTCATCCACCGATCCCTGCACGCCCATCGTCGGACTCATTGACACGGGGGTCCAGTCGCTCGGCAGCCAGTTGGACCAGTTTATGATGCCTGCCGTCAACGTGACCGGCGACCAGACGGCCTTGAGTTCGTCCACGCCCACCCACGGCACCGCCATGGCCCAGGCGATTCTCAACGGCGTCCGGCAGCAGGGCACCAGCAGTTCCGTGCGCATCCTGCCCGTGAATGTCTATGGCAGCGGGGAGACCACCACGAGCTGGAACGTCGCCTTGGGGATGCAGGCGGCCGTCAATGGCGGCGCCACCGTTCTGAACATGAGCCTGGCGGGCACCAGTGACAGCGCGGTGTTGGACAGCCTCGTCCAGCAGGCGCTGGCCAGTGGTGTCGTGATTTTCGCCGCGGCCGGCAATGAGCCGGTCACCACGCCCAATTACCCGGCGGCCATTCCCGGCGTCAATGCCGTCACCGCCCTCTCCGCACCGGGCCAGCTCGCTTCCTATGCCGATTACGGCAGCTTTGTGGAGATGGCGCTGCCCGGCACCAGCCTGGTCTATATGGGGGCCCAGCCGTGGGTCGTTCAAGGCACGTCGCCAGCCACGGCCTTCGCCAGTGGCATCGCGGCGGGCGCCAAGGCGGCCAATTGCCAGCCGTGGACACAAATCGAGAACGCCATGGCCCAGAAATTCCCCGTGCCGCAGAAAGGCAATTAGACCGGAAACTCCCATCCGCGAATGGAAGTCGCGCGGTTCGCGGCCCCCAATCTGAACCTCCCATGCGTCGTCACCTCCCACGCCGGCCTTTCCCAAACGGCACGAAAATCATTGTTGCTTTCGGCTCCCGGCTGCTCGGCCTGTTCCTGCTGGCGGGCATCGCCGGCTCGGTCCGAGCCCAGACCAATGACCTTGATCTCAACGGCGTGATGGATGCCGTCCAGCAGTTCGCCCAAGACAATCTGGCTCCCGAGGTGGTGCAGGCCTTGCAAGGCGTGGACCGCGAGCAGGTGCAGGATTTCCTCGACCATTATCAGGAATACTTGCACGGGGATAGCGTGCCCGACGTCGCGCAGCTAAAGGGGGCCGCGAACACCGTCCTCCCGCTGCTGGATGCCCATGAGGAAACACAGCCCTACGCGGCCTGGCTGCGCGAGCGGTTGGATTATTTCGAGGCCGCGGATGAACTCAAGCCGCCCGCCCCGCCGCCGCAGCCGCCCCCGGCCCAGCCGTTGCCCCCGCCGCCCAACCCGCCCTTCAAGGCCGAGCAGGAGCTTTGGATCAGGAAAGTCGCGCCGCGCCCCTGGCCCAAAGGCGCCGCCGAAATCGTCCCGAAGATCAAGCCCATCTTTGCCGCCGAAAATGTTCCGCCGGAACTCGTCTGGCTCGCCGAGGTCGAATCTGGTTTTGATTCCCGCGCCCGCAGCCCCGGCGGCGCCGTGGGCATGTTCCAACTCATGCCCGCCACCGCCAAACAGTTCGGGCTCAGCCTCTGGCCGCGCGACCAGCGCCGGCAACCGGAAATGGCCGCGCGCACCGCCGCCCGGGAATTGCACGACCTTTACCGGCAGTTCGGCGACTGGCGGTTGGCCGTCGCCGCCTACAATTGCGGGCCCGGAACGGTGCAAAAAATGTTGGTGCGCCATCACGCCAAAAGTTTTGAAGCCATCTCCACGCATCTGCCCGCCGAGACCCAGATGTATGTGCCGAAGGTCGAGGCCACGATCCTCCACCGGGAAGGCGTGGACCTGGAAAAGCTCAAGGCGCCCGTCGTCGGTTCCTGATCCGTTGAACCGGGCGCCGCCTGTCAGAGCGGAATGAACTCGTGGCGGATGTCCGGGCCGTCGAGGTGCAACAGCGCCACGCTGCGCTGCGCTCCGAACCGGGGCTTGCCCGCATAACCGGGATTGAAGAAGAAAACGCCGTCCACCATTTCCGCAAATGGCTTGTGCGTGTGGCCAAACACCACCACTTCCGGCCGGTGCTGCCGCAGTTTCGCTTTGACCGGGTCCGACAGGGCCCGCGGGTTCACGATGTGGTGGATGAGAAATTTTCTCTCCGCCAGCGTCACCACTTCCGTTTCCTTGTACCACAGGCCTTGGTCCGTGTTGCCCAGCACGAGTGTCACCGGCGCAATAAACTTCATTTCCAACTCGATCATCGGACTGCCAATGTCGCCGGCGTGCAAAATGTGATCGGCCTCCGCGAAGATCGTTGCCACGCGCGGATCCAGAAAACCGTGGGTGTCCGAGATGATTCCCAGTTTCATGCCGATTGCGTGAACCACACCCGACCCCACTTGCTCAATGGCAAATTGGCAATCCCCGCCCTGGCCCCGGTAAACCTCACGCCTTGGCGTCCTCCGGTTCGGCTTCGGGGTCGCTTTCGGGCTCCTTATCCGCCTTCGGTTCGCGGGCTCCGGCCTTCTTGTCCGCCGGTGATTCCGCCGTCAGCTTGGCGGCCCCGGCAAACAGCGCGGTGAACAGGCCGCCGCTCATCAGCGTGTTGCGGAACATCTCCCAAGTGGTGGGATGCCAGGTCGGCAGTCCCGTTGTCAGCGCCTGGATCCAGCCAGCCACCGTTTTGGCGTAACCCGGATCCGCCAGCCAGGAAAAGGTGTTGGTGACCAGGTAAAATATCACCGCTCCCAGCAGACCGCCCAGCACCAGCTTGAGCATGCCCGCCTTCGCTCCAAACCACCTGCCGAGCGCGATCAGCAGCGCGTAAACCGCGTAGCTGGGGACCATGGAGAAGCCCAGGGGCGCCGTATGATACTTGAAAACGTTCAGGGCCACATCGGTCACGAGGATTGCGCCGAGTGGCAGCCACCACGCCATTGACCCGCCCAAAAAGGCCCCCGCACAGAACGCCAAGGCATACGCCACGCTGAAGTTCGGTGGCATCAGCCCGGGAATCCGCGACAACGCGAAAACCACGATGAAGATCACCGGCAGAAGAACTTTGCTTTTCACCATCGCCATCCTACCTCCCGGTCGCAAAGGTTTCAAACAAGTAAATTCATGCCCCGGGCGCCGGCGGCGTCCCCGGACCTTTGCGGGCCAGCAATTCGGCCACCGTGGCCGCCAGTTCCTTCTGGTTCACCGGTTTCTCGAAATAGGCCGCCGCCCCTCTCGTTAGCGCAGGGGCCTTGGATTTTTCCGCCGGATCGCTGGATACCACAATAACCGGCGTCCCCGTCGCCTCGTCCATGCGATGCAGCCAGTCCAACGCCCAGAACCCGTCCCGCAAGGCGCTCCCGCCAAGCGCGGCGTCCGGCGGAAAATTCAGATCCAGCAGAATGACGTCCGGCCGCTCTTCCCGCACCAGCTTCAACGCCGTTGAAATGTCGCCGCACATCAGCACGCGGTGGCCTTTGTCCCGCAATGCAAAATACATCGTCCGCTGAATGATCGGGTTGTCGTCAATCACCAGTATCTTGGCCGCGCCGGGGCTCGGGGTGGGTGAATCCATGTTATTAGTTGGGCTGTGATTGTCGCCAAAACCCGGACCCAAAGCGAGCCTTTTGACACCGCTTAACCTGTTGCACATAAATGCAAACCGTGCGACCACTCGCGAATTGCCCCCCGTGCGGCTCGCTGGGCGGCAGCCGACTTCCGCTTCCCGTGGATTTGACAGGCCGGTTTTCTGTGTCAAAATTGAGTGCTTGGGGGGAAAGGACGCGTGTGAACTGTCTGATTGAAATTCTGCTGGTGGAAGATTCCGAGGCCGACGCTGTTTTGTTGTTGGAGGAGTTCAAGCGGAAGAATTACACCCCCCTTTGGCAACGGGTGCAAACCCGGGACGAATTCCTCAACGCCTTGAAATCCCGCATCTGGGATGCGGTGATTTGCGACTATGTCTTGCCGGAGTTCAGCGGTCCTGACGCGCTGAAATTGCTCCGCAGCGAGGGCCTCGACATTCCGTTCATCATCGTTTCCGGCGTCTTCGGAGAGGAAAAGGCGGTCACCATGATGAAGGCCGGCGCGCATGACTATATCCTGAAATCCGACCTTTCGCGCCTCGTGCCCGCTGTCGAACGCGAGTTGGAAGCGGCCCAGGGGCGCCGGTTGAATCGCCGGGCCGAGGGCGCCATGCAATATCTCGCCGCCATCGTTGAGTCGAGCGAGGACGCCATCTACGGCAAGGATTTGGACAGTGTCGTCGCCAGTTGGAATCCCGCCGCCGAACGCCTCTTCGGCTACAGCGCCGAGGAGATCATCGGCCGTTCCACCGTGGAACTCTTCCCCGCGGATCGCCGCGATGAACTCGTTGACATCCTCGCGTGTGTCCAGCGGGGCGAAACCACCACCATCCCGGACACCGAACGCCTGCACAAAGACGGCCAGCTCATTCCCGTCTCGGTCACCGTTTCCCCCATCAAGGACACCCAGGGGCAAATCATCGGGGCCGCCACCATTGCGCGCGACATTCGCCGGCAAAAGCAGGCGGACCAGGAGCGCCTGCAGTTGAACCAGCGGTTGTTCGCCGCCAACAATCAGGTCCGCACTCTCAGCGGCATGTTGCCCATCTGCGCCTCCTGCAAGCGTATTCGCGATGACCAGGGCTATTGGGAACAGGTCGAAACCTACATCTCCAAGCATTCGGAGGTCATCTTTTCTCACAGCCTGTGTCCCGAATGCGCCGCCGAGTACGAGCGCCAGTTCGCGCTCAAGGATAAATAACAGGTTCTGCCGCGAGCTGACCGGAAACGCTGGCACTCCTGCCGGCGCGTGGCGTGCCCGCCACGGCGTCCGGCCGTGCGTCAAAAACCCCCGCGGCGAACGGCCCGGCTCCTTAGTGGATGCTCAAGGCCGTGTTGATTTCGGTCACCGCCTTGTTCAGATGCTTCACCACTCGCTTTTGGTCCTTCACCGCCGCGGAAGCGAGCACCTGGCTGATCAAACTTTGCGCCTGCCGCAGCTTTTCATCCGACAGCTTCTGCGGGGTCCGGTCCTTGAGATCGCCGGCCAGATCCATGCCCAGCAGCTTCGCGCCGGCTTCCACCGCGTGCATCGCCTTCACGCGATGGCCCTGGTAATCATGGTCCCCCGTGGACAGGATGGAATATGCGTCGCGCAACATTTTTGCTTCCGCGGAGTCCGTGAACGCCATTCGCTGGATTTCGTTCTGGCCCACCGCGGTGCCGCTGGTTGCGCCGGCCGGCGCGCTGGTGGCCCACGCACTGACACCGCACGTCAACGACGCCACGATGCCCGCCGTTTTAAATGAGTTCAATAAACCTTGGATGTTTTGCGTCTTCATATGTTTATCGGACGAAATGTCCGCCTTGGATGTTACCATCTATTCTATCATGGATGTTCAGCCGGCGCCAGACGCTCTTCCCGGGAGCGTCAAAAATGTATTTGGCATCCGCCGGCCTTTCTGTTAATACATCTCTTGTATCCAATTATGGGATCATTGAAAAAACGCCGCAAGGCAAAGATCAACAAACATAAACGGCGCAAGAAGCTGCGCTTGAATCGTCACAAGAAGCGCACCTGGCAGAAATAGTCTGCCATCGCCATGTGCTTTCAACCGTTCGCGGCGGCTGTCTTGTGCAGCCGCCGCGAACGTCTTTTTTGACATGCCCCATCGCTTTTCCAAGCATTATACCCGCGATGAAGCGCGTGCCCTCTTGCCCCAAATTCGCGAGTGGCTGGCCACCCTCAACCGCCTGCGCGCCGATGTCGAACACTACGACAAGCGCCTCGGCGGCATGAATACCGAGGGCCAGGACACCGGCGGCGAAACCGTCAATAATTGGATCCGCGCCCTTGCCGCCATGCAGGATATCCTTGCCGGCTTTCAACAGCGCCAGATCATCATCAAGGATTTGGCCCGCGGGCTCGTGGATTTTCCGGCCCTCCTCGGCGGCAAGGAAGTCTTCCTGTGCTGGGAGTCAGACGAGGAGGATATCGAATTCTGGCACGACTTGGAGACCGGCTACGGTGGCCGGGAAAGACTCGAGTGATTTTCGCGCGCCTATGAGGCGGTGGTGGCCAGGATACCCTCGGCGGTCAGGGCGGTGATCTTCTTCCAAGACTTGTCCGCCACCAACTTTCGGTCCACCATCCATGAGCCGCCCACCGCGGCCACTTGCGGCACCGCCAGGTAATTGGGCAGCGTGGCCGCCGTAATTCCCCCCGTCGGAATGAACTTCACGCCCGTGTGGCCGAACGGCCCCGCCAGCGCCTTCAAGGCGTTCACCCCGCCAGACGTCGTCGCCGGGAAAAATTTCAGATGTTTCCGGCCGAGCTCCAGCGCCCGCATCACTTCCGACGGCGTCACCACGCCCGGAAACAGCGGGAGCTTCGCCACCCGCGCCGCCACGGAGACCGATTCGCTCAGCCCCGGCGACACCCCGAATTGCGCCCCCGCGTCCACGGCTTGCTTGAGCTGCGTCGCCGTCAAGAGTGTCCCCGCGCCGACGGCCATCTGCGGCACGCCCTTGCGGATCCGCCGGATGCATTCTGCCGCGCCCGGCGTCCGGAACGTCACTTCCATCACTTTCAGTCCGCCCGCCAGCAGCGCCTCCGCCAGCGGCACCGCGTCCGCCACCGCGTCAATCACTGCCACACAAATCAGCCGTTGGGCCAGAAACGATTCTTCATTCATAGATTTATTCCTCCAGCCTACGAAAAATTGCCCCCCGGGTGAACGCAAATTCCGCCGGCCAAGGGAAAATAACTGTTCATTCTAGTCTCCATCAGTAAACTTGGCCCACGTGGAACACATGAATCGCAAGCCGTCATTGCTCATCATCTTCTTGACCGTCTTCATTGACCTCATCGGTTTCGGCATCGTCCTGCCGCTCCTGCCGCGCTACGCGGACAAGTTCGGCGCCGGCGGCTTCATGATCGGCCTCATCATCGCCTCCTTTTCCGTCATGCAGTTCTTCTTTGCCCCGGCTTGGGGACGGCTTTCCGATCGCATTGGCCGGCGTCCCGTGCTGCTCTTCAGCACGGCCGGGGCGGCGGTGGCCTACGCTCTTTTCGCGGTCGCGGCCTGGCCCGGCTTCCCGCCGGCCACCGGCCTGGTCATCTTGCTGGCCTCGCGGGTTTTTGCCGGGATTTGCGGCGCCAACATTTCCGTGGCCTCCGCCTATATCGCCGATATCACGCCGCCGGACAAACGCTCGCGCGGCATGGGTTTCATCGGCATGGCCTTTGGCTTCGGCTTCATCGTCGGCCCCGTCATCGGCGCCTTGAGCGCCAGCTATCTCGGTTTGCAGGGCCCGGGCTGGGTGGCCGGCGGCATCTGCGCCGCCAATTTTATCCTCGCCTTCTTTATCCTGGCCGAAAGCCGGCAACCGGGCGCTCCGCTTGCCCCCGCCCGCCCCAAGCTTGCCCAGTGGCTGCACGCCCTCAAGCTCCGCCATGTCGGCTTTCTGATCGTGCTTTATTTCCTCGCCACCTTCTGCTTTGCCTGTTTCGAAAGCACCCTGCCGCTCCTCCTCGGCTCGCCGGCTTTTCATCCGGATGACTTCAAAAACCCGCCCGCCTTCGCGCATGAAATCGCCGCCGGCGCCGACCCCGTTTCTGCCCGCATCCGTTCCCGCCTGCCCGCGGACGCCGTGCAGCGGCTGGGCGATCCGGCGGCCACCACCCTGGCTTTGCGCCGCGTGCTCTATTTTGAAATCAACAAGCTGTTGCTGGCCCCCGATCTCTATGATCCCGTGGTATGGCAAAACCTTCCGCTGCCACCGGAGGCGCAACATCTGCTCGGCGAAAAAAGTTCTCCCGACCGCAACCGCCGGCTCAACCGCCTGCTGTTGGAAGCTGCCTACCCGCAAGATTTGAAGCCGCAGAAATTCTATTATGACGAAAGGCACATTGGATATCTCTTTGCCTTCTGTGGCCTGATGTCGGCTTTGGTGCAGGGCGGCATGATCGGCCGGCTCGTGAAGCGTTTTGGTGAGCCTGCGCTCATCTGGGGCAGCCTCTTTGCTGTGGGCGGCAGCCTCCTGATCATTCCTTATGCGGCCAGCCTGGCGATCCTGCTGGTCGGTCTGGCGCTCGTCGCCATGTCTTCCGGACTCAACCGCGCGCCCACCATGGGCTTGATCTCCATCTTTACTCCCGCGGCAGAGCAGGGGGCCATCCTCGGGGTCACGCAAAGTGCCGGCACGCTCGGCCGAATCTTCGGCCCGATTTTTGCCACCAGTGCTTACTCCCTGTACCCGCATTCCCCCTATGTCGCCGCAGCCGGTCTGTGTCTCCTCGCCGGTCTGGTCGCCCTGCGGCAATTGCCCCCGCGTGCCGCCGTTCCCATTCATGAACTGGCTCCCGCCGCCTGACCGCCTCCCCGACTCCGCAATCATCCACTCATTCTGGGAGTGCCCGTATTTAAGAATCAGGCCACTAAGCCGGAACGATTTAGTCAAAAGGAGTTTAAACCACAGATGAACACAGATCCGGAAAGATTTCGCTGCAACCCTCCAATCAATTCAGAATTAATTCGCGAAAATTCGCGCCATTCGCGTCAAACTCTTCCGTTTTTAATCGGTGTCCATCTGGGTTCATCTGTGGTTAATTCATTCCACTGCTTGGTTCCGGCTAAAGTTTGGCGACGGGCCGGTTTTGCACCCACGGACTTCCCGGCCCGCCGCCATGCCGTTCGTTTGAACGGAAATCAATCATCACCCGGCGGCGCATTATCCGGCGCGCCGTCCGGCGGCGGGCCGCCCGCGCCGTCATCGTTTTCCTCGCGGCCTTCGCCCGGCGGCGGGCCCGGTCGCTTTCCCAGATACTCATCGCGCGTCAACACGCCGTCCCCGTTCTTGTCCAGGGTCTTCAAAGCCGCGGGGGCATTGGCGATTTCCGCCGCATCAATCACCCCGTCGCCGTTGGTATCGAGCGCCTTGACGATCAAGGGCACCGGTGGCCGCGGCGCGCCGGGGGGCAGGTTCTTGGGCCATGGCGGCATGTATTCGTTTGTCGTCAGCACGCCGTCATGGTTCGTGTCCAGGGTCAACAGTGCCGCGCTCGCGTTCGCAATCTCCGCCGCGTCAATGATCCCGTCGTGATTCGTGTCCAGCGCCAGCACCAGCGGCAGCGGTGGATGATGGTGCCGGGGACCGCCCCCCATGCCAGGCCCATCGGGGCCGCCGCCCGGGGGCGGACCATCGTTGCTGTCTTGTGCGCTGGCAATCAATGCCACCGCGCCCAGCGCCGTGAGCGCGAGGGCCATCGTGTATTTTAGTTTCATAATTTTTCCTGTTGGTTGACTGGGTGCAAAATTCAGTAGGCGGATCGCAAGCCCAATGGCGCCCGGCCGGCCGGTGTTCGGCTTCGTTGCGCCCGCGTTCCGTTTAATCTTCATGCGCCGAATCTAGCGCAAGCAACCTTAAGAAGCCGTTAAGCCGCAACTGGCCCTGGCATTAATGTGGATTTGCCAAGCCCCGCCGGGTGCGATTTACTGGAGCCATGCTTTCTGGCTTTCTCAGCCGATTTGCCGCCCGCCGGCCGCCGCCGCCCGTGGCCGAGTCCTTGCAGCTCGGCACCCGGACCGTTCCGCTGCTGGTGCTCCGCAATCCCCGGGCGCGCCGTTACTTGTTGCGCCTTCAGCCGGACGGCTGCGCCCGCCTCACCATTCCTCGCGGCGGCAGCCAAAGCGAAGCCCGGTCCTTCCTCGATCGCAACCGCGCCTGGTTGGCGCAACAAGTGGAGCGCCACCACTCCCAGCCGCGCCTGCCCGCCGCGTGGCACCTCGGCACGGAAATTTTTCTCCGGGGGGAACTCATTCGCATCGAGGCCGGCGAAACGGGCCGCGTTCGGTTGGGCGCGGAAAACCTATTTGTGGCCGATGCCGCCGCTGATTTGCGGCCCGCCATCGAGCGCCATTTGCGCGGGTTGGCGGTCCGGGAACTCCCGGTTCGCGTTCGCGAACTGGCGGCGCCGCACCAGTTGCCCGTGCAACGCGTCACCGTGCGCAACCAGCGTTCCCGCTGGGGTTCCTGTTCCCGCCACGGCACCATTTCCCTCAACTGGCGGCTCGTGCAGGTGCCGGCCTTGGTTCGGGACTACATCATTTTTCACGAGTTGGCCCACCTGCGGCACTTGAATCATTCAGACCGCTTCTGGGCGGAAGTCGGCCGCCTCTGCCCGCAATATCCCCTCGCGGAAAAATGGCTCAAGGCCAACCGCCAATTCCTGCGCTGATGTTCCGCGTCATCTTCCATCTGGACATGGACGCCTTCTTTGCCTCGGTTGAGCAGCGGGACAATCCCGCCCTGCGCGGACGGCCGGTGATCGTCGGCTCGCCGCCCACGCAGCGCGGCGTCGTGTGCGCCGCCAGTTACGAGGCGCGCCAGTTCGGCGTCCGTTCCGCCATGCCCAGCGTCACCGCCGGCCGCCTCTGCCCGAACGGCGCCTTTGTCCGGCCGCGCATGGATGCCTACCGCGAAGAATCGCGCCGCATCATGGAAATCATCGCCAGCCTTGGCGCCGCCGTGGAACAGATGTCCGTGGATGAGGCGTATCTGGACCTCTCAGCCGTCTGCCAGGCCAATACTGCCGACGCCTCGCTGCGCCAGTCTCTGCCCCTGGCCCGCGACTTGAAGGACCGCATCCGCGCCGAGCGCCGTCTCACCGCCACCGTCGGCGTGGCCGCCAACAAGCTCCTCGCCAAAATCGCCAGCGACTACCAAAAACCCGACGGCCTCACCCTCATTCCCGAAGCCGACAAGGTCCGGTTCCTCCGTTCCTTGCCCGTGCGCACCATCTTTGGCGTCGGCAAGGTCACCGAAGGCATCCTCCAGGGAGCCGGCCTGCGCACCATCGGCGATCTCCAGGACTATTCCGGCGATCTCCGCCGCCTGGTCGGTTCCTTCGCCGCCCGGCTGAAAGCGTTCGCCTTTGGCGAAGACGACCGGCCGCTGGAATTCGGCGACGAAATCAAAAGCATCAGCGGCGAGGAAACCTTTTTGCAGGACACCGACGACCGGAAGATCCTGCGGGCCTGTTTGCGCGAACAGGCCGCGGACGTGGCCCGGCGTCTGCATCGCCGTTGCCTCGGCGCGCACACCGTGCAGGTCAAGGTGCGCTACGGCGATTTCACCACGCTCACGCGCCAGTTGACCGTGGAGGAACCCCTGACCGAAGCCGGGGAGATCTATCGTTTGGGTTGCTATCTCCTGGGCCGGGACAAGCTCGTCTCGCGTCCGCTGCGGCTGGTGGGCTTGGGGGCGAGCAACCTGCGCGAGCACGCCGTCCGCCAACTCGTCCTGCTTTGAGCCTGGAAATTTGGTGCCGGTGGCGGGACTTGGCCTTGAAGCCAAACGCGACGCCCCGCAATCGGAACTTTACTCATCGCCCTGGCAGATGCGAAACCAATGCGTTACTGCAGAAACAAATCGGCTGACACGCAAAAACGCTTCGCCAACGTGCGGACGTGCGCCAGCGTCAACTGCCGTTCGCCGCGCAGAATCATCGCGCCCAGCGTCCGATGAACGTCCAACAACCGCGCCAAGTCCGCCGCGCTCATGTCGTTCGCGTCCAACAGGTGTTGCAAGGCGTCCAGCGCGGTGACTTTGGGGGTGTCGAGTTGCGCGTGTTCCTTGTCGTAGTCTTCAATCAGGCGGCAGAGCAGGTCAAAATAATCCTCTTGGTCTGGCGTCAGCTTGTGTCCGGCCATCGTATCGGTGATTTCCGTAACGTTTTCAAGCTCCACCTTGTCGTGGATCGGCCGCGGCGTGAGCATCCGGCACAGTTCGGCGTAGCCTTTGGGCAACTGGGCGAATTCAATTTTTGTCCGCGTCGTTTTCATAATGTCTCTTTCCAGCGGTCCTGGCTTAAAGCGGTGAAAAGTGCCGCATTTATTGGCCCTTTAAAGGTTGGTGCCGGTGGCGGGGATCGAACCCGCACGACTTTTTACAGTCCCAGGATTTTAAGTCCTGTGCGTCTGCCATTTCGCCACACCGGCGGTCTGTAATCAACGACTTGAGAAAAGTCCTGGCGGATATTTTGGCTGCGTATCCCAGCTTTGTATCCCGCACGATCAGAAACTACAAGACTGCCCTTCGATTTACCAATAAAATGAGGGGTTCAGGTCTGAGAAACTTACCTGGATTCGGTGTGGGCACTAACCGCCGGTCCTCGGTGGTCATGGTTTGGGAAAACGTCTCTTTGATTTTTAACGATGTGCGCGGCCAAACCTGTGACACTGATTGTGACACTTTGACAGGTAAAATCTCCCGAATGGCGGCGTCGGTTGATTGATTGATCTTCGGGGCTTCGCGCTCCTGAAAACCACGTCGCGGGGACCGTCCAGCACGGTTGCTTTCAGGCTTCTCAAACGATATGTTCATTTTTAATGGCTTTCTTTTGATTTTTCGATGACTGCTTTTTGTTCGTCAGTTATCTTAATCCGGTGCCGCGGCCTGCGGTGGCCAGGCTCATTGTCCGACGAGTTTTTGCTGCACGGCGGGATAGCGGTCACCGTGTATTTTAATTTTCGAGACAGCGCGATCGAGGTCGCGCAACTCTTCGGAAGTGAATTCCAAGTCGGCCGATTTTAGGTTCTCTTCCAAACGCGCCAGTTTGGTCGTGCCCGGAATGGGCACGATCCAGGGCGTTTTGGCCAGCACCCAGGCCAGGGCGACTTGAGAAGGGGTCGCCCCTTTTCGTTGAGCGAATTCATTCAACAAATCCACGAGAACCTGATTCGCTTTCATAGCCTCGGCGGTGAAGCGGGGCAGGGCGGCGCGGTTGTCATTGCCGCCCTCGAACTTCGTGTGTTCGTTCAAGGCGCCCGTGAGAAAACCCCTGCCCAGCGGGCTGTAGGGCACGAAACCGATGCCGAGTTCTGCGAGCGTCGGCAAAATCTCCGCTTCCGGCTCCCGCCACATCAGCGAATATTCGCTTTGAATGGCGGTCAGCGGTTGAACGGCATGGGCGCGGCGGATCGTTTCCGCGCTCACTTCGCACAGCCCGAAATGCCTCACTTTGCCTTGCCGAATTAAATCCTTCACGGTTCCCGCCACATCTTCGATGGGCACATTGGGGTCGAGACGGTGCTGGTAGAAAAGGTCAATGTGATCGCGTTTGAGCCGTTTGAGAGAGGCTTCGGCAACCTGGCGGATGCGTTCCGGTCGGCTGTTCGGTCCCGTTGATTTTCCGGCCTCACAGTTGAACCCGAACTTGGTGGCAATGGCCACGCCTTGGCGGAAGGGCACGAGCGCATCGCCCACCAGTTCCTCGTTGATGAACGGGCCATAGACTTCGGCGGTGTCGAACAAGGTCACGCCAAGCTCCACGGCCTTGCGGAGCAACGCGATCATGGCATTCCGGTCGGGCGCGGGGCCGCGATGGTAACTCATGCCCATGCAGCCCAAGCCGAGCGCCGACACTTCCCAACCACTCATTCCCAGTTTGCGCTTTTGCATTTTGAATCCCTCGTTTTAATCAAACATTGGATCCCGCCTGGCTTTCCCGCTGCCCGCCCGCAGACAGTCTCCGCCGCCGTAACGCTCGAAGGCTTCGGCAGACGTGGTTTCGGGAATCGGCATGAGTGGCAAAATAAACCCGGCGACATGCCAGAGTCGAACTCATTCCCGCCGTGTATCTGAACATCCATCGGGAAACCTGGCCGCGAGCCCTTTGGCGCCAACCAACTCAATCAATGTTCGCGCTGGCAGTTCTGCGTGACATCGGCCGAGACCAGCATGCTAAACGAGCTGATTTCCATGCCGGTTTTCGCCTGGCTGTGCCGTTTGCACAAGGGCACCACGAAGCAATCCGTGTCTTTCCCGTCACCGCATTTCACCACCACGCCCAACTCCGGCCGTTCGCGGCAGGAGCCTTCCTGGCAATGGATCGGCAACGGCAAAACGCTGAAATTGCGCCAGTGTTGCAGCCAAGTACCGCAATGGCATGGGGTGGGCGGAGGATTTTGAACGTGGACGGTGGTCATGGGGGTGATGGCGGCTGGCGTTTTTGTGGCGTCCTACCCAGGGCCATGCCACTAGTGATTGGAGCATAGCAATTGGGAGCGGAATAGATAATCAAATCTCCACTTATTTCAACGGGCCAGGAGAATCCACCCCGCTTGGATGGGTGGCGCCGCCAACTGCCGCCAAGGCGTTCGTGAGAAGTCTGATGGAAGAATCCGGCGGCGCGGCTGGCTGGGCCGGCGCCGCCATTTCGAAGCCGGGATCAGTAGCGCGGACGACTGCCGCCATTCGCCCGTTCCTCGCGGGGACGCGCGATATTGACTGTCAGGGCGCGGCCCTGCAGATCCTTCCCGTTCAAGCCGTCAATGGCTTTCTGCGCCTCTTCCGGAGTGCTCATGGTGACGAAGGCGAACCCGCGCGAACGATTGGTGGTCCGATCCATCACCAGGCTGGCCTCGCTGACGGTGCCGAACGCCGCGAAGGCCTCGTGCAAGTCGTTTTCAGTGGTTTCAAACGACAGGTTCCCGACGAATAGTCTATTGTTCATGCAATGTTTTGGTCCAAGATTGGGATTGTTACAGCCAGACTGTTTCCGTTTTTCGGATTTCAAATCATCACTGAATCAGATTCACCTGAGATTTACCATGTCCTGAGCGAACAAGCCATCTGCCAAACTTTTCAAGGCTGTGCCTTTTTCCGGAAATTGCAACCATTATTCGCCGCCCGCTTGGGCGTGATTGGGGGCTCCATTCCGGGGGCGGTTTTGCGGCTTTTGAGCGGCAAAATTAGTTGTAGAAGCGGCTTTCTATTCACCGGTCCGCTGCCTAGACTCCACCCAGCGTCGGTTTCCGACGGATGCTAAGCAGATGGATCACCCCACCATGTGCCGGTTTCCCGACTTTCCTGCCGCCGGTTCGCTCCGCGAGTAGCTAGTAAAATAAATATGACGCACCCAAAAATCATTCAAGGTGGAATGGGAGTAGCCGTTTCCGGTTGGAAACTGGCGGGCAGAATTTCCGAATTGGGCCAGTTGGGCGTGGTCTCCGGGACGGGCTTGTCGATCGTGCTGGCCCGCGGGCTGCAAGCCGGCGATCCCTCCGGCAAGCTGCGGCATGCGCTCCAGCAATTCCCCGTCCCCGGCGTGGCGGACCGCATCGTGGAGAAATATTTCATCGCGGGCGGCAAGGCGTCCGGCGATGCCTACAAAGTAATGCCGATGCCGACGTTGCAGCCGGAGCCGGCGGCGGTGGAATTGATCGTGGCGGCCAATTTTGTGGAGGTGTTTCTGGCCAAAGAAGGCCATGCCGGCGTGGTTGGCATCAACTACCTTGAAAAAATCCAGTTGCCCACGCTCCCCTCGCTGTTCGGGGCCATGCTCGCCGGCGTGGATTACGTGCTCATGGGCGCCGGCATTCCGCGCTCCATTCCCGGAGTGCTGGATACGCTGGCCCGCGGTGAGCCGGTGAGGCTGAAGATTGACGTCGCGGGTGCGCTTCCCGGGGAGGATTTCCTTTCCGAGTTTGATCCCCGCAAATTCTGCGCCGGCGCCTTGCCGGTGTTGTCATCCCTGACCCGCCCCCGCTTTCTCGGAATTGTCGCCTCGGCCACTCTGGCCATGACGCTGGCGAAAAAAGCCAGTGGCCCGATGGATGGCTTTGTGGTGGAAGGGCCGCTGGCCGGCGGCCACAACGCGCCGCCGCGCGGGGCGTTGCAGCTTTCCACCTCCGGCGAGCCGGTCTATGGCGAACGCGATGTGGTGGACTTGGGAAAAATCCGCGACCTCGGGCTGCCGTTCTGGCTGGCCGGGGCGTGCGGCCAGGTCGGCAAATTGGACGAGGCGCTGCGGTTGGGCGCCGCGGGCATTCAAGTGGGCACGGCCTTCGCGTTTTGCGACGAATCGGGGATAGACCCCGTGCTGAAGCAGCGGGCCATCGAACTGAGTCGCGCCGGCCGGGCCTGGGTGTTTACCGATCCGGTGGCCTCGCCCACCGGTTTTCCGTTCAAGGTATTGCAGATGAGCGGAACGCTTTCCGCCCCGGAGGAGTATTCTGCCCGTGAACGCATTTGCGACCTAGGTTTTTTGCGGCAGGTTTATCGCCGGGCGGATGGAACTCCGGGGTACCGTTGTGCCGGTGAACCGGTGAGCGATTTTCTCCGCAAGGGCGGGACCTTGGCCGAAACCCAGGGGCGCAAATGTCTCTGCAATGGTTTGGCGGCCAATGTCGGCTTGGGCCAGCGGCGGACGGATGGCACGGAAGAATTGGCGCTGCTGACGGCCGGTGATGAAGTCGCGAACATCGCCCAATTTCTGCCGCCCGACAGCGATTCCTACACGGCCGCGGATGTGCTGCAACGCCTGCTGGCTGCCCCGGCGCCCGTGGCTGCCGATTGGCCTGGAAGGGGATGCCCTGAACCGGTTTCATAAGTCGGATAAGGACGACGGGGCTCCGTCATGCGGTCCTGATTTACTTGTGGACATTCCCCCGGGATGACCTATTGTCCCTGCATAACAATTCAAATCCCATTTCCTTTGGCGCCCAGCCGCCAAGTGTGGTCCCGCTTGCTATGAATATCCTCATTGAGAATTCCGATACGAAGGAATATTTGACCTCCGCAGGTCTTTGGAACAAGAACCCGGAGGCGGGCAAGGTTTTTGGAACGTCGCGGCTGGCCGCGCGGGCCGCCAAGCAGGAGCCCATCGCCAAATTCAATATCGTCCTCCACATTCCCGCGACCAACCAGTTGGTGAATCTGGATCACGGTCGCGGCCGGGATCCCCTGACTTTGCCGCCCGCCACCATTGCCCCCGCCGCCGTGGTTTGAAGTCCGCGCCCGCCGACCCGCCGTTGCGGCTCCGGGCTGCTTCGCATTCCTTACCGGCCGTGGATGCCAACCATGCGCTGGCTTTCCACGCTCCAAACTTTGAGGCGCAAGCAACGGATGATTTCCAGCGGTTTTAATGAAGTCGTCTTGACGTCCTGCAATTCGGGGATGGCGCGATAGGCTTCGGGCAGCCGGTAAAATGGAATGCGATGATTGATATGATGGATGTGGTGATAGCCGATATTCGCGGTAAACCAGGCCATGATGGGATTGGTCTTCAGGAAACTGGAGGATTCCAGCGCCGCGCCTTCATAGGTCCAGCCCGCCTTCTCCCGGAAGACGACGCCGGGAAAGTTGTGCTGCGCATAAAAAAGATAGGTGCCGATGGCCGAACCGATGAATAGCGGCAGGATTAAGGCCAGCAGCATGGTCAGCCAACCAAATAACACCACCAGAGTCGCTATCAGAGCGCCATGCACCAAGAACGAGAACAGACAGTCATAATGTTTCCGAGGGGACCGGAACAAAGGCAGGATGACCATGCCGAGAAGAAACACGAAAAAGTAGCCGAACAGGATGGTCAGCGGGTGGCGGGTGAACAGATACAAGAACCGCTCCCTGCGGGTGGATTTGGAAAATTGGTCCCAAGTCATGATCGGGTACGAACCGATGTATGAGCCGCGCAATTGGGAGTTGTGCGCGTGGTGGTGGTCGTGCGAACTGCGCCAGATGCTGCTGGGGCATAACACCAGGATGCCAATGGTCCGCATATAAATCTCCGCCAGCCGGGACTTCGGGAGAATGGCGCGGTGCTGTTGGTCGTGGAAAATGACGAAGAGCCGGACGGCCAGCAATGACGCCAGCCCGCAACACACGATTCGCACGGCGAGCGGCAGTGCCGGAAAAGTTCCGGACAGCGTGACCGCCAGCAGGGACGTGGTGGTGAGGATACACCACCAGCTTTTCAAGGTGTTGTCCCTGGCAAACATTTTCGTGCGGGCGTAAAGGCTTTGAGCTGGAGTCATGCTAGATCTGCGTTAGCGTCGTTAATTAAATACAAAAGCGCAATGAATTTAATGTTCTTTTTTGGGCAAGCCTGGTTCACCGGAGCCGCCAGGTGATGCGCGCCTTGTTCAAATCATAGGGCGACATCTCCATTTTTACCCGGTCACCCGAGGTCAGGCGCACCCAGCGCTTGCGCATCTTGCCGCACACGGTCGCCAGCACCAGATGCTTGTTGTCCAATTCCACGCGGAACATGGTTCCGGGCAGAACGGTCGTGATGCAACCTTCCACTTC
>Ga0181520_10004151_pt1 | contig 24602 bp, 13 predicted proteins | sample PEATcosm2014_Bin_29_FD_132451 | JGI IMG/M metagenome (GOLD analysis project Ga0181520, IMG submission 132451) | Peatland microbial communities from MTU Mesocosm Facility, Houghton, MI, USA - PEATcosm2014_Bin02_30_metaG | ecosystem: Environmental > Terrestrial > Soil > Wetlands > Peat | place...
CCGTGGAAAATATTGCCGCCACCTAGATTCAGCACGATGAGAACCGGCCGATCAAGCGAAGTCGTTCCCTCTTCGTACGTGTTGCCGTGGCCCAAATCGATCACTACCGCGACATCTTTCATTGCATCCAGCTTGTAGGTCTTCGATTCCTTCCCACCGATGAGGATTGTGCCCACCGGGGTATCGATCTTGGCTACCACGTGGCCGGTGACGCCTTCGACCGCAACGTTGCCGTCGTCGGGAAACTGCTTAAGCTGATCCAGCAATTTGGGATCGGTTAAGGGGACGAGTGCTTCAGCGGCCTCGATGAGGGCCCGGCGGTCCATCTTTTCCATCAGGTCGACCAGCGCTCGGCCACGAACGCGGTCGTTGAGCGTGTGGCCGGCTTGGTTCTCCGACACCAGGACCGGATAGAGCTCACGCACCATCGTGTCAATCTCGGCTTTATTGAGCGGCGACAGCGCCCTTGCGTGAGCAATACGCGCTTCTTCGAGGGCTTTTTTTACCACATCCAAAGCCTGTTCGGGCGATGAAACCTTCGCAAAGGCCCTGACCGTGTGCCTGCCGAGATCGAGGCTCTGTGAGGCGGTAGCCAGTGCCGGCCCCAAGCCCGACGGGTCGTCCACGATTGCCTTGTGCAATTGCCGGGTGAATTGTTCGGCTTCAGCAGGGGCCTGCAGCGGATCGCGCAGCATGTGCTCGTAGGAACTCAATCGACCATTGCCAGTCAGTTCTGAGCCCGTATTGCTCCCGGCCGACTGTTGCAGTTTCTCTGCGAGATAACTCTGAAAGCGGGCAAAATAGTCGGTCGCCCGCTGACTTTGCAGGGTACTTTGCATTTGCTCCCGCAAGTACTTCATTTTGGTTGGCGCCTGGGGGTCGCCGTAAATCGGGTTGGGAACGTCAACGGGATGGGGCTGCGCGGACGTCGCAGCATCATCGGCCGCCCAAGCTGATAACGTCACCGAACTGAGTAATCCGGCAGTGATTGTGAAAACTCGAAACAAGTTAAAGGGCAACATTTCACCATTCCCCACGGTATGCCTTTTCTTCGAACAGAGCCAAATGGAACTTGTTACCCTACACCAAAGGTTGGCATAGTGCAATGGTCCCTAGCCCTGCGGCGAGCAGACGTGGAAGATCGTGGTCGAGGCGATGGAGGCCATCCCCGCAGGCTTCGCGGTGCCGCTGAAGGTCGAAGTAAAGGCGGGCAGGACGTGGGCGGACTGCAAGTGAACCCCGAGACCCGAGCGCCCAGGCGATCGCCAAGATTCAGTTTTCGCACAAATGGAACCAAAGAGTATTGCAGTCTTGATCTGATTATTCACATAGCCCTATTTGTTACTTGACGCAACCACCGATGGTCCCAACGAACTGGACGGCATACCGACGCGCGACGGCAAAGGCAATATACGCGTCAACACGATGAGCAGCACGTTGCTGGCTGGGCCTGGTTTCGGCTATTTGATGCTGTACATTTCCCGCGAGGGAATGCAAACCGTTTACGGCAATCCGCTGCCGAAGGTCCTATCCAGCGTGCTTCGGTGCCCCACCTCCGCTCGCAAAGCTGCGAACGATAATCGCATCGGCCGCGTCTCTCCGATAAAAGATGCCCTTTTTCCCGCATGTTGCGTCAGTCGGACTTGAGGTTGCCTTGCGCGGAGCGCGGGGAATACAATAGGTTGACATCCGCCTATGCCGTCCCGATCCAGTCGAGAGCGTTTTCGCCAGTACCGCCGCGAGGTTCGCGCGCGGACTTTCGATCCATCCAGCAACGGCTCGCCAGCCGCAAGCGGGTATTCGGCCGCGCCGCGGCAGCGGTACGGCGAGCGCACGAAACACCGCCGCTCGCGAAGTTTTTTCCAACTGCTCAGGGAGTTTTGGGGGCTGATCCGCCCGCATCGCGCTACGATCTACGTCGCCTTGGGCACACTCAGCGTCTCGACGCTCTTGGGACTGGCGCCGCTCTACGGTACGAAGATCGTCTTCGACAACATCCTCGGCGAGCGCCCGCTGCCACAGCGGCTGACGCGCATCGTGGCCCTGCCGGCCGACCGCGCCCAGTTGCTGGGCGTCGTGGCCGTAGTGATGGTCGCGCTGGCCGTGGCGTGCCAATTGGTCAGCCTGTGGTCGAGGTGGAACTCGACGCGGGCGCTGCAGCTTGTTCGCGTATCGGTCCGCAAGCAGGTCTTCGACCATGCCGTGCGGCTGCCGCTGCATCGCGTGTACGATCTGAAGTCGGGTGGCGTGGCCTCGATCCTCCGTGAAGACGCCGGGGCCATCGCCGATCTGATCTTTTCGTTGTTCTACAACCCCTGGCGGGCGATCATCCAACTGCTGGGCGGCGTGGCGGTGCTGGCATTCGTCGATTGGCGGCTGCTGCTGGGGTCGCTGGTGCTGCTGCCGATCGTGTGGATGACGCACCGCACGTGGATCGGCCGCATCCGGCCGCTGATGCGCGACATACGCAACACGCGGCAGAACATCGACGCCCACACTACCGAGGCCTTTGGTGGGATGCGGATCGTCCGCGCGTTCGCGCGGCAGGAGTACGAGTCAGGCGCGTTCACCCGCGGCGGAAACTTCATGAGCCGGCAGGAAGTTCTCGCGTGGTTGTGGATGCGCGGGATCGACGTAACGTGGTCGGTCCTCATCCCCGTCGCTACGGCCACGCTGCTTTATTTTGGCGGCCGGCAGGTGCTTGCCGATAGCGAGCTGCTCAAGGCCCATCTCATCAAGCCGGAGCAGGCGCTCACCGTGGGCGACCTGGTGATGTTCCTGTCGTACCTCGTCGCGCTCTTGGGACCGATCGCCACGTTGGCGGCCAGCGCGACCGGATTGCAGACGAGTTTGGCGGCGCTGGATCGAGTGCTCGATCTGATGAAAGAGCCGCGGGAGATGCCGTCGGCAAGCACCGCCGTCACGCTGACGAAGTCGCAAGTACAAGGGCGGATCGTGTTCAAGGATGTGAGCTTCGCGTATCCGCCGGCCAAATCTAGCGACGGCAAGTCGCGAGACGGCAAGTCGACACCGGAGAATTCAGAATCGCACGCAGGCGCCGCTGTGCCGGTACTACGCGACATTGATCTCGATGCGGCGGCGGGGCAGGTCGTCGCGCTCGTTGGGCCTTCGGGCGCCGGCAAGACGACGCTCTGCAATCTCGTCGCGCGGTTCTTCGATCCCACGAGCGGCTCAATCGCGCTGGACGGCCGTGACATCCGCGATATCACGATCGATTCGTATCGCCGCTTGTTCGGCATCGTCGAGCAGGATACGTTTCTTTTCGACGGCACGATTGCCGAGAACATCGCCTATGGCCGGCGAAACGCCACGCGCGCCGAGATCGAGCAGGCCGCGAGTTCGGCGAATGCGGAGGAGTTTATAAAGAACCTCTCCGCCGGGTATGAGACCTTGATCGGGGAACGGGGCGTAAAACTTTCCGCCGGCCAGCGGCAACGGATCACCATCGCCCGAGCGCTCCTGGCCGATCCCCGCATCCTCATTTTCGACGAGGCGACGAGCAATCTCGATACGGAATCGGAACGTCTTATTCAAGCGAGCCTGCAGACGTTGATGCAGGGCCGCACGAGTTTCGTCATTGCCCATCGCCTGAGCACGATCGCCCATGCCGACCGCATCCTCGTCATGGAAAAGGGTCGGATAGTCGAGCAAGGCCGGCACGAGGAGCTGATGCAAACGAACTCGCGCTATCGCGAGATGGTGCTACTGCAAACTGCTTCAGTTTGACGACCTTCGCTTCCTGCGATTCTCCGTTGCGGTGCATGCCCAGACCTTACCACGCGACAGCCGAGATCCAATAGATGAGCAGGATTACGATTGAGCGATAATCGTTTTGTTTTCGCGACAGGTCAACAATCCACGACCAGTGGTTTCGGTTCTTCATGAATGCGGGCACTCGGTTGTTGCGTTACGATAATCGGCCGACGTTCCTTCATTATGACCGCGGCGCACTTGCTCGTATGACAGGATTTCTGAGATTATTTACGTCATTTCACTGGATCGAGATCGGGCGGCAGATTATGATCGACAATCGTGAAGCAGTTGACAACGGTAAGCAGGTCCCGCAGGGCATCCTCTTTGCCTGCGACGCTATATGCCTGTCGAAAGGAGCGTTCCATCCCAACGGCAAGTTCAAACCGGGCGAGGACTGGCAGAACAAGAAAGACAAGGAGGCAGCGCCTCCGCCTGCCCTTTTCAGGGCTCGGTGGCTGCCCTTCAGCCGATGCTCAAAGACATCGGCCATGGCGACCAGCTTGATGGGACCGCTTTTAGTAGCCAGGGCGTTTGCCGCCGCCCCCGTCCCCCGACCGCCACAGCCGACCAGAGCCAGCCGAATCGTGTTGTTCTCGGCAGCATGGACGGCCGGGATAGCGACGCCGGCCAATACCGAAGCTGCGGCAACCCGGCCCGTATTCTTCAGAAATTCACGACGCGACGTATCTCGAACGTTCTTTGTATTCATAATTGAATCCTCTCTTTGTAGCCCTTGGCAACTGACCGGTCCACCAGTTCTCTATTATAGCGAACAGATTGCCTTCGGGTTAGAATGGCTAAATCGGAAATGTCGGAAGTCGCGACCATTTACGTCGATCAGAAGCAATCCGACACCCGTAGGAAACAACGACCGTGAAACCCTCCCTATTCACCCTCTCCGCCCTGCTGCTGACTCCGCTGGCGGCGCTATATGCCGCTGACGCACCAATACCCGCGGCCAAATCGACCATTGACCGCCACGCACTGGTGACGCGGCACAACATCACTTGGAATGAAGTCGCCGGTCGCCTGCCCCTGGGAAATGGCGAGTTCTGCTTCGGTACCGATGGTTCAGGTCTGCAGACCTTTGCCGGCAATTCCATGTCCCACTGGGGCTGGCACAGCTTCCCGCTACCGGAGGGCTGGACTCCAGATCGTGTACCGGCGACAGGGACCTTCCAGAAGGGCCGCAATACTGGCGGGGACAATTTTCCTGCCGGCACGGATGCCATTCGTACCTGGATGTTCGACAATCCTCACATAATGAATCTCGGACGTCTTCGCCTGATGCGCCCAGGTGGACGCGTCTTGATGCCCAACGACATCACTGGTCTGAAACGAACCCTCGATCTGTGGGCGGGCGTGCAAACCTCGCGTTATCGGATCGCTGGCCAGGAAGTGAACGTCGAGACCTGTGTGCATCCGAGCCTCGACTTGGTGGCGGTTCGAATCGAGTCGCCGCTGGTGGCCAGCGGCGAATTGGAAGTAGCTTTGGACTTCGCCTATCCGTCATTACAGAATTCGGCCTGGGTGGGCGACTTCACCCGGACCAGCGGTCATGCCACCATCGCGACGTGCCAGGGTGAACGACGCATCGATTTCACGCGCAGGGTCGATGCGGTCACCTATCATGCCGCGCTTGCCGTGGGGCACGGCTGTTCCATTCGCGCACCGAGACCCGCTTCAGCCGTGAAGAAGCTCGTCATCAAACGTGCCGAATACGGGGCCGGTGACAAATGGGTCGACGTGACCGCCAAGGTTGCTGCCGCAGTCCTGGACGACCGAATCGCACAATTGGTAAATTTTCAAGCCCTGGGTGCGGATCCGGCGCCGGGCGTCCCCAAAAGGTTGAAGGTCACCTATTCCCTCGATGGCGTGGAGGAGAAAGCGGAAGTCCCCGACAATCAGACTCTGTTGATACCGGCCGGCGTCAGCAATTCCTATACGGTGTCGGCACACGGAACGAAGGTCATGGCCCTCGTCTGTGCCTTTTCTGTCAAGCGATTGCCGTCCATCCTGCCATCCTGGGCTGAAACAAAGGCTGCCTGCGTCGCGCGCTGGGAGAAGCACTGGAGCACCGGTGGCGCCATCGATTTCTCTGCCAGCAAGGATCCGCGGTGGAGGGAATTGGAACGCCGCATAGTACTCTCGCAATACCTAATGGCGGCCATGTCCGCTGGCAGTTGGCCCTCGTCTGAGAACGGCCTGCTGGGCATCGATGGTTGGCGTGGCCAGTTCCACATGGAGATGGTGTGGTGGCACCTCGCCCATTATGCTCTCTGGGATCGCTGGGCAATGGGTGACAAGGCCATCAGTTGCTACCAGCGTTTTGCCCCGGCGGCGCGGGAACTGGCTGCCCAACTCGGCTACAAGGGCCTGAAATGGCAGAAGTCGGTGGGACCCGAAGGCCGCACTGCACCATGGGTTGGCAATCAGGTGTTGCTGTGGAAACAGCCGCATCCGATCTTCTTCGCCGAATTGGAGTATCGCCTGCGTCCGACTCGTGCCACCGTCGACAAATGGGCGGACATCGTCCAAGGCACCGCCGAGCACATGGCCGACTATCCCAGCAAAGATGAGAAGACCGGCATCTATTCCCTCACGCCGGCCATGCCGCCGAGCGAACAGGGTATCACCCGCGACACGGTGTTCGATCTCGCGTACTGGCGCTGGGGCCTGGACAAGGCCCAGCAGTGGCGGCAGCGGCGGGGTTTGGAGCGCGACTCGCATTGGGACGAGGTGCGCCGCAACCTGGCGCCTCTGCCGGTGGTCGATGGCCTGTTCGTCCATTCGGTGGAATGGACGGACACCTACACCAAGCGCGCCTGGGAACATCCCGATCCGGTAGGTGTCTTGGGCATGTTACCGCCTGTGGCGGGCGTGGATTCCGAGACGGCGCGGCGCACGGTCGTCAAGGTCTGGACGACCTGGGATTGGAACCGTTGCTGGGGCTGGGATTTTCCCTGGATGGCTATGGCCGCCGCGCGTGCCGGCCAGCCGCGGATTGCGGTGGATGCCTTGCTCAAGGATAATTCCAGGAACAGCTATTCCATCGAGGGGATCAATGGCGGTTGGTATCTGCCTGGGAATGGAGGCCTGCTCTATGCCGTGGCGATGATGGCCGCGGGCTGGGACGGCGCGCCCGAGAGGTCGGCTCCAGGTTTCCCGGATGATGGATCATGGGTAATGAAATGGGAAGGGTTGAAGAAGGCACCATGAGAAACCTCAAATGAAACGAACTGCATTGCTGACGATTACCGCCCTGCTGTTGGCTCCGCTGGCCGCGCTACACGCAGCCGATGGGTCGAAAACAGCCGCCAGGCCCAACATCATCTTCATCCTGATAGATGATCAAGGCTACGGCGATTTCTCCTGTCACGGCAATCCGGTGCTCAAGACGCCTAACTTCGATCGGTTGCACGACGAGAGCGTGCGGTTTACCGATTTCCACGTCAGCCCCACCTGCTCGCCCACGCGATGTTCGCTGATGACGGGACGACACGAGTTCAAGTCGGGGGTGACGCACACGATCATGGAACGCGAACGAATGAGCCTCAAGGCGACAACGCTGGCCGAGGTGCTCCGCTCATCCGGCTATACAACCGGCATCTTCGGCAAGTGGCATCTCGGCGATGAACCGGACCATTGGCCCGACAAGCGCGGCTTCGACGAGATGTTCATCCATGGGGCGGGCGGCATCGGACAGTCGTATCCCGGAAGCTGCGGCGATGCGCCGGGCAATACCTACTTCAGCCCGGCCATCCTCCACAATGGCAAATTCGAGAAGACCGATGGCTATTGCACGGACGTCTTTTTTCGCCAGGCAACGCAGTGGATGGAGTCGGTGAAGGGGCGGCAGCCGTTTTTCTGTTACCTTGCCACCAACGCCCCGCACATGCCGTTACAGGTTCGGCCGGAAGACGAGCGTCGCTACGCCGGCAAGGTGCGGCCTGACGTGGCCAAGTTCTTCGGCATGTTGGCCAATATCGACGACAACGTGGGCCGGTTGTTGGCCCGCCTCGACGAGTGGGGCATCCAGCGGCAGACGCTGGTCATCCTCATGAACGACAACGGCGGCACCGTCGGCGTTCCGCTGTGGAATGCGGGCATGCGGGGCGAAAAGGTCACGCCCTGGGAAGGTGGCACGCGCGCGGCCTCGTTCTGGCGCTGGCCAGGCGCGCTGAAGCCAGCCGACGTTGACCGATTGGCGGCACACATCGATGTTTTTCCCACGTTGGCGGAACTTGCGGGAGCGAAGGTCCCGCAGCAGGTCGCCAAGAAGTTCGACGGCCGGAGCCTCGTGCCATTGCTGAGGAACCCCGCCGCAGCCTGGCCTGACCGCTGTCTGTTCACCCATGTCGGCCGTTGGCCCAAGGGCCAGGCGGCCGCGTCGAAATATCGGCAATGCCGCGTTCGAAACCAGCGGTACAGCCTGGTCTGCGACACAAAGGACGGATCGAAACGCTGGGAACTGTACGACCTGAAAGCCGACTACGGCGAGAAGCACGACATCGCCGGAGAGCATCCGGAGATCGTCAAACAATTGGAAACTGCCTACGATGCATGGTGGAAAGAAGTCCTGCCTTGTATGGGAAATGAGACGGCGGTTGGCCCGGCGGTCAATCCCTTCAGAGAACTCTATTGGAAGCAATTCGGCAAGAAGAAAAGCGGATAGCAGTGCATAATAGGACAGGTTTCCACCTATGTACGAAAGCCCCCTTAATGAACAAGACATCAAGATACTCTCTCGTGGTCTTCATCACCGCCCTACTGCTGGCGCCGCGGGCCACGTTGCACGCGACGGAACCGGTGGCAGAGGTCTCCGCCGCGCAACGCATGGCCCGCTATAACGTCGTCTGGAACAGTCCATCGCAGGATGCGTCCGGCGTGATGCCCATCGGCAACGGCGACATCGGCGCCGGCGCGTATGCAATCGAGAATGGCGACTTATATCTGCTGCTGTCGAAAAATGACGCGTTCAATTCCTCCGGTGAACTCTACAAGACGGGGCGCGTGCGGGTGTCGCTCAACCCCAATCCGTTCAAGTCCGGCAGGCCGTTCCGGCAGACACTGGACTTGTCGAGTGGCTCGATCCGGATCGAGGCGGACGGCGTGACGGTACGGGTCTGGGTGGACGCGCTGCGGCCCGTCTATCACGTCGAAATCGCAGCCCCCCGCGAGATCGCGGTCCGCGTCCGGCCGGAGTTCTGGAAGCGTCCGGACGGCACGCAGGACGTGCGGCTCGATCGCGGCGGGAGAATTCTTTGGTATTTTCCCGTCGGCGACAAAAGCGTCTACCCGGCCGACTTGAAGACCTACCAGGTCGAGCACATGGCAGCCACGTTCCCGGATCCCTACCGTTTCAACACGTTTGGGAACCTGATCGAGAGTCCGACGTTGGCGCTCAACGAGGGCGCGCTTGCAGGGAGGGGGAAGTCTTTCGACATCCGCATCCATGCCTGCTCGATGCAGACGCCCAAAGCTGCGAACTGGATCGAGGCCATCGAGAAGCAGGCAGCGCGTCCGGTGGACGCGACGAGGGACTGGGAAAAGCACTGCGCGTGGTGGGCCAGCTTCTGGAAGCGAAGCTGGATCATCGCCTCGGACAACACGGTGCCAGCGGACGCGCGGGAGAAATTCAAGGGCGAGGCTCCGCCCGACGGCCGCCGCGACGAGGAGGACGGTGCCGCGCTGGCGACGCAGAGTTACAACGTCTTCCGCTTTTTGATGGCCTGCCAGAGCCGCGGCCGGATCCAGACCAAGTTCAACGGCGGGATCTTCACCCAGCAGTTGCGCGTGAAAGCGAAAGACGACAAGCCCGGATCCGCTGCCGTTCCACAGCCGCAGGGAACGCGACTCACGGGCGAAGACGACCGGCTGTGGGGACGCCGCTTCACATACCAAAACCAACGCCTGCTGTACTGGCCACTGCTGGCCGGTGGCGACTTCGACCTGATGAAGCCGTTCTTCGATTACTACTCGAACCTGCTTCCCATGCGAAGGGCCATCACGCAGGCTTGGTTCGGGCACGACGGCGCCTATTACCGCGAGAACATCGCCCCCACCGGTGGTGAATGGGATTGTGACAAAGGTAGCCACCCACCGAAAACCAGGCCCGGCGAAAAACACGAGGGTTGGTATCACGATTATTACTTCACCAGCGGCCTGGAGACGACCGCGATGATGCTCGACTACGTCGATTACACGGGCGATACCGCCTTTCGCGACCGCGTGCTGGTGCCCTTCGCCCGGGAGGTCCTGCTGTTCTTCGACAAACACTATCTGCGGGGCGCGGACGGCAAACTCCGCCTCGACCCGGCGCAGGTGATCGAGACCTGGTGGATCGCCGTCAACCCGGCGCCGGATGTGGCCGGACTGCGGTTTTGTTTGGACGAATTGTTGGCCATGAAAGCCGGGACGGACGAAGACCAGGCTGGTTGGCGCAAGTTTCGCACGGAAATTCCGGAGGTGCCCATGCGGACCGTTGAAGGTCGCAAGGCCCTTGCCCCCGCCGACAAATACGAGAAGCAGTCTAACTGCGAGAACGGCGAACTCTACCCGGTCTTTCCTTTCCGCTGTTTTGGGTTGGGCCTCGGTTCAGGCGAACTCGTGGCTTGGACGATGCAACATCGCACCTGCAAGGACGTTTTTGGCTGCGCCTGCTGGACGCAGGATCAAATCCACTGGGCCTATGCCGGTCATGCCGCGGAGGCGGCCAACGGACTGGTGCAGCGATTCCGCATCGCCTCGACCGCGTGCCGCTTCCCGCTGTACGGTCGCGAGGGACCGGATTCCTGTCCGGACTTCGATCATTTCGGCGCCGGCTCGGTGGCCTTGCAACGGATGCTCGTGCAAGAAGCGGGGGGAAAAATTCTGCTCCTGCCGGCATGGCCGGCGGATTGGAATGTGGACTTCAAACTGCATGTGACGCGTGGCGCGGTCCTCGCCGCAACGGTGAAAGACGGCAGGCTGATCGCGTGGGACATTCAGCCCGCCTCGCGAAAACCGGACGTGGTGCTCTGCCAGCCGCAGGCCAGCAAGCTGCTCGCCGTCCCATCCAATGTTCATCCGCTTCGCGTCGGTTTGGACCAGAACGGAGAGAACCGTTTTCGCGGCGAGATCGGGCGCGTGACGATGTTTCGGGGCAAGCTTTCGCCGCGGACGATTCGAGATCTGGCCGTCGGCGACCGAACCAAGCCCGTCGCGGCCCCGCAGGTTGTCGGTTGCCGGCTGAAGCCAAAGCCCGGTGATACGCTGCCGACGAGCGCCGCGGATTTTGTCGGATCGGTCTCCTTCGAAGCGTGGATCTGTCCCGCGGACAAAGAATCCGGCCGCGTGCTCGACAAACTCACGGCCGGCCAGAACGACGGCTTCTTGCTCGACACTTTTCCGGGTCTGAGCCTGCGACTGATCGTCGGCGATCAGCAGAGACTGGTCCAAAACGTATTGAAGCCCGGCGTCTGGCAACATGTGGCCGTAATACTCGACCGCGGTCTTCCCCGCGTGTTCCTCGACGGGCGACCAGCCGACTGAACGCAGTGGTCTTGGAGGAGTGACCAGTGGTGGCTAGCATTCCAATGCGGCTTGCCTTATCATATCTGACTTCTGGTTGGCTTCGATCCCACAACGTATTGGCTGCCGTGGACTCGGATCATGTCCTCACTCGAATTAAATGTTGCCGAATTGGCTGCTTGGGGGCTGCGAGAAGATCAGGCGGTGGCCTTCGTCGCAGCGATCGGGACAATGGATCAGCGGATGACTTCTGCCCAGATGTGGCAGTGGATCACACAAAATCTGCTGAGACCTGCGCACCCGATGGAGGTCCATGAGCAACTGCACGCTCGGGTCTTTGCCGATTGGGACTCCGCTAACGGCCCGGCGCCGGCTTGGTTCCCCGCAGAACCGGATTCCAGCAACATCGCCTGGCTGATGCGCAAGGCGGGTGCGAAGGACTATCGCAACCTGCATGCTTGGTCGGTCTCCCAGCGGCGCGAGTTCTGGGCGACGATGGTTGATCGACTGGAGGTGCAGTTCCGCGAGCCCTTCACGAGTGTCTTGGAGCTGCCCGACGGACTCGAGCACCCGCGCTGGCTCGTGGGCGCAAAACTGAACGTCGTGGACAGTTGCTTTCGAGCGCCCGATAGTTCCCTGGCGGTGATCCATCAGGCAGAGGACGGGCCCATCGAACGCATGTCGGTTGCCGAGCTACGGTCCATGGCAGGACGGGTGGCCAACGGACTGGCGGAACTCGGACTGAAGGCGCACGACCGCATCGCGATCGACATGCCCATGACCGTGGAGTCGGCGGCGATCTACCTCGGAGCTGTGGCAGCGGGGTGCCCGGTGGTGGCCGTGGCCGACAGCTTTGCCCCGGCCGAGATTGCCGTGCGTTTGGAGATCGGCCAGGTCCGTTGCATCTTCACGCAGGATTTCGCGACTCGCCTCGGCAAGCGTCTACCCCTGTATGAGAAAGTACGTGCCGCCGGTGCGCCACAGGCCATCGTCTTGCCCTGTGGCCCAACCGTTGACTGCGCGCTTCGTGACGGAGACCTTGCCTGGCAGGAGTTTCTTTCCGACCGGGCGAACTTCGAGGCAGTGCCTTGCGGTCCGCAGGATGCCACGACAGTCCTTTTCTCCTCGGGCACGAGCGGCGAGCCAAAGGCCATCCCCTGGGACCAGACTACGTCGATCAAATCCGCCGTTGATGCGCACCTACACCACGACATCCGTCCGGGTGACGTGCTCTGCTGGCCGAGCAATATCGGCTGGATGATGGGACCGTGGTTGGTCTACGCCGCTTTGATGAACAAGGCCACCATGGCGATCTTCTCCGGTGCGCCAACCACCCGAGCGTTCGGTCAGTTCGTCCAGGACGCCAGAGTGACCATGCTCGGCCTGGTTCCGAGCCTAGTCTCCGCGTGGCGGAGCACGGGCTGCCTGAACGGGCTGGACTGGTCGCGGATCCGGGCCTTCAGTTCCAGCGGTGAATGCTCCAATCCGCGGGATATGTTGTTCCTAATGTCGCGAGGCGGGTACAAGCCCGTGATCGAATACTGCGGCGGAACGGAGATCGGAGGCGCTTATATCGCGGGCACGGTGGTCCAGCACGCCGCGCCGGCCACGTTCTCCACGCCGGCCTTGGGCAGCGATCTGGTCATTCTGAATGAAGAGGGCAGGCCCGCCGATTGCGGCGAGGTATTCCTGATTCCGCCCTCGATGGGGCTGAGCACGAGTATGCTCAACCGCGATCACCACGAGGAGTATTACGCCGGCACTCCGATGGGACCCCAGGGCCAATTGCTGCGCCGCCACGGCGACCAGATGCAACGTTTCGCCAACGATTACTTCCGTGCGCACGGGCGGGCGGACGATTGCATGAATCTCGGCGGCATCAAGGTAAGCTCTCTTGAGATTGAAGAAGTTGTCGGAGACGTCGAGGGCGTTTCCGAGGCGGCTGCCGTCGCGGTCTCTTCCCCTGAGGGAGGACCGAGCATGCTCGTCGTGTACATCGTCCCGGCCGGGGAGATGCAGTGGTCTGCAGACGACCTGCGTTTCGCGATGCAGCAGGCGATTGCCGCCAGGCTCAACCCGCTGTTCAAGATCCATGACGTCGTTATTACCGATTCGCTACCCCGTACGGCGTCGAACAAAGTGATGCGCCGTACACTGCGCGCAGAATACGAAAAGCAGATATCATAGCCGGAGGTCGGCTCTCTTGCCGACCCGATAAGGATCCTCGCAATGCAAGAACGGGTAATGCTGATCACCGGGGCAGGCAGCGGGATCGGGAACGGACTGGCAGAACTCGCTGCCCGCGACGGCTGGCAGGTGATCGTGACCGACCTCGATCGGCACGCCGCTGACGAAACCGTGCGGACCATCGTCGCCAACGAAGGCAAGGCCGAACCATTCGCGCTGGACGTGACCAGTGCGGACAGCATTCAACGGGTCATTGAGGCGCTGGGGGAACGGTGCGTCGACGTGCTCATCAACAACGCTGGACTCCAGTACGTTGCCAGCCTGGAAGACTTCCCCGAGGACCAGTGGGACTTGCTCGTCCGCGTCATGCTCAACGGCACGTGCAAGATGACCCGGGCCGTCCTGCCCGGCATGAAACGTCATGGTTTTGGCCGCATTGTCAACATTGGCTCGATCCACTCGCTGGTAGCCTCGCCGTTCAAGAGCGCGTACGTGGCGGCCAAGCATGGCCTGTTGGGTTTTGCCAAGGTCATTGCCCTGGAGACGGCCCAGACAAACATCACGATCAATACGATCTGCCCATCTTATGTACGAACCGCCTTGGTTGATAAGCAGATCGCCAGCCTGGCGAAAGAACACGGCATCAGCGCGGATGACGTGGTCCGAGACATCATGCTCAAACCCATGCCCAAAGGCGTCTTCATCTCCATCGAGGAACTGTACGGTGTGGTCGCCTTCCTCGTCAGCGAGTGTGCCCGCAACATCACCGGCCAGATCATCTTGGTCGACGGCGGCTGGACCATCCAGTAACGGCGATTCCATTTCCGGAAATACAATTGGGTTGCGTCCACTGGGCGGCCAATCGACAGTGAACCGTCCGACGTTGAGGACATTGACACACTCGCGGATAACGGGGAACAAGAGGTGGAAATGGACACCGCTGCGTGTTTTCTCAACTTACTTGCTTTTCTGGCAGGCATCGATCAATATATGACCTGTTCAGTCTGAATCCTCGCAAACCTTCCCACCTACCGCCAGGAGGTCTCTTGTGAAAATTGCCATTTCGTGCCTGTTCTCAATAACTCTTGTCCTTGGAACCATGGCCTTCGCCCCAGCCCGAGCTGCAGGGGAACTGACCAAACCGGCTGTCGAAATGCCCGAGCAACGTGCCGCCCGCATGCGTTGGTGGCGTGAGGCCCGATTCGGCATGTTCATCCATTGGGGAGTCTATGCCGTGCCCGCCGATGGCGAATGGTACATGACCAACAACCATGTTCCGCTGGCCCAGTACGAAAAGTATGCCACGAAATTCAATCCGGTGAAGTTCGACGCCGATCAGTGGGCCCGGATTGCGCACGATGCGGGCATGAAATACCTGGTGATCACGGCGAAGCATCACGACGGATTTTGCATGTTCAAGACGAGCACCACGAAATACAACATCGTCGACGCGACGCCGTGGCATCAAGATCCGCTCGCCAAGTTGAGCACGGCGTGTAAACGGCATGGCGTGCGATTCTGCTGCTACTATTCGATCATGGATTGGCATACGCCTTACCAGACGGCCGCCAAGTCCGACGATAAACACCCCGACTACAATCCGACGAAGTTCTCCAGTGCCGAACAGAAGGCCAAATACACGTCCTATATGAAGGCGCAGCTCAAGGACCTGATCACGCAGTACCATCCGGGCGTCATCTGGTTCGACGGCGGCTGGATCGGTTGGACCTCGGAAGACGGAAAGGACCTGGTCGGCTACCTCCATCAACTCGATCCGCAACTGATCGTCAATGACCGGGCCAACGGGTCGGGTGACTTCGGCACACCCGAGCAAAGTATCCCGGCGTCGGGACTCAACCGCGACTGGGAAACTTGCATGACGATCAATGGCAATTGGGGCTTTTCTGCCAACGATCATAATTTCAAATCGACGTCGGAACTGCTTCGTAACCTGATCGACATCGCCAGCAAGGGTGGGAACTATCTGCTCAACGTTGGTCCGACCGACGAGGGCATCATCCCCGCGCCGGAGGTCGAGCGGCTGAAGGAGATGGGTGATTGGCTCAAGACGAATGGCGTGGCGCTCTATGGCACCACGGCCGGTCCTTTCAAGAAGCAGCTTGCCTGGGGCCGAGCGACGCAAAGACCGGGCAAACTCTTCCTCACCGTATTCGATTGGCCGAAGAACGGCTCACTTCTGGTGCCGGTGAACGGCCAGGTCGCGAAGGCTTACTTGTTGTCACGGCCGGACGAGACACTCAAGGTCGATAGCGACGCGAACGGAATTCGCGTGACGGTGCCGAAGGAGAAACCCGATGCGATCGCTAGCGTCGTGGTTCTCGATATCGAGAGGGCGAAGGTTACTTCGTTCCTTGGTCCGGCCACCGATGGATCGATCCGCCTCGCCGCAACCGACGCCGAAATTACGGGATCGCATTTGGCGGTTGAAGGAAGCGATCCGGCGAACCTCGGCTATTGGATCGATGCCAACGACTACGCCGCATGGACGTTCCGTGTCGAGAAGGCCGGTTCATACACGCCGGAGCTAACGTATTCCGCGCAGCCCGGTTCGGGCGGCAGCCAGATCGAACTTTCCGCCGGCAACCAGAAATCTTCAGCGACGATCGCGCAAACCAAGAACTGGGCAGATTACAGGCCGCTTGTGTTATCGGCATTGAAGCTAGAGGCCGGCAATGTGACGATTACGCTCAAGGCGACGAGAATGCCTGGCGGTGCCGTGATGAATCTTCGGTCGATTATTCTGAAACCGACGAAGTAGGTTTCGTTGCAGGCAGTACAACGGGTAGGTTGTCTTCCACAACGATTGGATTCGTCGACGTCGGCGGGTTGGCCTACGGTTGATGAACAAGTACGATGTCGCCTCGCCATCCAGATGCTGCGTTCCGAGCCGGTCGACACCGCCGAGGCGGCTGCCAGTGTTCGGCTTAAGCATGTGCAACGGCACGGCCGTACACGAGCCGTTGGGCCGGAACCCCTGTTACATCTTAGCAGTAACGGTCATCAAAATATGGACCGGAATCAGCCAATTCATCAGCGGGCGGCGCATGTAGAACAAGCGCGGAGCATTTGGCGACAAAACAATTCTAGCCCCATCATCGTGCATCAATGTGCCATTTCAAAAATGGTCCTTTGATACCGCGTAAAATCGGCCTTTTTCAATCACAGTGTCATTTCCGTGCCGAAGTTGTTCAAAAGACGCGTACCACTTGCGCGGCCAGCAAGGCACTTCAACGGTAAGTAATTATTGACGTGCTCATAACAATTGTGACCTATGCTTTCGCATACCCTACTTCTGCGCGCAATGCCTCAACAAACCAATCGCGAGATTACAAATCGATCTGCCGTCACCACGGCGGCCAGCCCAAACCATGACAGCACTTGTTGAACATGCAGCGGCCCTGGAAATCCGGCAGAATTACCCGGCCATTCGTCGCCCTCTCCAATGGCAGGCGGTTTATCTCGCTAACATCTCGATTTCTCGTTCAAGTCCTAGAGATGGCAGCCGCAGCAGTGATTAACGACCTTGCGACGAATTATCATTTACCAAAGGTGGTGACTGGTTTCTGTAAGTTTGAGGAAAGGAACATATTAAACCATGTTGACTGCAAGAGACCTTCAAATCTCTGACATCATTACCGTTTCACCCGAAGCGACAGTGCAAGAGACAGTCGAAACTCTGATAACGCATCGGGTCTCCGGGTTACCGGTCGTCGATTGTGATGGTAAGATCCTCGGTGTCATTTCGGAGCTTGCATTGCTTGCCATCGTCTACGAACCGGACATTGTCAACAAACCAGTCAGGGACTACATGACGAAGGATGTCATTTCGGTGGAACCGGGCACCCCCATCGCAAGGATTACGGATTTGTTTATTCTTCACAGGATTCGTCGGATTTTCGTTGTGCAGGAAGGCAAATTGGTTGGGCTGATAAGCCGCCGCGACATCCTGAGAGCCTCAATCGAGTCTCGTCGAGTGCTTTCCGGTGTGTAGTGACCGACGCTGTCGCGGCTGGGCACAATGAACGTAAACGAGCAGATCATCATGAACCATGAGACGCCGGCGCCAAACGACACTCAGGTAACCGATACCGACAAGCGGACGAGCAATCGTAGTCGGTATTCGGCGATCCAACGCGTTGCATTTCACGAGGAAGCACAAATCCCATCCACTGTGAAGTTCGCGCCGATGCGTTGCAGAGATATCTCGCCCCGCGGTATCGCATTCTTCGTGTCCAGTTCTCCGGTCACTCAGTTTTGCACCGTGGCTCTCACTCGGGGCGAGACGGTGATTTACATTCGATGCCGCGTGGTTCGTACATGTCCCCCGGACAACAATAATGGCGAATGGCTGGTCGGTGGCGAATTTCTTGAACGGAACGATCGTCTCGCCTGACAGTTTTCCATGCGATTTGGATCCAATTGCAGCAGGACCGAAATGCACTCACTAGGGAGTGCGATTAAGTGCGGCTCGCTCCTCCTGGTTGCCGAAATAGTCCTCTGCCAACTCGGGCAGGACCAGGATATCGACGCAGGAGTTCTCGGTACGGCTTTCTGCCCCCTCGCGAATTGAATGCGGTTCATTGGCGCCGGCCTGGCTAAGGCGAATGCGATCGACCTCGACGCCCGCTTTCACCAAGTAGTTCATCGTCGCCAAGCAACGGGCGTAGGAGAGTTGCCAGACATCTTGTTTGCCCTCAGATGGGGCCTCGCGCTGCCGGGCATGGCCGCGGAGTTCGATTTTTTGCCGCTTTCCCATCAAGAGCGGGAGAATCTGCTTCAACTGTTTCTCGGCCTTGGCGTCGAGTTCCGTGGAATCTTCGCCAAACGATAAGACGGTGCCCATCCCTTGCTCCTTGCCGTTGTTCAAGACGAACAAGGTCGGCTTGCCTACACCGCTGGAACGGTTCCCTTCGCCGGACCAGGCCTTCGGCCCGGTTTCCTCGATTTTGCGGCCGATGGGCCTGGGGGCGTTCTTCGTATGCTTGATGCCGGGCGGATCGCCAGGTGTGCGCGAAGGCATGAGCGTCTTGGAACCGGGCGCCAAAGGACCGGTGGTCGGCGAACCGGCGGCCTCAGGTCCTTTGGTCTTGGACATGGAATTGAAGGGGTCGTTGAAGTAGTGGGCCACGGCCATCTTCAATTGCTTGTTCTGGGCCGTAATCCACATGACCATGAAAAAGGCCATCATCGCGGTCACGAAGTCCGCATAGGCTACTTTCCAAGCTCCTCCGCCGTGGCCTGCCATTGTCGTTTACCCTATCTCCGTCCGGTTCGAAACCGCCGCTTGTTTGAAGTCATTCCCGCACTGTCGAACATCTTTGTTTCAGGAAGCCTCGACCTCGGCGAAGAGCTTATCCAATGCCTCGCGATCGATGCGGTATTCGGTGGACACGCCGCGCCGCGCATGATCCAAGGCGACCTTGGGAGGCAGGTCGTTGACGAATCCATGCATGACTTTTGCGATGGTGTTGAAGAAGTTCATCTCCGCGATGCCAAGGAAGTCCATGCGGCCGGCCAAGGGGTTCATGAACCCATAGGAAGCCAAAATCCCCAAGAACGTGCCGACGAGGGCCGCACCCACCTTTTCGCCGATTTCGTCCACCGGCCCGTCGATCGCCCCCATGGTGATCACGATCCCCAGCACGGCTGCCACGATGCCGAAACCAGGCAGGGCGTCGGCCGTCTTGGTAAGGGCCGCCACGCTAGCGTGGTGCTCTTCTTCGATGACCCTCAATTCAGTCTGCAGTAGCGAGGGCAGTTGCTCGGGTTTCACTGTGCCCTCGATGATCGGTGAGAGGGCGCCGCAGATGAATTCCGTAACGTGATGGTTCGACGCGATGCGCGGGTACTTCTTGAAGATGTCGCTTTCCTTGGCATTGGAAACGTGCTGCTCCAGAGCAATCAGGCCTTCGCGACGGGCGAGGCGAAACAAGTCGTAGAGCAACTTGAACAGTTCCTCGTAGGCCCCTTTGTTGAACGGGGTCCCCTTGAAACACTGCAACATGCCCTTGATAAGGTCGATGAGGACTTTCTTGGGCGCCATGACCATCAAGGCTCCCAAAGCGGCCCCGCCGATCACGAGGATTTCCGAGGGGTGAATGAGCGCCGGTATTTTGCCGCCGGACCAGACGAAGCCGGCCAGCACGCACCCAATGACCATGACGCATCCGGCAATAACAAGCATGAGCGTTCTTCAGGTTGTAGCGATTATGAGTTCTGCGGGACCATTTTGGTTTCAAGAATATCTAGCATAAAAACGACTGCGGTGGCCGTACATTTGCAAACCAACGGGGGGAATATTCGGCACTCCGGAGAGAATAAACGGGCGATGCCTGTTCCAACGGTTGCATGGCCGAGATGCGTGGCCGGCCGAATGTTTTGGTTCCGCCCTTGATTCCGCTTGTCTTCGGGACGAAAATATAGTACAAAACATCGGCACTTATTCATAAGTGCCGAGGAAATGGACCTAAGCCCGCCATGCTGAGTCCCGCAACGCAGCACATCCTGACACTTGCTCGCCAATCGGCCGTGCTTCGGCCGCGGGACCTCGACGAACATGGTCTCTCGCGAAAGCACCTAGTCCGGCTTTGCCAGGCGGGTTTGCTTCGCCGCATTGGCCGCGGGCTTTACGTCCTTTCTCAAGCCGAACCGACCGAAAACCGCACGCTGGCCGAGGTTGCCAAACGCGTTCCCGGCGGCATCGTATGCCTGCTTTCGGCCCTGCAGTTTCACCGCCTGACGACGCAGGCGCCCTACGAGGTTTGGCTTGCCATCGATCGCAAGGCATGGCGGCCGACGCCCACCGAGATTCCCGTGCGCATCTTCCGTTTCTCGGGCGATGCACTGAGCCAAGGGATCGAGGAGCATCTTATTGAGGGCGTGCCGGTGAGAGTTTATGCTCCGGCCAAGACCGTGGCGGATTGCTTCAAGTACCGCAACAAGATCGGGATCGACGTTGCCCTGGAGGCCCTGCGCGATTGTTGGAAGGAGCGGCGGGCTACGATGGACGAGTTCTGGCAGGCCGCCAAAATCTGCCGCGTTGCGAATGTCATGCGCCCGTACTTGGAGTCGCTGGCGTGAGTAAAGAACACCCGATCAACATGGCGGCATCGGTGCGGCAGCGACTGACGAACTTGGCCCATCAAAAGCACGAAGACTTCCAACTCGTGCTCACCCGTTATGCCTTGGAGCGGTTGCTTTATCGCTTGAGCCGATCCGAGCATCGCGACGAATTCGTACTCAAAGGGGCGTTGCTCTTTCAGCTTTGGGCCGACCAACCGCACCGGCCGACCCGCGATCTTGATCTGCTGGGGCGCGGCGACGATTCCATTACGCGCTTCGTGAAAATCTTCCAGAAAATCTGCAACTTGCCGGTCGAGGACGATGGTCTCGTGTTCCTCGCCCCATCCGTCCAGGGCGAACGAATCAAGGAGGACCAGGAGTACGAAGGGCTACGGTTGCGCATGTCTTGCCGCCTGGAAAACGCGCGGATTCCGGTCCAAATTGACATTGGCTTCGGCGACGTTGTGGTACCCGCTGCGACCGACGTGACGTATCCTGTGTTGTTGGATTTTCCCGCCCCCGTGTTACCGGCCTACTCGCGGGAATCGGTCGTGGCCGAAAAGTTTCATGCCATGGTCATGCTGGGTATTGCCAACAGCCGCATGAAGGATTTTTATGACCTGTGGGTCCTCGCCCGGCAGTTCGAGTTCCAAGGGCCGCTACTTGCGGAAGCGATCCGTGCCACGTTCCAACGGCGACGAACGGCCATCCCCAGTGGGCTTCCGTTGGCCTTGTCTCCCGAGTTCTGCCAGGATCCACGCAAGCGCGTGCAATGGCGGGCCTTTCTTGGCAAAGGCAAGCTCGATGCCGGAAACGCAGATCTGAGTGAGATCGTTGAGGCCCTCCGCGTGTTCCTGTTGCCCGTGATTACAGCGATTGCCGGAAAAGAGCCGTTGTCAATGGTCTGGCCGCGAGGCGGACCATGGCGTGAAATTGCCGAAAAGTAATCCGAGAAGGAGAGGGCTGCCAATCGCCGCGAAATCGGCTATATTACCCCGGCATGGAAGATCCTCACGTAGGTCAGGCCGACCATCTGTACATGGTGCCCGAGCTTGACATGCCTGTTCCGTCAGGCTGGAAAGCCTGACCTACTTTCGTGCCGGGGTAATACTGTGCGAAAATTGTACGTTCTTGATGCCTGGAGAGTGAGTAATCACAAGAGGCCCCATGTCATGTTCAAGTCAACGCTTTTCTTGCTTGCCTTCCTTCTCGCCACAACGCCACTCCCGGCCCAATCGCAGCCGCCTTTTGCCCGGGGCCACGTCTTCTTCGCCAGCGATTTTGAAAAGAGTGACGCGATTAAAGAGTGGTCCGGTCCCGGCGCTCTGGACTGCGGCTTCCAAGGTGGGCACGTGCTGGTCCTGAAATCGCCGACGGGGCAGGGGGGAGGCGGCGCGATTGCCGTCCGACGACTGCCCGTGGAAAAGATGCGCGGCTATGTCGTGCAGGTTTCAGCCCGGATCAAAGCCGAAAACGTCAGCCCAAAGCCGCTGCCCTATAACGGCGTGAAGTTCATGGCCGCCATCGTGGCCGACCACGAGAAGACATGGCCTGCGGCGGAACTCGGCGTGGGCACCTTCGATTGGCAAAAGGCCGTCTTTCGCGCTGTGGTCCCGGAAGACGCCCAGCAGATCGACTTGGTGGTCGGTCTGGAAGCGGTTTCCGGCGCCGCCTGGTTCGACGATATTCGCGTTATCGCCTGGAAGCCGCCGCCGGGCGATGGCCCTCGCGTCTCCACTGGTCCGGTCTACAAGGGCCACGATCTGCCGCGGCTGCGCGGGGCCATGGTCGGTCCCGAAATCGACGAGGAGGGCCTCCGCGTATTTGGCCGGGAGTGGAACGCCAACCTCATTCGTTGGCAACTTGTCCGGCTGGGGAAGTTCAACAATCCCTTGGACCTCGCGGCCTATGATCGCTGGTTGCAATCGGCACTGAAGAAACTGGACAGCGTATTGCCAATGTGCGAGAAATATGGCTTGCGGGTAGTTGTCGATCTGCACTCGCCGCCGGGTGGAGGCATTACGGGCGGCGGCTATGCCGGTTCGGATCGCGGCCTGTTCACCGACACGGCGAGCCAGCGGAAGTTCGTCGAGGTCTGGCGACACATTGCCCGGCGGTACAGAGATTCGCGGGCGATCTGGGGCTACGATCTGGCCAACGAGCCGGTCGAATCGACCGCGGGTGAGGAATTGGCCGATTGGCAGGGTTTGGCCCAACGTGCCGCGGAGGCGATCCGCGCAATCGATGCCCAGCGGACGATCATCGTCGAACCGCCGGACTGGGGCGATCCTTCGGGGCTGCGCGAGCTTTGTCCGCTTTCGGTCCCCAATGTGGTCTACAGCGTCCATATGTATCTGCCGCACGCCTTCACGCACCAAGGCGTCGGCGGTCGCGGCAAAAGCTATCGCTACCCGGGCGAGATCGACGGCAAGCAATGGGATAAGACCGCCCTGGAAGCGGCGCTCAAGCCGGCCGTCGATTTTCAGCGGCGCTACGGCGTCCATATATACATCGGCGAGTTCAGCGCGATTCGCTGGGCACCCGACGGCAGCGCCTGTCGCTACTTGAAGGACCTGATCGATATCTTCGAGGCCCACGACTGGGACTGGAGCTATCATGCCTTCCGCGAGTGGGACGGCTGGAGCGTGGAGCACGGCGGCATCCCCGACGATCATCGCCGCGCGGTTGTGCCGACGGACCGCGAGAATCTGCTAAGGTCGTGGTTTGCCAAGGATCGTAAGCCGGGCGGTGTGCGATAAGGACCGGACGATAAATAACTTCCGTGTTTCTGCGAGGGTGGCATGCCTTAAGCCTTCTAGGCTAGGCATGTCGGCGGCAAACATGCCTAGCCTAGAAGGCTCAAGGCATGCCACCCGAATCCGAAAGTTATTCGTTGGTCGCATCTAAGAACCCGATTGACAGATCGCGCTGCAGCCCTTATTATCTCATCATCTTTTCTGTGGTCCCGCTATCAATTCCCTAGCGTGGACGGAAAAATCTTTCCGTGAGTGCCCCATGAGTGACCAGATCAACCGACCTAACCAGGTTCCACAAACCCCGCCCAAGTCGCTGTACGTCGGACTGCGGCCCCTCCTGCGCTTATGGCCCGGCATTGTGCTGGCGGCCCTCCTCTGGCTGATGCGCGGCTGGGCCACGATCGGCGAATTTGCACAATACAAGTTTTTCATCGGGCTGCTGATCGCGCCGCTGGTCGTGCTGGCGGGCCTTCTGCTCTGGTGGCTCTTTGCCAGCCGCTTGCGCTGGTCGGATCGCCTGCTGGTCGTAGGGACGTTCGCGGCGGTGACGGCGAGCACGATGTTCCTTGCCGACCCGAGTTTTCGCGGCCCGGCGCTGTTGTTCTATGTTCTGCCTCTTGTGGTTACGGCATGGCCGGCATGGCTGCTGCTTTCGTTCTGGTTGTCTTGGCCGGTCCGGCGGGCAGGCATATTGCTGATTTTCATCGCGGTGGGCGTGCTCTGCTTGTGCGTCCGCGTGGACGGCATGGACGGGAATTTTGTCGCCAAGTTTAGTTGGCGGTGGACGCCTACGTCGGAAGAGCAGCTTCTCGTTGAGTTGAAGTCGAAGGTGCGGCCCCTTGCGCCGCAAGCCAGTGTCAAGATCAGCGAACAGCCCGGCGACTGGCCCGGTTTCCGTGGTCCGCGGCGCGACAGCCGATTGTCGGGCGTGCGGATCAAGACCGACTGGCAGCAATCGCCGCCGCCGCTGTTATGGCGGCATCGTATCGGCCCGGGTTGGTCGTCGCTCGCCGTGGTGGGCGATCGGCTCTTCACACAGGAGCAGCGGGGCGCGGACGAGTATGTCGTCTGCTACGACGCGACCAGCGGGGCGGAAGTATGGACGTTTCACGATACGACGCGGTTCTACGAGGTGGTCGCCGGTCCCGGTCCGCGGGCGACTCCCACGTTTCACCTGGGACGGCTGTATACGTTCGGCGCCAACGGTCACCTGAACTGTCTCGAAGCGGCCAGCGGCGAACCGGTTTGGTCGCACGATGTCGCCGCCGAATTCAAGGCGAGTGACGCGGA
>Ga0181520_10004152_pt1 | contig 24600 bp, 9 predicted proteins | sample PEATcosm2014_Bin_29_FD_132451 | JGI IMG/M metagenome (GOLD analysis project Ga0181520, IMG submission 132451) | Peatland microbial communities from MTU Mesocosm Facility, Houghton, MI, USA - PEATcosm2014_Bin02_30_metaG | ecosystem: Environmental > Terrestrial > Soil > Wetlands > Peat | place...
ATCTGCAAATTCGCCGCCTTCCCCACTCTCACGTTCTGCCAGCAAGTCCGCCGTGACACCGCCCCAATTGCTCTCGGCGGGCTGGCCAAGGTCCAAAACAGTTCTCCGCCGGGAATTGCTGCTTCCGCTTCTTGTTGCCGGGCTTGGCTCGCCCCCGGCATCGGCACACAAGGGTGCTTTACGATCTCCGCCAGTTGTCTCTGGTTTTCCGGCGAATGGAAACCACGGTCGAAGGAGGCGCGGCGGATGCGTCCGCCCAGCCGCTTTTGCAGAATGCTGGTCTGCGGGACGACCACACTCCGGTCGTCAGCGTCGCGGGGCATCAGGTAGGCGTGGGAAATGAACCCGGCACCGTCCTCGTAAATCAAGATCTGCCGCCCGAACTGCGCGGGCTGAGCAGCCTTGCCGCGTTTGTACAACTGGGTGTGGGTCTCGAAGATGCTGAAGAGCTTTTCCGAATTGGGCACGTTCTCGCCCTGAAGCACGCGACGGCGGAGGTCCTCGATGACTTCCATCAAATCATTATCGTTACGTATCACACGGTAGTCGGCATTGTCGAGCAATCGCAATACTTCTTGAATTGGCAAGCCCCCTGCCGTCGTGTTACTTCCAGGTACCGGCAGGGAGATGCGTGCGATCTCGCCGTGAGCTGCTTCGTCAGCTTTCGCGTGGGCAAACCATTCCTGCAGATAGTCGAATTCAGCCACCAGCCTTTCCAGTGCCGCGCGGTCATCGCCCGGACCTCGTTCAAACAGAATCTGTGGAATGCTTGCTCGCAGTTCCCTAAGCTCGCTTTCCGGAGTTACCCAACCGCATCTTTCCTCCGGGTCATCTGCGTGGGGAAATGACTGATTTAACATGCGGCTCAGGGCGAGGAGACGCTCTGATGACCACATGGTCGATTTCATCACACGTCGAACGCCAGGGTTGCAGAGGGATTTTGCCCTTATCAAAGCGTCTTTGCCGATCTCGCTATGCGCCGCTTGGAGGAGCGGCCAGGCGGAAGCACCATGCTTCGTAAAGTATTGTGGAGGAGAATGACGAACCCTCCGGAATGGGCGTAGGATCGCAGGAGTCGAAGGCAGTTTCACAGGTATCCAAGATTTGGGATTGCAGGGGGGATGGCAGATCGTCCCATTTGCCATCGAGATTGCGAGGCCGTTCCTGATCGTCACTGAAACAAATCCAGGATAGCTGCCACATCTTCTGACGAGCGTCGATCGTGTCCGCGTCGAGGATCTTCGTCACGGCCTCGTGGATTGCCACTCTCGGCACATCTTCGCGGCCTCGCCGCTCCGCAAGGTCCCTCTTCCATTGCCGTTCCGAGCGGGCCGATTGCCGGCGGCCGGCTCGAAATTGCGTCAGCCGATCCGGGCGTTGGGCCTTTACAAACCGCTTTGCGCGGCGTCTAAGGTACGGTGGCGTCGTACGCGCGAAGGCAATGATGAGAAGATGATCCCAAACTTCGTCGTGTTCTTCTGCCAGCCCAGGAAGCTGCCCAATAAGCCAGTCAATGTCATCCGGCTGCATGCACCAGCGAAATTCACGATATTGCTTGGCGGTCGAGTGTTGGCGGCGTCGTCTAACTCTTGACGGTATAGTTCGCGTCTCAAGGGGGTGGACTTAGCCAAGCCCCGTGTGAGTGGCAACTGAATAAGAAACTCGTAACCAACCTCATATCTTAGCTTAGCCAATGGAATTAGCGGCCTCAAATCCAACTCATTTGGTGGCTCCTGTGCCAGCAGACATTCTGCGGCGCGAACAAGCAAGTCATTGTGCCTATGTTCGCCTCGGGGACGCCGAGTTACTTTCGTAGGTCGCCGTGACTTTAGCCGTCGCAAGCTCCGCCTAATAAAGACCCTCGCGGCAGCAACCGTCATCTTTTCTTGCAGGACATGTGCCAATACAGCGGTACTGTCAATTACATCACCATCCGGCTCCGATGCATAATGTGCCGCTTGTTCAACGTCCCAGAATCCGTCATCTAGGTAACGGCGGATGATGGCAGAAACAATCTTCTTTTGGTCTATCGTATTTGGATGTGCCCGTCGTACGAAGGACTCCAGCGCCTGAAACTCCTGTGGGGTCGCAAGTCGCAGCATCAATACTAGCGCAGAATATCGCAACTTATCATCATCCTTGACATTCTCAACGATGGCTCTTGCGACAGGAAGGGCCTCTCGCGCGCTCGTCTCCAAAGCAATCTGGACGAGGAGGCTCCGTTTGTTCGTCGATCGCGAAGGGTCTCTGAGTCGCTCAGCAAGCATTTTGCCAACCCCAGCAACATTTAACCGCTTTAGACCACGATCACCCCATAAGCTGACTTCCCAGGGAGTGGTGTCTGCGATAGCTTCTAATCGGTCAACAATGTCCTTCACCTCGGCCAACGTCAGCGTCGAAAGGTCCGACAGTGGTGGCACACCCCCGTTCTTATCACGAATCCAATCTCTCACTTCTGGCCTGCCGATCTTTGTCAATAAACTGATCACTGCCCAATGCTCCCTGCACAACTTATCATCCTTGTCGGTGAGAAGAACTCGTAGTCGCCCTAAGCTACATTCCTTTAGACCAAATGCGCACATCCACTCGCGAATGTTCTTTTGAGCAAAGCCATGCCTAGAAAACATTTCGGTTTGAATGGCTTCACGAGCAGCGATGACTGTAGGTTCGCCAGGACGCGAGTCGCTCTTGAATAGCTGGCCGACACTTAGCGCCTGTGGGGGGGAATGGTCGTTGCCCAGTCTTTCATAATCGGAAAAGGTGAGAACGACGGCAATCCGGGCGGCTGCCAGGAATAATTGATCCACTTCACTCCGCGGTTGTTTCCTTCTTCCCTGCGTTGAGGACTTTTCTTGCAACAGGCTTTCCAGAATCCCCTTCCAGACAATGTCCTCGGACAACTCCGCATCGTTCTTATGCTGTGTGATGTACGCAAGAGCGGCGGGAACATTACAGACGCCCTGAAGCCTCTTGTCTTGGATCACTGAAAGAACGGCCGCAAAAGTCTGCTCGGGGACCATGCGGCGAGCATTATCGCGGTCTAATGGCATCAGTTCGACATCGCGAAAGTCATCCTGATACAAGGTGCGGAGGGAGTCAGTAAAGGGCGATGGAATCTCGGTTTCGCGACCGAACATTATTAGCTTGAGACGTCCTCGGGCCTCCTCATTGAGTCCTTCAAGAAGGTGTGCGATTCTCGCCGATACGTTGGTCTCTATCAATTCGGCTTCATCAATCGCATCAAGAATCCAACATGCCCGATCCTGACCGTTGCACCATTCGGCCCACTCGCCTGGCTCCAGGCGGCATCCGATCGTGTGCTGTTCAAGGGACGAATGCCAGACGTATTTTCCCAAATCCAGTTCGGTTGCCTGTTCCTTAACCTTCTTGGCGAGATACGTCTTGCCCATCCAGGGGCGGCCCCGGATGAGGATTGCGGAGGCCGTACTAAGCAGTTCTCTGATGCCGAGCGAGCCGAAGGAAGGTTCGACAAAGCCATATTCATCTTGCTCGACTTGGACATCGCTGCCGAAGTCACGAAATCGGCGAGTTATCCCGGATTCGGTGCTCAGTAGGGATGTGTCCATTCTTTTCTGTACCGATGCTATAAGAACGGCCAATCAATTCATTACATCCGTCGACTGATGACGGAACGACCGATCGCCTTTTCCCGCAGGCTCCGTTGTAGGGGTCCGGTTGAGCCCTGCCCCAGCATGTCGGCCGGACTGCGAACGCCTCGCCCACCTCGGTTCAACACATGCGTATAGATCAGCGTCATGTGCACGTCCTTGCGGCCCAGTTGTCCCCTGAGCGACGATTCCGATCATATTGCCCGAGATCCCTATTAGAGCGGGTTCGTTGAGTGTGTTCAATAACCGCGTCGTTCTGGCCGCAACTCCACAAGTCTCCTGGGCAGACGGTGAGTCTGTGCCTGCGTCGGTAGCGACATATCGACGCACGCCAGACAACGCCATGCCATCAAGCAGAAACTGACTATCCCAACTACGCGTGGTGCGTGAGACAAACCGTAAACCCACAGAATTCCCAGACAATAGACAACATGGCGGCCACTGTAATTGGTTACTGTTACAAGTCAACTCTGCGAAGCGGAAGCTTGACAGTGCGGCTCACTTCCACGCAAGCCCAGCCCGTGGGACCGATCAGGCCGTGCATGAACGGCAGCACTCGCTCGGCAGGCGGCGGCCATGCATTGTCATACTTGAGGTAGTCCGCAGCCTTCAGCCCGCTGAACAATCCGTCTTGGGCGTGACGGATGATCGACTGCTCAGCTCTGGGAACAACCCACCGTTCGTTCAGGCCGTAGCCCACGTATCGGCCGGCATGGACGTTTTCGATGGGGCCATTGTGCCAGGCGAAGTGAGTGATCGTGTTGGCGATGACGCGAATGCTGTGGTTTGCTGCTGGCCTATGTTGGGCGGCAGCAAGAAGCAAGCTACGCACAGTAGAGCCCTCCATGGCAGTTATCATATTCCTGTCAGATACCGGCTTCCGTTGCACATGGGCAACTTTCTGACTAGATCAGGTCGCTATGTTCGGACGCGTCATAACGGCCGATAGGCGAAGATTGTGTCCGATGAGGGAGCCGAGGATAAATCGGTGTAGGCACCCAATGCCGCAAGCGATCGATCCCAGTCTTCTACTCGGTTAGGGAAATCGCCTTCCGACTTCAAAGCCAGCTTGTGGATTTACCCCCCCCGAGTGGCTGCAAGAGCCATTGACAATTCGGCGGGGCCATAATAGCCTGGATTGGGGCGTCCGCCAAGGAGGTTTGGCGCAACTCGACCGATTGCACCACAGGAAGCGTTTTGACCGAGACAACAACCCAGAAACCAAGCCCCGTGATGGAAAGCCTGCGATGCTCCAGCTTCGCGTCCAGGAAACGTGGCGTCACATCGAGCCGACAATCCTAGTCGGCTTGATCTTGCGGGGCAAGGTCGGCAAGCGCACGACGGCACGCGACGCATCGCAATCCAACCGCGAGCACGCGCTGGAGGAACTCCTTGGCACGGAGCACTTCAAACTCCTCTCCCAGCGGTTGCTGGCCGAAGTCCATGCAGCGTTCAAGAATGACGTCGACGAAGAGTCGCTGGGCCTCGATTTGCTGGAACGCCGCGTCAGCGATCTGCAAAAGTGGAAACTGGCGCGAGGCCCCAGCAAACTCCTGCGATTGCGCATGGCGTGGCTCTGGGCATGGCTGGCGGAACTCCTCGACCGCGAAGCGGACGCGGCCAAGCGCTATGATCACTTCATCCAGCAGTTTGCCAAGCTGATCGCGAGCGAAGGCGGTGAAAGTGAGCGGGCCTTGCTGTTGCTGGCCACGACGAACCGCGCTGTGCTCCTGCTGCGGCAGGGCGACATGACTCATCTGGGCGATCTGGTGGAGGCCGCCCTCCGAGAAATCTTGCCCGGCGCCTGTCTGAGCCTAGTGAACATTATCAACCGCGCCTGGAACCGCGGCGTGTTCCTCGCCATCGCGGACGTCATCGCTGATTGCCTGGCCGGCCTGCCCCCGCCGATGCTCGATCTATGGCTGCCGCTCACCGTTGGGCCGAGCGGTCCGCCGACGCAGAAGCAAGCAGCCGCCGGAGAACACGCTGCTGCCGGAGAGCGAACAGTCGCCGACATCAAGAAGTCCGTGCTGGAGGCGCTGAACGACCGGCGAAACCGGCTGGGCTTCGTGTGGAAGCTCATGGAGATTGCCGCCCATGTGACCGACGAGAAAGTCCGGGAAGCGGACGGCGAGCTGCATCTCTGGCCCACCGACCCCCGGCACCTGGTCGTCGCGCCGCACGAAGGTCCAGCCACCACGCTGAGGTCGTTCCAGCGACATGGCCCCTATGCGGAAGCGGTGTCGTTGCTGTTCGACCGCGATATCTGCGAGATCCTTGCCTCCCCCTCGTCGCCGGACCGACGCACCGACGCGCGCCTCGCCAAGCTGATCCGATGGGCCGAGGCGGCGCATCGCCGTGGCGATTTGATCGGCTGCCGGCGGCGGATAGCCCAAGCCAAGGTGCTGTTGGGCAGCGCCGCGGAGGCTGACAAGCAAGCGTTGGGCATGGCGCTCGACAAGCTTGTGCAACAACTCCAAAACGGCGCCCCACATAATCGGCGCCGCGAATACTTCGCGCTGCTGCGAGAACTGGAGCAGGAGATCCGCGAGATCTGCGCGGAGCGCGACCTCTCGCAAACACGGCTGCGAGCCTCCCTGCTGGAAGGACGGTTCGAGCGGCTGCGATGGCTGCAGGGGGAACTGGGGCTGGCGACCGGTGGCTTCGATCCGCTGGCCGACTTTCGAAAGGTCATCGAGACCCATTGCGGGAAGTTGCGCGACTCGGACCACCGCCGCGACTTCGAAGCCGCCTGGGATGGCCTGCAGCGCCTCCTGCCGCAGAAAATCAGCGAGCCGGTCGACCCCGAGGCCTACGAGCAACTGCAGGTGTGCCGTGCGCTGGCCGACGACGAGTCGCGGACCACTTGTGATACCCTCTACCAAACGCTCAAGCGCCACGACGCCCGGCATCTTTATGGCAAGGCATTGGAGCGGTTGCGCCGGCCGCGGGCGATCGGCGACCGGGAGGAGATCGTTAACTGGCTGAAGGAATCGGTGCAATTTGACCTGGGGCTGGCCTCGCACATTGCTCCGCTGGTTGGATTATTGTATCTCACCCCGGTCGGGGCGGCCCCGGGAGCAACCCCCGAGGTGGCCGAGGCGCTGTTTACCCACGCGGAGAAGATCATCCAGTTGCTGGGGGAAGGCGGCGCGGCGGCGTTGCAGGGCCCCGCCCGCCAGGCCCTCTTCGCGGGGGCGGTTGCCGATTTCCGCCGGACTTGCGGCGAACTGGTCAAGCACGGCGGCCGCCGCGCGCAATGGAAAATGTCGCGGGCCCTGGGCAAGGTGTTCCGCCCCGTGATTTACAGCGACGACGTGGCGGCCATTGCATCGGTCGAGGGAATGTTGCACGACTGGGCAGCAGTCTGCGAGGACCGCGCCGACCCGCGGCATCCCTGCCAGGAGCTCGCCCGGCAGGTGCTGGCGGCCAAACAACTGGCGCAGGCACGCGAACTGCTGACCAGTGACTCGCCGGCACAAGAGTCCGTCGAGCGCCGGAAGGAGACCAAGGGGCTGATCGCGGCGGCGCTGGAGAGCGGATTACGGAGCAAACAGCAGATCCTGGGTGCGACGTGGACCTGTGCGTTGGCCAACCCGTTGAGTGGCCCGCAGCCGCAACAGGCCCGCGCCCTGCGGCAGACGCTGCACACCGCGGCGGGCGTGCTGAAGCTTCGCCCGGGCGAGACCAAGGCCGACTGGCACCGCCGAACTGCCCAGCTTCGCTTGGCCGACATCCAGTCCTGGATCGACGCCGCTGAGCAGGCGGCTGCCGAGCAGGCCGCCGACGAGCCGCCGCCCGCGCCCCAGGCCAACGATGGACCGGACCAGTCGCCGCCCGAATTCGCAGTGGCGGACGGCCAGGCATTGTCCTTGGTGCCGGCGCCGGCACCGAACCAAGAGCCCTAGAGAAAGCGAGGGTAGTTGCGAGGCACGAACCTGTAACCTGTTCTACCAGCATAACAGCAAATCTGTGTCTTTATCATGCGCTATTTAGCCCGGCGAATCTTCACGGTTGGCTTGGTGGTCCTTCTCAGTTGGGAGGGCGGACGCCGCTCCTGCTTCAGCCAGTCGCAGCTCGAGCAGGTGGTCGACGTTGTTCTGTTGATCGATACCAGCCTCAGCATGCCCATCGGCGACAGTCGTGAGCCTCTTCGCAAGCAGGAACGGGAGGGGCGATTCGCGGTGTGGCTGAAGAAGCGTTTCGATGCGGGGCTCTACGCCGCCCGTCCAGAGAAGAATTTCGACGACCTGTTACGGTACGAGCTCAGGTTGAACAATGACAATCGGATGGGTGAGTTCGAACAGTTCCGCTTGGCCGAATGGAAGCGGTTCAAGCAGGCGCTGCACGCGTTTATCGAACAAGGACTGCTGCCAAACTCCACCGTGACCATCATTCCCTTCGGGGACGATCCAACGGCAAACGGTGCCGCCGGCCGCGACTCCCAGCAGTGGACTGCGCGAGTGGGCGATGCCGCCGAGTGCGAGGCGATCCTCACGAAACTGGACGGCTTGGAGAGCAAGGCGCAGCACACCTACATTACCTGGGGCATGCGACTGGCACAGGAAGCGGTCGCGGAACAAAAGAGGCTTTCGCCGGCGCACGCCCGGCAGGTGGTGCTGATCACCGACGGGGACGACAACCCGCCCACCGCAGCCGAGCTATTGGTGCATCAAGTCGATGCCCTAAAGGCGGACCAGGCGCGGCGTTCCATCTGCTCCGGCAAGGACTTCTTCTTGTGGTACGCGCATTTCGGCCCGGTGGCCCGCCAGGTCGAAGCAGCGGTGCAGAGACTCGACGGGCGATCGGTCGCAATTACCGACCTGCATTTTGGACAGGTCACGCTCTTCACGGCGGTCGTCAGCCTGCCGGTTCAACCGCCACCGGAGTCGGCGCCGGCCGGTTGGGCACACCTCTTCCCGGAACCGGAGCCGTTCCGGCTTGGCCAGCGATTCTGGATCAGTCCGCGCAACTGCCAGGGTCTGCTGTTGGAGTTCGGCCCGCCAGACTTGGAGAGGCAACTCCCATCCGGCGAGTGGACTCGGGTGGAGAGCGGGGCCGGGAATGCCCTGTTACGCATCGAAACCGACCCGCCACAACTGAACCTCGGCAGCGAGCCGATGAGCGTCCGGCTAGAAATCACCGGTAAAAATCTGCCGACGGGAACCTACCGCGCCCGGCTCGATGCGAGGGTGCCGGCAGGACTGGTTCTTTCCAATCCGCAGTTTCTCTGGATCGACTTCCGGGTTGCCCCTCCGCCCGACTTGCCGAAGATCGCGGTACGGCCCAGGGATCGCCTGAGTTTTGGCGCGGGCGACGGCGCGGGAGTGGTAACCCTGGCCACCCCGGCCATCGGCGAGGTCACCCTCGAACCGGATCCGGCCGCCCGCCGCATCAACCCGGCACCGCGCGCCAGGGCAGCGCTGGTCTTGAAGACGCCGGTGCCGGGCCTGAACGTCTCGATCGCGCAAGGCAGCGGTGATCCGCAGCCGCTGGCGCCCTTGGGCGCTCCCGAGTTTGCCGGTCGGGGTTGGCTTGCTCCCGAGCCCTTCTCGATCGATGGCGAACAGAAGCTTACTGTGCGCATCAGCCTGGATCCCAACAGCAAGGCCGTCCCAGGCGAGGTCACAGGTGAATTGTTGCTCCGCCCCGAAGGCGAGGGCTATGCATTTGCCCCGCCTAATCGCAACGTCGCCCCCGGAACAGCCCCGAATGACAAGCGGCTGGACGTGCAGCTCAACATCAAGCCGATCTCGATTGCGATTGACGCGGGCAAGTCCGAGATCGACTTTGGCGTTGCTTCGACAGCGCGGTGGAACGTGCCGCCGCCCAGGCCGCCCCTGCCCGTGGGCGTTGAGCTGGATGTAGAGTTCGGGCAGCCGGCGGCGGGCGGCGCGGGGCCCCCGCTGAGGGTGACGCCGCCGACGGCTCGTCTCAGCAGGGCTGCGCCCGCCATCCCAATCGAGGTCGTGATCGAACGTTGGGTGTCAGGGACGTGGGACTACAAGGTCCCCGTGCGGTCGACCCATCCCTTGATCGCCGTCGAGCCTTCGGCATTGGATCTGCGTGCGAAGCTTGCGCATCTGGGGGTGCGTTTGAAGAAGTACCAATCCCAGTTTGAGGTGAAGCCTGACGAGTCCCACGGCAGGATGCCGCTCGATGAGCAGGTCGTGACCGTGGGGTCGCCTGAGTTAGAGCTGATTATCGAGGGCATGGCGCAGCCGGCTGCAAGTCTTGCCGCGCTGCCGGCGCTGCGACCTTTTGCCGCCAAGCGCCTGCAGCCCGAGGAATCGGCCGCTGCCAAGGAAGAGAGCCCGCCGCCGCTGGTCGAGGCGGAGTTGGCCGCCCCGAGTGGCGGTCGCGCCCAGGTCCTGCGTCTGACGGGCATCAAACCGCGCGACGGCCGCTGGGTGTATCGCATTCCTCTTGAAGTAGACGATCCGCGGTTCGTGCTGGAACCGGCGGCCGCGGAAATCGCTGTCGAGTATCAGGGCTTCGGCGCGGAACTCCCGCTCGAATGGACGCAGCCGCCGCCGCACTTCCTCACGGAGCACACACGGGTGTGGCCGTTCGAGGCGCGGGTGTGTTTGCCGGATCGACTCAAGGGGCCACCCGAGGAGTTCCTCTTCAAGCTCACTTTTCCCGATCAGCCGGGGCCCATTGAGGTCGGCGCCGTCGCGGCCAAAGACAGCCCGACCGACTTGGTGCTCCGCTCGCCTGAAGAGTTGCCCCCGCTGCGCGAGATTCCGCTCGAGGGCGAGAGCGTGCGCGACGCCGAGTTGCGCGTGGATTTGACGCGGCGGGGCAAGATGCTGGCGACCTGGAAGTACCCCTTGGTCGTGCTGCCGGTGATTGTGCAACCGCCCGAGTTCCGCCGCGTGGTCGAGCGTGGTGAGGAAGAACGTTTGTTGATCAAGGACTTCGTCGTGACGGTGGATTTTCCTGCCACGGCCACCAACCCGCTGCGTCTGGAGGCAATCTCGCGACTTCGCCAGGTCACCGCCATCGTGCTCCAGGTAAAACGGCGGGGCCTGATCATCTACGACGACCCCACCCGGGAATTGGGCGGCCGGGCGGCCACGGAGCAGCAGATCCACGACTTGCGGGAGATGGCCGCAGCCAATCAGACATCCGGCAATTCGGCCGACGGACTACACAACCGCACTTTCCGCTGCGTGATGTTGGGGTTGACGGCCGGCAGCCGCCGCATCTCGGACCTCTTAGTTTTCCAGCCCCGGCAACATCATTGGTGGTTCAAGAGCGACGAGCGTTTCGTAAGCTGTTGCGTGGCCGAGTACGTGGAGTATGTGGCGAAGGGTATTCGGGGCGAATCGGCTCCGGCCGAGGAATGGGCCCCCGTGCATGCGGTGCAGGTCTGCTTCCCGGCCTACACGCCGGCGCTGCGGCAGGTTGTCGAGTATATGCTCTGGGCCACCCTCTGGGTCACTGTCGTCGCGGCGATTGTGGCCGCCGTCGGCGGGGTGGTGTTCTGGATTTTGTGGCGGCGCTGCCAAGAGATTCTGGCCCGCTTACCGACTTGGGAGCAGTTGGACCTCAGCGTGTCGCCGTTGCAGGAGGACGACGTCCGTTTCCATCCACAGAATCCGACCGGGCAAGCGGGATTCAACGATTGGCAGCCGACGACCCATTGGCAGCGCGTACTCGCAATGATCGAGCCGCGAAAGATCCGTTCGACCGCCGTCATTCCCCTGACTTTTGATGAAGATCTCGTGTCCCATCCGCTCGGCGAGGCGGCGCAGCGATTGGATATCGCGTTGGGGCCCGAGGGGTTTGAAGTTCGCAGTGGCCGCGGGTGCTCGATCGATGGCCAGGAAGAGGCGGCGGGCAATTGGACCGTGCTCGACCTGTACGCCAGTATTGAACCGCCGCCACAGCTCGTCGAGGCGCAGCTCCATCTGCAGTTCCCGCAGAACGGCCTGCCCGCCGCGGCGGAGCCGCCGCCGGGTGATGAGGAACCCGCCTTGACGCCGGTCGCCGGCACCACGCTCCACCTCTGCTGGAACAAGGTTGCGCGTAGAGAGCCTCCCCCCAATGCCGCTCCCAGAGCGTTTTGGTCGACGGTTGCGGGCTGGTTCACGCGCAAGCGTGACGAGGAAGAAGGACCCTCCCAAGAGTGATCTAGCCGACGGCGTGACCCGCATTTCCAAAGTTCATGGTTACACACATTCTAACCGCCGGAGTAAACATCATGTCCACGGGTAGCGACACACCGAAACGGTTTCCGGGACAGCAGACTGCGACTACGGTCGAGGTCCGGCCGACGTTGATCATTGGGCTGGGGGGCACGGGCGTGCTGATCGCCCAATGGGCCTACCTGCTGATCCACGAGTTGTTCGGCTCGATTCCCCCCTTCATCCGCTTTCTCGGGCTGGACTCCGACGCGCAGGAAGACGGCGGACCCGTGCGATTGCCAGCAGCCGACTTCATCAACCTGTTCAGTGTGCCGGGGCTGCGTTTGGGGGAAGTGCTCCGCGACTACCATAAGTTTCCGCAAAAGCATCCGGAGCTGAAGTGGCTGGGGAACATGGAACTCAACTCGGCCGTGATCTACCGCGGATGTCAGGGGGTCACCCGCTTGGGGCGCGTGCTGTATTTCCAGACGGCGCATCATATTGAGCGGGCGGTGAATGCCCGCTACGACGCACTGAACCGCCCCGACGAAATCCGCCGCCCCGGGTATGAAGACGGCTATCTGGTGACCGACACGCCGGTGGTACACATTGCGGCCAGCGTATGCGGGGGTACCGGTTCAGGCCTGCTGATCGACTTGGCCTATGCCCTGCAAGACTGGGGCCGAGAGAAGTTTCCTCAGATCCCGGAGGTTATCGCGCACCTCATCCTGCCCGAAGCGTTCGTGATCAACGCGCCGCGGATTCAGGACAAGCTGCGGGCGGTGGCCGCTTCGACGCTGGAGCAAATCGAGCTGATGATGGACAGTCGGCGCCCCGACATCTATACCCGCTTCAACACCAGCACCCGGCTGTACGAGGCGCTGCGGGCACCGTTTACCGCCTGCTACTTGATCAACGGCTTCGGTCCCGGCGGTGGCGACGACCGCCAAAATCTGGTCGAGATGGTGGGGCGGATGATTCGGGCGATGACCGTCGAGCCGGTCTCCAAGGAGATCGCTTCCGAACTGAACAACGAGCAGTTGAACGTACTCTCCGGTGTCGAACGGACGACGCAGCGGAGAACGTGTTTCTCCAGCTACGGTCTGCGGTACGGCACGGCGGGAGCGTCTGCCGATTCGATGGAGGCGGAAACCGCGCGCGTCCGCCGTTGGATCTGCGAATCGATCGGACGCATCGCCGCCCCGCATCTTCCGGCCGACGACAAGCTCAAACGACAGATTGTCGACATTCTTCAGCGCGAGTGCGGTGAGGGTACCCTCCTCGGCAAGCTCAGCGAGGTCCCGGCGCAGGCCTACGCCTGGCCCGTTAATGTCCCGGGGACCAGCGGTGCACAGGATCAACTGACGCAATCGACCGATCTCCACGTCGACAGTGAAGCCACAGCGCTGGATGCCTCCGTGCAAAAGGCCGTCGCCAGCGATGACGAAATCGAGCAACTCCTCAGAAACGTCGAGCAAAACGACGATCTCACCAAGATCGGCCTGGCGGTCGCGGACAACCCGCTCGCCGTGTTCTCCTCACGGCATCTGGTGCTCTCGCTTGCCACTACCGTCCTGCGCGAGATGCAGAACACCTACAATACGGATAAGCCAGACCTCCAGGTCGCGAAGCGGCAGACCGTTGACGCCATGCGACGGGTGATTCGGGAGCGCGCCGCCAGGGCCCGCGTCAACCTCGACAACCTGCCGAAAATGGGGCCGGCCGTGCTTAACAAGCTCGGCGACCAGGGACTACAGGAGAAGTTCCCCCTGCTGCGCCGGGCGGTCGCAGGCCCGTACTACGAAAAATCCCTCGAACGGCTTCGCGCCGCGTTCGAGGAGCGGGCGAAGGACTACGAACGCCTGGCAGAAGCAGCCGCCCGGGAACTGCTGCGGATGTCCTCGGCGGAGGCGAAGAGCGACCGCCCCCCGCCGAGCCAGCACAGCCCGTACGCGACGCCGCTGTTCGAGTTGCACCACCCCGACGTCGGTAGCGACGTGCCGAAAGAGATCGTCAAGGAGTTCCATGGGCAATTCACGGTTCCCATCAGCGTAAGCATGCTGAAGGAGCCGAGGCGCGATGAAAGTCTGGACCAGTCGGCCCACCGCCTGGAGCAAGTGCTCCGCCAGTATGCCGACCGGATTCCCCCCTTTCTGCAGAACTATCGCGATCGCCAGTCGGTGGAGTTCCGCCGGCCGGTGGACGCCGGCGATGCGTCGTTGCACCCCTTCTTCAAGGCAGTCAGCAACGTGGCGTCACGGGCCTCGGCGAAGATCGCCATCGACGAGAAAGGACGGTACGAGCCGCCGCTCGATGTCGTCATCTCCCAGCACCCCCGCAACTGCTGCGTACACCAGCTTCTTGCCGCCATGGGCTTCGACCACCGCGAGGCCTGGGTATCGCATGCACACGGCGAGAAGAGCCTGATCTGGTTCCAACTGGCGCGGTTCGCCTTTGGCTTCTCGCTGCCGGCGGTGGACAATTACGAACCTTACGTCGAAGCTCGCAAACGCTACATTTGCCAGTCTCGCTTCACGCTGGACGACCTGGCGCTCGACACGGCATGGGCCCGCTACTATCGCGTGTTATGCAATAACTGCGAACGCGAGTTGACGCCGGTGTCCCGGGACGGCGAGGCGACCGACGGAGCACCGCCCCGGCCAGGATCGGAATCGCCCGCCGGTGCGCGCCTCGTCGACCGGCTCCACGTCGCTGCCGACGTCTTGTTCAGCAACCTGAACGAAAGGTGGAAAGGGCACGGCAACTTCGCCAGCCCCTCCGGCGCGGCCGACTGCTTGAGCATGATCGCGGAGACCCAAGTGGCCATACGCCATTTGTTCGACACGGCAGGAGGTGATGGTGCTGAAACGCTGCCTTCCAAGCAGCTCCTTAACGAGGTCGTCGCCCAGGCCGAGGGGTTGCGGGCCGGACTGAACAACGTGGATGCGGATTTCACCGTCGCCGTGGATTCGCTGTTTAGTGACTTTACCCACAGTTTATCGTAGATTCTGCCATGTCACCTGATGCTGTGGAAGAGGCGGACGCCGTCCTCCCTCCGTCCAACCCGATCCTCTTTCTCGCCTGTGGCCCGTTGGCCCGGCGATGCCTGGAGCAGTTGCACGAAGTGGCCGAGGATTTGCGGGTCAATATCTGCGGGCAGTTCGGCTGCGCGCAGATCGTCTTTTCTCCGCCTCCCGGGGACGGCATGGCCCTTGCCAACGGCACCGGCCTGCACTTCGTCGGTCGTAACCGAACGCGAGAAGTCCACATCTGGCGGGGCACGCAGATCCCCGGCGCGATGCGGCATCTGCCCAAGGCCGAGTCCGCCGCGACCCTCGAAGTCGCGATGCGGCAACTGTTCCGACAGTTACACCCGGTCGCCCCGGAGGGTGCCGCCCACGTTGAGGGCCCGCAGGTAACCGACGTTTACGCGATCATCGATCTGCGCGATCCGCGCAACGTGGCTGCCGCTCTGGAGTCGCTGGAGATCCTTCGCAAGGAAAGCCTCCACGTCGACGTCACGGCGATTTTGCTTACCGGCCGCACGGCGGAGTACGACGCGGAGAGCGACAATCGCTGGAAAGATGCGGTCAATGCCGTGATCCGCGCCAACGACGGTACGGCGCCGGGTCCTGAGATCGCGGCGGCCTCGGCCGGCGCCGCCCAGCTTTCGACCGATGCTTCGCTCCCGCCCGGCATTGGCCCCTTCCATCGCGTCTACCTGCTGGACGGGCGCGACCTGCGGCGGGCTTGGGTGCAAACGCTGGACGAGCACACGCGGATGGCCGCCGAGTTCCTCCTGCACCACGGTTTGAGCGCCTACCGCAACCAGTTGCGCAGGCACGAACGCTCGCGATACTCGCTGAACGAGGCTTTCAGCGAGGTCGTGGGCTCCTTCGCCTGCCGGATCGTCCACAGCAGCCGCGAAGCCGTCAGCTGCGGTGTCGCGGCCGCACTGCTGAGCGACCGCACGTTGCTGGACAACTCGGAAGTGCTGTTGGATAGCGATGAAGCGGACTTGCAGCAGATCGCCAGGGGGCTGAACCAGAGGCTGCGGAGCATCTTTGTCAAAGAGCCCGCTGGCCCCGCTGGCGGACTCCCGGCCGGGGCAGCTCCAGCGACGGTTGCTGAGCAGACGCAGGCTGCATTTCGGGCGGCGCTGCGGGACGTTTGCCGCGAGCGGCCCGCCCCGCGACTGAAGCACTTCCTGCAGTTGCTGCAGCGCCTGCTCTGGCAACTGCGCATGCAGGTCCACACCGCGGAGCGGCAAGCCGAACGGCTTCTCGCGGTTCGAGAGCTGCACAAGCAACTCAAAGAACGGTACGAGCAACCTTACCGGAGATCATCTGGCGGTGGCTCGATCAACTCCACGTCGGCGCCGGCCTCGGCGCCATCCGTGAAGGCGTCTGCCAACCTCTGTTTCCACCTGGCGCGGGAGGTGCCTCCGTGGCGTATGGTCATCGGATCGGCGGTCGCCGTAGTAGGAGGTTGCGCCGCCCTGCGGCTGGCCTTGCATGCCCAAATGGCCCTGGCTTGCGTTGGCGCCGCCTGTTCGGCGGCGGTTGCCGCCCTGACGTTCGACTCGCCTGCCGGTTGGCGCGCCCAGGATGGTCCCACGCCGAATCAAGAGTCGCTCGACTTGCAGTTCCGTTGCCAGCCGTCGAGGTGGCGGCAGTGGGTCGGGCTGTTGGGCGCGGCCGTGGGCCTGTTGCTCTTCGGTGCCGCGGCCGGGCTGACGAGCGTCTCCGGCCGGCTTCTCGTTTGGACGGCAGCATTTTGCGGCACAGTGATCGTGGCTGCCGTCGTCATCTTACTGATTCCGCCCAGGATCACTCACCGCTTCGGCCAGGAACAGATCCCTGGGGACTGGCCGCTGCACTATTCGGGGTGGCGGCACCTGGGGTGGCTGCTGCCGGTCGCGGCTGCCTTGTGGATCTTCCTGGCCTGTTCGCTGCCACCGCCGGCAGTGGAGGCTCGCTGGGCGGCTGTCATCGGGTTGGGCCTTTTCGTCTTCGGCTGGGTGTTGGCCGCCTTCCCACAAACCGACTCCGCAACGGCTTCTCGCCCGCGACCTTGCCTACCGCCGATACTCCCGCCGACCGACATTGACACCGGGCCATCAATCAAGGACTCGCTGCAAAACAGCGTGGAGCAAGTATGGCGGTGGCTTTCGGAGGCGCTCGAGACGCCATCCCCGCCGTCTCGCCGGCAAATGCTACATTGGCGTTCCGATCGGCAGCAGGGCACCTTCCTCGACGCCCTGGACGCGGAATGGAAGGAGAAACTAGCCAAGATGTGTCACGAGGTCGTCGCCAACGGAGTCCGCGATGGCGACAAGTGGGCCAACTGGATCCTGACCGAGGTGGCAAAGCCCGACTCTGCGATGCATGTCGACGATTTGCATTACGCCCTGGTGCACAGCCTGGTCGACGAGTGGCTGCAAACCGAGTTGTATAGCCGCCATTGGTCGGGACTTCTCAGTTCGCTGCATCTCGACCCGTATCAGCTCGAGCGGTTTTTCGAGCACGCCCTCTCGCCGATGTGGCCGTACGCCGGCGGCGACTACGCCATCGACTTGGGGATCATCGCCGTCGACCACGAGCTGGGCCAGGCCCTGCGGCCCAGCCCCGACTCACGGATTACCACGGTGCCGGTGGAATGGCCCAATCCGGGCCGCGTAGTGCTGGTGCGGATCGTGCAGGGTGTTCCGCCAGCGAACTTCCGCCAGTGGCTCCTCGATGAGGAGGGCGACGGCGAGGCGGAGCAGCCGGGGGGTTGGGAGAACGTGACCAAACCTTAAGTGACGATTGAGTGCCGTCATGGACCGGGACATTTCCCATCGCTGGCAGGCGGTCGTCGGGCAAGTCGCTTCGCATCTCCGTCCGTGGGCGACGCGGATCGCTGCCTCACAGGTGGGAGAGTTCGAACTGCTGTGGCGCCTGATGGATTTCGCCCAACAGTGTGTCAAGTATCCCGCCTTGCTACTGTTGGGCCACAGCTTTCACGACAGCGAGGTACGGGCCGAACTGCCGGCGGTGCCGGAGCTGCGCCACTTGGAGCAGCCGCAGTTTGGCCATTGGGTCGGCGTCGCACGCAACCTGCTCGGCGCGCTGCACAAGAAGGGTGTCGTCCTGCCGTTCCCCGACCTCTACCTTTTCAAAGACGCCGGCCTCGCCGCCATCGAGAAGGACGCGGTGAAGCTGCGGAACCACCTCGCTCATGGCCCTGGGCGACGCTACCAGGATGTGGCCGACTATATTGACAGGGTTTCTTCGTTGCTGCTCGACATCGTCGCGCAGATGCAGCGATTGATGTCGGTCGAGCTGCTATGCGATGGTGGCCGCGTCTTCTTTCCAGTGGACGGCGGACCCGCACCGCGCCGCGTGCCGCTCTATCCCTTCGTCATTCCAGACGGAGGTAGCGAGAAGGTACTTCTGTTCGAAGGGCTGGAGAAGCGAGTTGCCAAGTTCTCATCCGGTGAAGAGATTGTGCGGAATGGCGATCTCTGCGGCCTCATCCGCGACTACCTTTCTTCGACCGCGCGGCCGTTCGCCGTACAGTCGCCAGCGGCGCTCAGCACCCGGGAGATCCTCGAACGCTCCCTGGCGGCGGTCCATAGCTTCTGGCGGCGCCTTCACAGCGACCCGCTCTACAAGGATCTGTTCTTCGCAGAGTTGCCGCCGCTGGCCGGACGGCCCGACTTGGGCCGGCATCTGGTCGAGACCCTGCGGACGGCCGACCGACCGCTGGTCTACGTGTTGTACGGGCGGAGCGGCGCGGGGAAACGCCGGCTGCTAGCCGACGTGCTGTGCGAGCTGGGCGGGCGTGAGCATGTCGTCGCGCCGGTGTTCGCCGTCGACACCGCCGGCGAACCGCTGGCCCGGGCCTGGAACCGCGCGTTGCAACTCGACGGCGACGTGGCCGACCTAGCCGCTGCCGTAGCTGCCAAGGCCCCGCAATCGCGGTTGATCCTCGCCGTGGACGACGTCTCGCGCCTAGTGAAGGATCCACAGACCGCCGCGCAACTGGAAGACTTGGTGCGGCGGCGCGGCTCCTGGAGCAACGTAGCACTACTACTGGCTGCCAACACGTTGGACCGTCCGCTGTGCGGGGCGCAAGGGCCCGATTGTATGACGCTTTCCATGCCACCAATGGAGCCGCAGGCCTGCGCGGAGTTCTTCGACGCCGTGACTGCCCATCCACAGCACGCGCCGCTAAGCGACTGGTACGTTCTGCCCGAGGCCGCGCGCGAGGCGGCGGCCCTGCCAGCCGACCTGGTGCGCCTTTGCGCGCACTATGACGGCCGCAGCGTGCCCGATGATTTCTCCGTCTTCACGGAATACGAGGACGTCTGGAAGCGGGACGTCTCGGAAAATCCTGACGTGGGGGTGCGCCGGGCGCGGATCGAGGTGCTCACAGAAACGGCGGCGGTGATGCTGAAAACGGGGCAGGCCGAGCTCCCCGTGGAGGGCTGCGATGTTCTCGATTCACCGCATGAACGCTTGCGCCACGCCCGCGAGGACTTGCAGACGCTCGGGATCCTCACGCCCACTCTCGTGGCCCACGGGTCCGAGTTCCAGCCGGCGATGACCTTCACCGACTACCACTGGCTCACTCGCTCGCTGCTGCTGGTGTTGGACCTGGACGGCGTTGCGGGCACTGTTGAGCGGTCGTGGCAGCACGTCTTCGCCCGGGCCCGACAGTTTGGCGCCGTGTGCGATGCGGTGGCGCTCTGGGCCCAGCAACGTCCGCCCGACCAGTTCGTCGAACTGTTTGGCCATGTGCTCAAGGACGCGGGCGAGGTTCAAGGACGCCTGGTCGAAACGCTGCTGGTCCGTGCAGTGCCCGATCGCGATCTCTTCTTCCGCCTCGTCGATATGGCGGCCGAAGGCGGCGAGCCTGCGCTCTATGGTTGCGCAGCGGCCGCCCGGCAGATCGTCGAGACCGGCAGCGAAGCGGCACGTCAGATTGCGGCGGACGTTTACGGCCGCATCCTTGCGGTTGCCACAAAGCGAAGCATACCTAGGCTGGAGGCCGTGCTTTGGAACGAGTTTGCCTTGTTCATTGCCGATCCGCACGACCTGGATCAGCAGCGTAACGGCTACGCCTCGGCGCTGGCGCTTGCCCTGGAGGCTTCTTTGCCGGAGGTGGTCCGCACGGCCGCCAACAACCTCGCCTCGCTTGAGGTCGAGGAGGCCGAGCGGTGGCAAGCCGATCCACGGCTGGCTTGCCGGTTGGCAGAGCGGGCGAGGGGACTGGTGGAATCCGGAGCGACGGCGGCACCGGATGCATCCAATTGGTGGGAAATCTGCCGCAGCCTGCAATTGTGCGCCCGGGCGTGCCAACTCCTGCCCGATCCTCTGCCTGACCAGGCCCGCCGTTGTCAGGACAAGGCTGTGAGGCTGGCGGAACGATTCGGCTCGGCGGCGGACTTGGGCGCAGCCTGGGAGCAGTTGGCATGCCTGGTGGTCGAGCAGGGAGACTTTCCCACGGCGATGCAGCATTTTTCCCGGGCGATCGGGTCGCTGCGAATTGCCGGTGACAGGGTGGCTGAAGCCCGCTGTTGGTCGCGTGCCGGCTGGGGGAAACTGCATTGGTTTCAGGCCGCCGAGGACGAAAGGTGGCGGGAAATGCTGCTGTCCGCCCTTGAGGACATTCGACAGGCCCGCCGTATCCTACACCATTGCCACCAAGGGCCCGAGGTCGGCAGATTGTTGGGCGAGACCTCGGCCAACATGGCCGCCGTGATGAAGAGCTTGGGCGAGCTTGCGGCGGCGCGAAATTATGCTCGGGACGGACTGGCGCATTTTGAACAATCGGAGAGCATCGCCGAGGCGGAAATGCTGCGCGAGTTCATCCGGCAAGTCACGGCCGTTTCTAGTAGCTATGACCTGGATCACGGGAGGCGGTCATGAACCCTTTCAGGCAGAGCCGTGTGTGGCGTGACGGGCGTTGGGTACTGTTGACGGTGGCCGTCTGCGTCATGCTGCTGACCGGGGCCTGCCTGCTCACGCCGATGCCCAGTTTCGACCCGCTGGATCCACCGCCGTTCGGCAATGCGCGGGACGCCGGCCCACGGAGCGAAACGCCGCAGCCCCCGGAGGCTGCGCCGCCGTCGGCCCAACGCCCGCCGGCGAATGATCCCCAGCGACCGGAGGAAACTGGCGAGACCGATGGGAAAGGCGCGGGGGCGGAGACGGCCGAGAAGCACGGGCCAGATCCCAGCGCTCCCGCCCCTCCGACTAAGGTAATTGCCGACAATGCGATGGGGGCAAGGGAACTGTCGCAGTCGGAGAAACACCAGGGGTCGCCATCGTCAACAGTCGAGCCCGCGCCGGCAACGGCCGCAGCCGACAATCCGCCCACCGCGGCGCCGTTCCAGGACCTTTGCGGCCAGTTGCGAGCGGCCCCCCCGCGTGCGGCGGCGCGCAACTGGTCCATGTCGGCAGAGGCCCTCCGACATCTGAAGACCCTCGATGGTGCGTATTTTGACGCGCGCACGCGGCAACTCGTGCTCGTCGGCCAGTACAGCGAAACGCCTGGCCCTTTTGAGCCGGAAGACCTCCCGGTGGTAATGCGGGCCCGGTTCCTCGAAGCGACGGATCCCGGCGTGACGATTGACCCGATCCAGGGCAACAAGACCGGGCCGGAGATGGAGGTGAAGTTCTTCGGCGGCGCGCGGGACACACACCTCGGTCAGTTGATGTTCGAATGCGACAGGCTGATGAAGTGCCTCAGTCTCGGCAGAGACAACGTCACCAAGGCGCCGGTCGTTTCTGCCGTCGAGGGTTTCCACACGCTCCCATTCTTGAGCCTGCGCATGGGACCACTCCGATCGAGTGCCACTTGGGCACGGTTCTGGATCGTGCCTGCCCTGGACCAAATCGACGGCCCCGATGGCAAGCCGCGACGGCTGACCGACAAAGACCCGGAAGGCAAGCCGGTGATCGCCCTGTCGGCCGACTGCTGCACCATAGCCTTCGAGCAGTGGCGGCTGTATGTGCGTACCGAGAAGATGCGCGACAGCGGCAACGACAAGGCTCTCGTTTCCGCGGGCGAGCAGGACCCGGCAGCCCGGCGGTTTGCTGATCACCTGACCGCCAACTACGCCAAGATTGCGGCGGAGTTTCCGCCTTTCGCGCAATTGTACGAGCTGGCCAAGCTCGTGGTGGTGGCCGACTGGGCGTACCGCTGCCAGTTGCCGATCGATCACGAAATGCTGTACGTGGACTTCTCCAGTCCCACGTCTGCCACGCCGATGAAGACGCCCACCCTCTCGGTGAGCGACTCGGTAGAGGCCGAGCGTCACGTGCGGCAGGTGACGCTCTTTGGCGGCGTGACGCTTGAACCGAAGACGTTCATGGCGGAAGACCGTCAGGGGCACGCCAAGGATCTAGCCGATCGCGTCGCGCCGCACCTGGAGGAGGCCCACCACGCGGGCCTCGCCCACTGGGAGGCCCGGGACGGACGTCCGTACATGGTGGCCGGGTGGCCGGCTCAGTCGCGAGCTCCGCCGACTCTTGCACCGGTGCCCTTGGCGCACTCGAGCGGCCAGGCACGGATCTCGGTCCGTAAGGACTCGGGAACGAAGTTCGCTTTCACCGCGGCGGGCAGCGGCGGCACAGCCAAATATGGCATGCCCGTCCTTATCGACCAAACCACTGGAGAAGAAACGCTCGATCTGCCATTGTTGCGCAAAGAGACGAGCAAACGCGTCAGACGGCATATCGAAATTACGACTGGCCAGCAGCACTACACGGTCTACAGGCCGGAATTCCTCTACGTGACTTCGCCGCACGGGAGGGTCAATATCGGGTTCAATCTCGCGAAGCCAAACATCGACCTGTTGCACAATGAGCCGTACTTTCCTGCCGACGTTCCGGGAATCAAAGGCTACTATCCCCAGTCGAACAAAGTGGTTGGCGACGACGGCACGGAGTTTCACTTTCAGAACGGGACCGGCCTGCTGACGGGCATCAGCGGCGGTGGCAAACCGCGAGTCTCGATCGTGTATCACCAGTACCAGGACGGACCGCTGCGGTTGGCGCAACGCGTTAACGCGAACCTCGGGGCGCGTCCGCCCCCGACGCCGTCGTTGGCGCCGCCGGTGCTGCGACCCTCGCAAGGCGAAGCCGCTCCCAGTGTGAAGCTTTCCTCGCCCGCAAAACTGCTCTTGGAAATCCGCAATCTTGACACGGGGACCACTTTCGAAGTGCGGCAAAAGGACATGAAGCTGAGTGCCGTGGAAGAACCGGCAACCGTACCGCGCTAACGCAAGTTGCACGGTGTTGGGAGGAAAGAGATATTCCTGCCTTTGTAAGATAGTCTTTCGTTTTGTGGGCGGCATGGGACGAACTCCGCACTATAAACGCCGGTTGAAACGTGATGCTGATGTGGCAGGCTGGGCAGGTCACCGAGGTCCCGTCGTAGAGCAGAGGATCCGGCGAGGCCTCGGCGCAGGTGCCCTGCGATCACACTGCCGTTGCTTGATGAGGATTGTGAGAAGTTCAAGTTGTTTCTGGAGAAAGTCCAAGCGTGGGCGATCGACGAAAGGCGACGCTTGACGAGCACGACCTGAAAAGGGCGATATCATGGTAGACAATTCAGTTCTGGTGGCGCTGCCAGTTGCGGCATCCTGCGTGTTGCGGGACTTTCAGACCCGGTTTCTGTACCCGTTCCACTTTGCGCGACGGTGTACGAAGGAAGCCCTGGCGGCACTACGATTGGAAACATTCTCGGCACGCGACTGCCAGCCGCGTCCTCTGTGGGAGGCCGTGGAGGCACGCCACCTCTACAAGGACGAGTTGCTCGATCACGTCGTCCGGTTCTTGTTCGGCGGTGGCGAGACCTGCTGCGGCTACGTCAAGATTGCCGATGCGGCGGCCAACAGTTGGTTTGCGCAAGCGGAAGTGACAATCGGCGACCAAGCGATGGCTGTCCGGTCGGTGCCGGGGGGCCGTATCGAGTTGTTCCTGTCGCCGCAGGGAGTCGGCGTGCTCTCGCTGGCCTTGATGCCGGGGCACAACAGTCTTCTGCTGGAGGACGCTGTCGAGTTCAATTATAGGTTAGCGCAGTTTCGGCGGCGCCCAGTCGGCCGCCTGCGCAAGCGGCATCCGCAGGACGACCCCATGACTTGGGACAAAATGTCGCCCGACGATCGATCGGCGATGCTCTCCGCCCCGCCGGACGACGCACCGCTGGCTCAGCGTCTGGGCGTGCCTGGCGGCTCGTTTACGCTGGCCGAGTTGGTCGCGCACCTGGTTGAGCCTCTGGGCAAACTCGGCCTGCGCGTCGATCAATCGGAACTGTCGGTCCACACGATCGCGAGATTCGACGCAAAAGCTGACTTCGGCGACGATACGGCTCATACTCGCCTGGCTCCCTTCCTTTCGGCTCTTGCCCAGGTTGAGGAGCCCGGCCATTCCGGAATGCCTCCGGGAAAGCTGGGGGTGCCGGACGCGATACTCAACCGCCGTCACTGGGCGGCCGTGGGGCTGTTGGGTTCCGCCCATCTCATCGCCGACCAGGGGGACAAGGAGTTCGATGAACAGAAGATGGCCGTTGTTCGCGACAAGTACTTCATCCCCTTCTTAGTGGCGCTGCTGCAGCGGCTTGCTCTGAACCGGGGCATCGAGGAGGCCGGCAAGCTGCTCTCCAGCGCTACGCCAAAGGTCCCCGAGTCGCTCGTCGTCCTCCGCGACGACCTGCTTCGCTTCGCGATCGAAGGGCACTTCACCCAGGTCAGCAGCCGGCACGCGCTCCATCGCTTTTACCTGCTGGCTCGGGAAGGGCTCGACGTTCCGTGTGCCTGGGATGAGGTCCGCCGCGCCATCGCGGAC
>Ga0181520_10004153_pt1 | contig 24596 bp, 18 predicted proteins | sample PEATcosm2014_Bin_29_FD_132451 | JGI IMG/M metagenome (GOLD analysis project Ga0181520, IMG submission 132451) | Peatland microbial communities from MTU Mesocosm Facility, Houghton, MI, USA - PEATcosm2014_Bin02_30_metaG | ecosystem: Environmental > Terrestrial > Soil > Wetlands > Peat | place...
CCGCATCCCCCTCGGCCTGATGTTCCTGATTGTCGGCGTCATGCTCTCCATCTACGGCCTCGTCACCCGCGGCTCCGACATCTACCTCCGCTCCGCAGGCATGAACATCAACCTCATCTGGGGTATCGTCATGCTCGTCTTCGGCCTCGCCATGTTCCTGCTCGGCCTCTACTCCGGCAAACACCCCAAACCCCAGCCCCCTGTAGAAGGCGCCTCCCGCCCCCTCAGCCACGGCCACTGATCGGCGAGCGTGACACGATGGATCCTCTGAAAATGTCGTCAAAGGACCGTTTCGACAGCTGCATGAAGCTGGCGGACTTTTACTCTCAAAAGGTCTACAACCGGCAGGCCTACCAATGGAAGGTATCCATCGGCCTATGGACCGTGCTTCTTGTCGGCACAGGTTTCCTGTACACCAACAAAGTTCATATTCAAACGTGGGTCTACTGGGTCATTCCGCTGACCTACGCGTTCGTTTGGGTGCGGGCAATCGCATTCAAGAACTTCATGGACCAACACGGAGCGCACCATTTCAGACAGCAGGCACAGGCACTTTTGCTTAGTGAGGCGCACACCGTCGGCGATCCTCCACCAAGCCGCTCGATCGTCGTATGGCTTCGATGGTGCTTCCAGTTTGTTCTCGCCTGGGCGCATCAGTTCGAGGTCATTACTACGGTCCTCATAGTCCTCGTCGCAAAATCGATTCTTCCGTAACACTGACGGCGCCAAAAACCACGGCGTGCCCTTGCCAAATCCAGCCCTTTGCGCTATATTTTGACTAACCGGTTAATTTAACTAACCAGTCAATCAAATGCCCCGCCCCCAGCAAACCCGCTCCGACCAGTCTCGCGACCGCATCCTCAACGCCGCCATCCGCGAATTCAGCGAGCACGGCCTCGCCGGCGCGCGCACCTCCGCCATCGCCGCCGCAGCCCGCGTCAACAAGGCTCTCCTCTATTACTACTTCCGCGACAAAGAAGCCCTCTACGCCGCCGCCCTCTCCGAAGTCGCAGGCAAAGTCGCCGGCGAAGCCATCGCCATCCTCAACCTCGACGCCAGCCCCGGCGAGCGCGTCCTTCGCCTCGTCCTCCAGCACTTCGACCGCATCTGCTCTCAGCACGGCTTTCAGGCCCTCATGCAGCAGGAGATGGTTCGCTTCCGCACCGGCCAGTCCAACGCCATGCGCATCATCGCCAAAAAAGCCTTCGAGCCCATGTGGGACCGCACCCTCGAAATCATCAACCACGGCATCCGCTCCGGCGAGCTGTGCTCCGTCGACCCCATGCAGATGATCTACGCCGCTCTGGGCGCCAACGTCTTCTTCTTCCTCAGTTCTCCCATGGTGCGCCTCGTCACCGCCGTCGACCCGCTCGACCCCGCAGCCATGGCCGACCGCCGCACCGCCGCCATCGAATACCTCGGCCAAACCATCTTTACCGACCGCAGACGCGGCGCCCGTTGCGCCAAATCCGTTCTCGCCGCCATGCCCATACCGGAGCACGCTCTCCCCGAAAGAAAATCCGCATGAAACCACGCAATCGCATCTTCATCATCATGGGCGTGCTCACCGTTATCGCCCTCTGCTGGTATTTCCTTTCGACCAAACACACCAGCGATCTCCAGCTCATCGGCACCGTCGATGCCAACGAAGTCGTCGTCAGCTCCCGCATCCAGGGCCGCATCCAGTCCCTCGCTGTCGACGAGGGCCAAAAGGTCACCGCCGGTCAGCTCGTCGCCACCATCGAAGCCCAGGACCTCGCCGCCGTCCGCAATGCTGCCGCCGCCACCGTCTCCGGAGAGAAATCCAAACTCGCCGGCTCGCGCGACACCGAACAGCAAACCCAGGGCGACACCACCAGCCAGGTCGCCGCCGCCCAGGCCCAGCTCCGCGTCGCCCGAGCCGCCCTCGCCCAGGCCCAGGCGAATTACGAGCATCAGGCAGCCGACACCACCCGCACCGTAGCCCTCGCCCAGGCCGGGGTCACCAGCCAGCAGACCCGCGATGAGCAGGTCACCAGCCTCAACGCCTCCAAAGCCGCCGTCGACTCCGCTCGTGACAATGTCGCCGCCGCCGAAGCTTCCCTGAAAACCGCCCAGGCCAATCTCCTCGAAACCCAGGTCGCCGCCAAAACCGTCGCCGCCACCCGCGACGAAATGCGCAACGCCCAGGACATGCTCGACCAGGCCCAGGTCCAGCTCGGCTACGCGCAGGTCCTCTCCCCCGTCACCGGTATCGTTAACGTCCGCGCCGCACGCCAGGGCGAAGTCGTCTCCCCCGCCACGCCCATCGTCACCATCGTCGACCTCTCGCAAACCTGGGTCTACGCACCGCTCCCTGAAACCGAATCCGACGCCGTCCAGCTCGGCGACAAGCTCCGCGTCGTCATGCCCAGCGGCGCCAACGTCTCGGGCACCGTCATCGCCAAAGCCGCTGAAGCCGCCTTCGCCACCCAGCGCGACGTCAGCCGCCGCAAGCGCGACATCGAAACCATCCAGCTCAAACTCCTCATCGATAATCCCGGCATGAAGTACGTTCCCGGCATGATCGCCGAAGTCTACATCCCCAAAGACAAGCTGGTGAAACCATGACTCCCAGCACGACTTCCGAAAACCCCGCACAGGCACAGGTCCCGGCCGCTCCGCCGCCCGCCATCGCAGTCGAGAACATCGTCAAGCGCTACGGAACCTTCGAAGCCGTCAGCGGCGTCAGCTTCGAAGTCGCCGACGGCGAGATCTTCGGCCTCCTCGGCCCCAACGGCGCCGGCAAATCCACCCTCATCCGCATGATGACCACCCTCATCCCCGTCACCAGCGGCCGCGCTCTCATAGCCGGTCATGACGTCGCGCGCGAGCCCAATGCAGTGCGCAATATCATCGGCGTCATCCCCCAGGCTCTCACCAGCGACATCGACCTCACCGTCGAAGAGAATCTCTCCATCTACGCCAAGCTCTATGGCGTCCCGCGCGCAGAGCGCGAGCGCAACATCGCGAACCTCCTCGAAGCCGTCGACCTGACCAAATGGCGCGAAGCCCAGACCAAAACCCTCTCCGGCGGCATGCGCAGGCGTCTTGAAATCGCCCGCGGCCTCGTCCACAGCCCTCGCATCTTCTTCCTCGATGAGCCCACCACCGGCCTCGACCCCGTCTCCCGCGTCGCGGTCTGGGAAATGCTCGACAAGCTCCGCAACAGCATGAAGCTCACCATCCTCATCACCACCCATTACATGGACGAAGCCGACAATCTCTGCGACCGCATCGCCATCATCGACCACGGCAAGCTCGTCGCCCTCGACACCCCGCTCGCCCTCAAGTCCAGCGTCCCCGGCTCCAGCGTCATCGAAGTCCAGTTCGGCCGCAACTCCATCGACCGCAAACCGCAGCTCGAAAAACTCGCAGGCGTCACCAACGTTGAGTCCCACGGCTCCGGCGAATACCGCCTCATGACCTCCAACGGTTCCCTTGCCACCACCCAGCTCGTTGAGATGGCCGTCGCCGCCGACGACCCCATCCACGAACTCAGCGTGCAAAACACCACACTGGACGACGTCTTCGTTTACTACACGGGACGCCAGCTACGCGACGAGCAGGTCAAGGCTCTCAGCTTCGTCATGCCGCCGCGCCCGGGGATGCAGCCATGAACCGAATGTGGGCCATCGTCGAGCGCGAAATGCGCAAGTTCTTCCGCTCTCCTACCCTCATGCTCATGTCCATGACCCTTCCCCTCGTGCAGCTCATCATCCTGGGCAATGCTTTCGGAGGCAAGGTCACCAACGCCCGCATGGGGGTCGTCGACTACGATCACGGCGAGGAAGCCCTGAAGATCCACGAAGCCTTCCAGTCAGTCGCGGCTAACATCCGCACCTTCTCCACCGTCACCTATAACGACGAGCAAACCGCTCAAAACGATGTTCGAATGGGCAAGATCGACGCCGCTGTGATCATTCCCGCCCAGTACTCCCGCCGCGTCCTCGCCGGCGAGTCCCCCCACATCGGCCTCGTCGTCGATAACTCCGACCAATTCGTCAGTGGTAGCCTCGAAACCGAAATGCAGTCCCTGGTCGATGCCCTCAACGCGCCCCTCGTCCAGCCCAAAGTCGTCCAGGCCATTACCCTCGATATCGTCGAGCTCTATCCCTATATCGAGTACATGAAGTTTCTCCTCGCTGGCTCCGTCGCCCTCGCCATGTATATCTCCGTCATGATCGGCGGCGGTATGTTATACATCGACGACAAAGCCCGGGGCGTCCACGAGGGCTATTTGGTCACCCCCATCACCAAACTCGAGCTCGTCCTCGGCCTCAACATCGCCGGAGCTATCAAAGCTGTCCTCTCAGGTATTAGTCTTTCCGTTATTGGCTCGTTGCTCGCCGGACTCGGCGTAATCTTCCATCCCGCCGCCATCCTTCAGCTCGCACTCCTCATCGTCGCCACTTCCATCGCCTTCAATGGCATGATGTTTCTGCTCATGGTCCGCGTCGAGGATCCACTCGTCCCACGCGCCATGTTCGGCGTCCTCAATACTCTGCTCTTCTTCCCCAGCGGCGCAATCTACCCCATTGCAGCCTTCCCTCCATGGCTGCGCGCCATCGCTGTCGTCGATCCCTTCACCTACGCCGTCCACGGCTTCAAAGCCATCCTTATTAAGGATGGAGGCTTCGCAGCCATCCAATCCGACATCTACTTCCTCTTCGGATTTGGAATTATCTCCCTGCTGCTCGCCACGCCGCTCTTTAAGCGCACGCTGTAATAGAGAAGGCGCGCTCCGCGCCCACCCTCTCTATGCCGCTTTCGCCGTCTTCGCCACGGCTTTGCGCCGCGCCGCCCAGCGCTTCTTCAATGCTTCGGAAATGCGCTTCCTGCCTTCCGCACTCAGATGGCGCTTACCGCCGCGCTTCCCCTTCGTGCTTCCCGGTGGTCTGCCCCGTCGTTTTGCACCTTCGCCCGCCAGCAGGGCCCGTGCTTCCCGTAACCGCGCAATCTGACTTTCAATCTCGGCAACAATTTTTTTAACTTCCACAGCTTTCCTCCCGCAATTGATCGAATGGTCTCTTGGTTTCTTGTTCTTACGTGGCCCGCTGCATCTTCTAAGAGACTAAATGGGAAAGGATAACTTGACAATCGAAAGGTAGCCGCCGCCCCCGGTCTTAGTGCCCCTCGTCGTCCACCGACGGCCGCGGCGCCGGCATCGACTGGTCCTCTCGCCCGGGCGCACGGTAACTAATTCCCAACTGGGTATCGCGCCCCCCCTCCTGCGTATACCGCCGCAGACTCCGCAGCGTCTCCTGCTTATCCCGCGCGTAGTCCATCGCCAGCCGCGTCAGCGCATAAGTCATAATGTCGCTGTGGTGCAGCCCCTGCATCTCCGGATCCCGCCGCAGGTTCAGCCATAGCCGATGCACCAGCTGCACGTCCTCCGCACGCAGCGATGGCGCGTGCGGTCCAATGTGAAACGCCTCCGCTTCCCCGTCCGGCATGATCACGTAAAAAGTAAATTGCCGCTTCGGCTCCGCTAAACTCTCCCACGCCTGCCCGATATGAAAGGCCTGCTCCTGCGCCGTCATCCGCGTCGATAACCCGGATACCAGCGCCGCCACTTCCAGCGAGTTAGCTGCCTGCACCAGTGCCGCAAAAATATCTCCCGTTGGCACCACCAACAGAGAAATATGTTTCCCAAAGCTCTCCGCCACCGATACCGCCTTGGTGAACAGCATCTGTTCGTGTTCGCTGAATATCTGGTTCTCGACATACTCCGGACCGCCGGCCCCCATCATCCGCGCTGTCAGTACCACAATGTCCTGCTGATCCGTTCGCGTCCGCGCCAGCGCCCACTTCAGCGCATATGGATTCACCGGATCCCGCATCGTCACCAGCACGCTCCCCGGCCTCACCTGCAGCGCCTCCCGCCCGATCGTGTCCTGCTGCTCCAGCTGGAAGTGCTCCCTCATTTGCTGCTGCGTCAGCTGATGCTTCGCCAGATTCCGCCGCTCCGAAACCGCAAAAATCGTGAAAAATACCGCCGTAAACGCGATACCGCTCTCCGTCGCCACGCTCTTCGTCGCCAGATTCACCAGTGCGATCGAAAGCAGCGTCAGAAACACGCAGAACAGCCCTATCGGCAACTCCACCCCGGCAATAGTCAGATTGACCGGCACCTTCCATCCTCGCTCGCCCTTGTACTTCCGCCGCAGCACCAGCATCGCCAGCGAGTTGAACGTGAAACTCCAGATCACGCCAAACGCGTACGCCTCACCCAGCGTGATTACGTTGCCCCGGCTCACGATAATCGTGAATAACTGCAGCCCCGTTATCAAATTGATGATCCGGTAGCTCGTCCCAAACCGCCGGTGCGGTTTTCGGAACCAGTCCGTCAGCACCCCATCTTCGGCGATGCGCATCATCACGCCCGTCGACCCGATAATCGACGTGTTGATCGCCCCCGACAAAATCAGAAACCCGACCATCACCACGAACACCCGGAAGATAATCCGCAGAACCTGCGGCCCCCACATATACATCGCCATCCCGGCGATCAGGTTGTCGCGATACACCGGAACCCGCACGCTGTCCGGAATAATCATCGTTGCCAGCAGCGTTCCTACTCCCGTGAAAACGAAGCTGTAGATTGCAATAACAATCGCCGCCCGCTTCAGGTTCTTCAGTTTCGGGTGCTCGATCTCACGATTCACCTGCGCCAGCGTCTCTTCCCCGCTCATCGCCAGCACCGAGTGCCCGAACGCCATCAGGATGCCGAACAACCCCAGCATCGTCGCCAGCTGCGTGCCCCCGAGGAACCCCAGCGCATCCGATGAAAAATGCAGATTCGCAGGCACCGGCAGCGGCGGCAGCTTCGCGTGGCTGTGAAATGCCGTGATGAATCCCCACGCCAGCAGCAGCACCACCATCACGGTGGTCACCTGCATTACGCTCAGCGCCTTGTCGCTCGACTGCTCGATCCCCTTGGTGTTTTGCCACCAGTAGTAGATCGTCACCGCCACGGCAAACAACGCCGCCGTCTCATTGATCGGGAACGGCGTCGCGCCGTGTGCCCAGCGGATCATGCCCGCCGGCATCCATCCGTGCTTCGCGCCCACATTCAGAATTTCATTCAGCAGCCCGACAATATATTGTCCCGCCGATACTCCCGAGATCGGGCCCGTCAGTATGTAATCGAACATCAGCGCCGAAACGCTCAGCTTCGCGAAGTTCCCCCCCAGCGCTTCCTTCACCACGCGGTAAACTCCCCCGCGCGTGAACATCGAACAGCTCTCCACGTATACCGACCGCACCGCGAACGAAAACAGCATCACCCCCAAAATGAACCACGGGGCTGCCTTCCCTACTGCCTGTTCCGCGATGCCTCCCGCGTAGAAGGCCGACGATCCAAGGTCGTTCAGCACCACCGCCGCCGCTCGCCAAAAAGAAATAAAGGTGAGCATGACCGAGGAAGCGACAACCAGCTTCACACGATCGGATGGCGGCGCGTACCGGGTAGTTCCTGAGGACATTTGGGGTGAGTGTTTACCGGCGGCCGCGGCTGTCGTTCTCTCTCCCGCCGACGCGCCCAGCGCTGAGTTTATGTCTGTCGCGCTGCCCAGTCAACGTAAACCCCTCTGCGGCAGATCCCGATCAAGCAGCTCTTTTGAAACAGCACGGCCCCCCAGCTTGAGAAAAAACTCGGTTTCGTATCAGGGCGCGACTTCACAGCTTGCAGAAAAACTCCGTCGCTGATCGGTTTCCGCACGACTTCACAGCTTGCGAAAAAAATGCCCGACTAGCCGCTTTGTATCAGGGCACGATCCAAAGGGCCATTGAAACTAAATAACTTACTGATTCTTCAATGCACTAGAAGCACAGAAAGCACCAGAAGCACAGGTTGGAAAGACAAATGAAGACAAATCCCGCGGCTCAGCGACCGCCGCCGGTCGAGCCTACCTCACGCGCTGTCATCCTGACGGCTCGCATAGCGAGACGGAAGGATCTGCGGTTGCTCTTTTGCGTCGGTCTGCCTCCAAATTTCCGTAACGCGGGTCTTCCGTGAGCAGCTCCGATCGTCAACTATCCACCGACTTCCGAGATTGAATCCAGACCGAGTTTCCCACCGTGAGATGAAAATGCGAATCGCCAGACGGAGGTTCGGGCGTGGAGGGTGATAACGCGTCGTCCGGCTTCTATTCGACAGCTGGGTTTGTAGTTGTTTCTTCCAAAGTTGTGCTTTTCCTGAGGTCGCCTGAACATGCCTGAGTGGTCTTCGCGTCCCACGATGAAGAGATACAAAAGACACGCATCTTCGATGCGTGCCTGGTCCAGGTTTCCCGTGGCGGAATCCAACAACTCATTGAACGCGCTGATGGTGTTTGGCAGATTCGGCGGATGCCGGCGCACCAAGCCTTCTCTGAATCCTGTCACGTAAAGACGAGTTCCTGGGGCGGCGCGAATCAGGGTGGTTGTGTACGCATAATCGACGTGGATTGCCGAGTGGAAACGCAGGACCATCGCGCTCGGCAGCCAAGAGACTTCCATTGCCTCGCACCACTGAAAAGCAGGCCGATTGTCGGATGACTGTTGCTCGAATCTCTGCGCTACTTCGGGAGACGATGCCATCGCGTTCTCCGTCGCTGTGCAGGGGCTGACACGGATGGCACTCTTATCCGCCGGTTGAGCAGCCACAACACCGGCGTGATCGGCGAACAGAGTCAGTGAGAAAAGGGAGGGGAGATCGGAGAGTCGCACAGCGGAGAATGAAGCGGCTAAGAGTGACAGCATGGTCAGGATACACGCTTTCATCACCGGCCCCGGCAGACGTCGTCCAACAACTTGGACACCACGACGCGTGAACCAGTTCCCAGCAGAGTCGTCTGTTGCGCGGTTGTCTGTGAGGTCGGCAACACGGAAGTTTGCAATCGACAAGCTATTGGCACCCTCTCCGGAGCGGCAAGACAAAATAAAGACAAAATCTCGCCTTGGATCTCAATATTGTTGAAACCAAACGACTTGCGAAAGGGAACTGCAATCAGGGCACGACTTCAGTCGGGCCGCAATCGGCCCAATAATGAACCGGGCTTTACAGGCCGCGGAAAAACTCCGAATGGGCGGTGAAAAGGCCGATTTCGAGGGATATAAAACCATCAACCCAACCTCGCGGATCGTTCCCAGGGCATCCCAGCTCGATCCATTTTTCGCGCTTTGCGGGAAATTGAGTTTTTCCGCAGCCTGTTTAGCCCCCGAGACCTTGAAGAAGCACGCTCCACAGTGCGAGGAAAAACTCAGTTTCGTATCAGGCCCCGACTTCACAGCTTGCAAAAAATGCCGGAGTAAGTATCCTCCGGCAGAGCCGGAGGCTTTACGGTTGCTGGCCCCTCAAAGGGCCTGATCGCAACCGGCGAAAAGCTAAAACAATCGCAACGTCAAGAGGACCGTTCAACAATGAGATTCGGCAGGACAAGAGCAACAATGGGAGGGATACTCCCGGAATTCTCAAAGTTTGGCTGCCTCCCCGGCAGAGCCGGGGGGCCTCTCATCGTTAGCTAGCCGCTTCGTTTCAGGGCACGACTTCACCGCTTGCGGAAAAATGCCGAAACACAGGCCCAACCCCCAACCCCAAAACCCGAAAAGCGGCGAACGCCAGGTTCACCCCACAGCAAGAAGCGTGCTCCCGCACTGCCCCAGCAGTCCATACAACTCGACTCCCGGTTCGCCCCCAAAGTAACGCTTGTTGATCCATCTTGGGAACGACATTCAACAGCGTGAGAAAAAATCAACATCCTTCAAGCGGCACGACTTCAGTCCTGCCGCAATCGGCCCAAAAATCGGCCGGGCTTTAGCCCCCGAGGCTTTGAAGGCGTGTCGAATGGGTGCTGGAAGGATCAGCGGAAAATGGGCTTTAGCCTCCGCGGGATAGTTCTCAAAGCATCACAAAACTCTCGCGACCTGCGCAACCTCCGCGGGCGCTTCCTGCGTCCACTCCTGCACGCCGGCTCTTTCGCCACTCCAACGGAAATACACACTGTTACACTCATGCCGGGACTCGAATCATGAGCGACGATGTCGAACTCCGCTCCCTCACCGCCATCCTCGGCACCCCCGTCACCAGCGTGACCGGGCGCATGCGCGGCCGTCTCAAAGATGTCGCTGTCGCCACTGGCGCTGACGCCGGCCGTGTCGCCGGCCTCGTCCTCAAAACCCGCAAAGGCCTCGAAGTCGTCGCCGCCAAAGATGTCCGCTGGACCCCCTCCGGCGCCCTCGAGCTTCGCCCCGAAGCCACCCTCACCCCGCTACTCGGCGACGAAAACTTCATCCTCCTGCGCCAGGACATCCTCGACCGCCAGATCATCGACGTCCATGGCCGCAAGGTCGTCCGTGTCAACGACGTCAACCTGCGCTGGCAGTCCAACGGCAACGAGCAACTCTGCGTCACCGAAGTCGAAGTCGGCCTGCGCGGCGCGGTCCGCCGCCTGCTCAGCGGCACCCTCCCCAAACGCACACTCGAAAGCTTCGTCTCCAAACTCCCACCCCGCGTCATTCCCTGGAACTTTGTCGACATGGTCGAGGTCGACCCCGCCCGCCGCGTCAAGCTCAGCATCGAGCACGAGCGCCTCGCGCAACTCCACCCCTCCGACATCGCCGACATCCTCGAAGATCTCGCGCCCGCCGAACGCGAAGCCGTCCTCCGCACCCTCGACGAAGAAGTCGCCGCCGAAACCCTGGAAGAAGTCGAACCCAGGCTCCAGAAATCCCTCGTGCAGGCCCTCGACTCAGAAACCGCCGCCGGCATTGTCGAGGAGATGGATCCCTCCGCCGCCGCCGACCTTCTCGCCGAGCTCCCCGACGAGCGCTCCGAAGCCATTCTCGAAGAGATGGACCCCGAGGAGCGTCAGGAGGTCAAGGAGCTCCTCGAATTCCGCGAAGACTCCGCCGCCGGCCGCATGACCACCGAGTACGTCGCGGTTCCGCAAACTGCCACCGTCGCCGATGGCATTCGTGCCCTGCGCGGCTTTGAAGGCGATCCCGAAACCATTACCGAGATCTATCTCATCGACTCCAGCGAAATTCTCCAGGGAGTCGTTCCTCTCGCGCGCCTCGTTCTCGCCCGCCCCGAAACCCGCATGGAAGTCCTGACCGAACCGCGTTTCGTCACCGTCCGCGCCGACCAGCACGAAAATCAGGTCGCCGAGCTCTTCGATAAATACAACCTCCGCGCCCTCCCCGTAGTCGACAAAGCCGGCAAACTTGTCGGCGTCATAGAAGCCGACCACGTCATTGCCTTCCTCAGAGCAAGAAGCTGAACGGAGCTAAAGTCCGGTCAGCTTAAAACCGGTTAGCTAAACACGGGTTAGCTAAACACCGGAGCACCCTGGATTGTCATCCCGAGCGGAGCGCACCAGGGGCCGCGTCGCGTGAGCGATGGGGCAAGCGGAGAGAGGGACCTGCTTTTCCGCCAGCCTGCCTGCGAATGTTCCGGATTGCCGGTGATCCCCCCGCGAGGCTCGCGGGCTCGCTCTTCGTCGACCTCCCCTCGATTCCATCGGGAAAAGAAAACTCTGTCATCCTGAGCGAGTTTTCCAAATTCGTTGCGCGCGCCTTTGCGCGCAACAATCAATGCAGACGCGAGTCGAATGGACCTGCATTTCCTCCGCTCCAGACCGCGAATGTTCCGAATTGCCGGTCTTGCGCCCGGAATGCACTAACAGTTGCATTTATCTTTCGGGACCGCGCACGCACAGTGCACGCATGCCGGAAGAGGAGTAGAGCCAGCCACTCGGGTCTTTGTCAGGCCTGCCCTCATTGAAGTCGAAGTGGTATTCATACGATTCCCGAGGCATGCGGCCAGTCACCTGGCGACCGCTCCATTCGTCTCCCGTCAAGAACAAATTGCCCTTTACATGCCAGGTGAAAGCTCGATGGTTCTTGATGGGACCAGCCAGTCAAGGGGCTTCGACTGTCTTGTCGTAAATGCCTTGAAGCTCAGCCATATTTGCTAACCTCCAGTCGGCATAGCCATCCAATCGCAGACCGTGGCAGTACTTCATAGCTGCTCGCCAACTCACGTCCTTACCGTTATCCTTTCCACCCCCCATGAGTCCAGTTGAGGGGTCGATCCAGTACCCGCGCACTTGATTCTCATGCGCTACGCTTGGAGTCGCCGTCGATAGCTGGGCGTTGGCGATCGCGGTGGCGACAGAGAGAAGGACGAGAGAAGCTCTCGCTAGCCACGTGAATTTCATGCCACTGATGCTACCGCCGCGTCCCCGCGCGATGGCTCGCGATTGTGACAGTTCCGAACCTGACACATCGCCGCGAACAATGAACCGGACGATTGGTCGGCAACCCGGAAACCTCCTCGCAACCAAGAAGAAAAGGGCGACAGGCTCAACCTCACCCGCCACCCTTCATTCTTTGAGCCGACCTGCGTCTCCCTGCGCGCTGTCTGCTGATTCGCCGACTCGCTCGCTTCCGGCTTCCAGTCAACACGTGGATTCCCCGCTGACCGCTTTGCGCTCCGGCTTTAAGCTACCCGCTTCCTGGCTGCCCGGCTTTTAGCTGCCCGGGGTTTAGCTAACCGCCTCTTAGCTGACACTTCGGTGACCTTGCGGCCAGCGTGACGCCAGCATGCAATTGATCCATGAAGACCCGGCGATTCCGCGACCTGCTGGTTTGGCAACGCTCGATGCGATTTGTTGAGGCGATTTACTCGGCAACGCGCCAGTTTCCGAAAGAGGAGTTGTTTGGCCTTGCCAGTCAAATGCGGCGATCTGCCGTTTCCGTGCCGAGCAATATCGCGGAAGGGCGTGGCCGAGATTCGGAGAAAAGTTTCGCGCACTTCCTGAACCAGGCGCGAGGCTCGCTCTGCGAATTGGAAACCCAGATCGAACTGGCTCGCAATCTGGGAATGATTCCCGCTAAAGGCGCAGAGCAACTCTTGGCGGAATCCACCGAAATCGAACGAATGTTGCACGGCCTCCGGACTACCCTGCGCCGTGAAACAGCGCCCAAAACCTGACCAGTCGCCCGCTTTTCAGCTACCCGCTTCTCAGCTACCCGTTCCTCAGCTACCCGCTTCTTCAGCTACCCGGCCTTCAGCTACCCGCTTCTTCAGCTACCCGGTCTTTAGCTACCCGCTTCTCAGCTACCCGGCCTTCAGCTACCCGCTTCTTCAGCTACCCGTTCTTCAGCTACCCGCTTTTTAGCTAAACCCCAATCACCCCGCAAAGCTCCTTCACCGCCTCCGCGCTCTTCTTCAAAGCAGCATCTTCCTCCGGCGTCAACTTAATCTCAACAATTTCCTCGATCCCCCGCGCCCCCAGCTTGCACGGCACCCCAATGTAATACCCGCGAATCCCGTACTCGCCCTCCAGATATGCCGCGCACGGCAAAATCTTCTTCTTGTCCTTCAGAATCGCCTCCACCATCTCCACCGTCGCCGCCGAAGGCGCATAGTACGCGCTGCCCGTCTTCAGATACTTCACGATCTCCGCGCCACCATCGCGCGTCCGCTGCACAATCGCATCCAGCTTGTCCTTCTCAATCAGCTCCGTGATCGGAATCCCCGCCACCGTCGAATAGCGCGTCAGCGGCACCATCGTGTCTCCATGGCCGCCCAGCACAAACGCCGTCACATTCTCGACCGATACCTTCAGCTCCTCCGCAATAAACGTCCGGAACCGCGCCGAATCCAGCACGCCCGCCATCCCAATCACGCGCTCGCGATTGAACTTCGCCTGCCGGAACGCCGCCTGGGCCATCGCATCCAGCGGATTCGAAACAATAATCAGAATCGAGTTCGGCGACGCCGCCGTCACCTTCCCCACCACATCCGACATGATCTTGTAATTCGTCTGCAGCAAATCGTCGCGGCTCATCCCAGGCTTGCGCGGAATCCCCGCCGTAATCACCACAATGTCCGAATTCGCCGTGTCCGCATAATCATTGGTCCCAATGATGCTGCAATCCATCTTCGCAATCGGCATCGCCTCCAGCAGGTCCAGCCCCTTCCCCTGCGGAACCCCCTCCACCACATCGATCAGCACCACATCCGCCAGCTCTTTCGACGCAATCCAGTGCGCCGCCGTAGCGCCAACATTCCCCGCGCCCACAATCGTCACTTTCTTCCGCATATCTCTCCTTCCGAATCTTGTCATCCTGAGGCCGCGTCAGCGACCGAAGGATCTGCGTTTCCTCAGACCATTGTCATCCCGACCGAAGCCTCAGCTCGCGTCAGCGAGCCTGAGGCGCAGCGGAGGGACCTGCTTCTTCAAACCACTTTTTTATCAGAGCGCAACCTCACAGCAAGCTGAAAGACCTCGTTGCCTTGAAGGGGCACGGCTTCAGCCGTGCCATAAACTCTGCGAAATGAATCCGGCTTTAGCCGCTGAGGGACGGCTTTTCTCCTCTCACGACCTCTTCAAGCTGTTCACTCGTGCCGCAAGCAACCGAAGCACTGGGCTCTAGCTCAGCTCCCAGCTCCCAGCTCCCAGCTCCCAGCTACCAGCTACCAGCTACCGGCTATCACATATTCCCAATCATCTTCGTAGCAAACTCGCTCGTCTTCACCTTGGTCGCGCCCTGCATCTGCCGCTCGAAATCATACGTCACAAATTTCTGCTGGATCGTCTTCTCCATCGACGATTCGATCAGCCGCGCCGCCTCCGGCCAACCGAGAAATTCGAACATCATCACCCCGCTTAGCATCACCGACCCAGGATTGATCACATCCTTATCCGCATATTTCGGAGCCGTCCCATGCGTCGCCTCAAACACAGCGTAGCCATCGCCGATATTTGCCCCCGGAGCAATCCCGAGCCCCCCCACCTGCGCCGCGCACGCATCGGAAATGTAGTCGCCATTAAGATTGGGGCATGCCAGAATGCTGTACTCCTCCGGCCGAATAATCACCTGCTGAAAAATCGAATCCGCAATGCGGTCGTTGATCAGCACCTTCTTCTTCCACGCCCCGTTGCCGTGCGACTTCCCAATCGCATTCAGCACGCCCTGAATCTCCGCGTACAGCGCCTTGCGAAATTCGTCGTTGCCAAACTCCAGCCCCGGCTCAATCATCGCCGCGTTCTGTTCCACCGTCAGCCCCGGATTCGCCTCAACATTCCCGAGAATCCAGCTCTCGCGCTCCGTCACCACATCGCCGCGAAACTCGTCCACCGCAACCTCATACCCCCACTCGCGAAACGCGCCCTCGGTGAACTTCTGAATATTCCCCTTGTGCACCAGCGTCACCGACTTGCGTCCGCTTTCGATCGCATGCCGAATCGCATACCGCACCAGCCGCTTCGTCCCCGTAATCGAAATCGGCTTGATCCCGACGCCCGAATCCTCGCGAACCCGCTTCTTAGTACCCTTCAGCATCTCGTCGTTCAGAAACGAAATCAGCTTCTTCGCATCCGCCGTCCCTTCCTTGAACTCGATCCCCGCATACACGTCCTCCGTGTTTTCGCGGAAGATCACCACATCCAGCTTCTCCGGCCGCTTCACAGGAGACGGCACACCCGTGTAGTACTTCACCGGCCGCACGCACGCATACAAATCCATGATCTGCCGCAGCGCCACATTCAGAGAACGAATCCCACCACCCACCGGCGTTGTCAGCGGCCCCTTGATCGACACGCGAAAATCCGTCGCCGCCTTCACCGAATCGTCCGGCAGCCAGTTCTTAAACTCCCGAAACGCCTTCTCGCCGGCAAAAATCTCAAACCACTGCACCGCGCGTTTCCCGCCGTAGGCTTTCTCCACCGCAGCATCGAAAACCCGCTGCGAAGCGCGCCAGATGTCCCGCCCCGTCCCATCGCCTTCGATAAACGGAATAATCGGATGATCCGGAACCGTGTACTTCCCATTCGCGTACTGGATCGCCTCGCCGTCTTTGGGCAGAGCGACCCCGTTATAACTGGTCTGCATGTGTGCTGATGTCCTTCGTAGATTGGCTTCGTTGTTCGGCTTCTTTGGTTTCGTGGACTGGCTTCGTTTCGTTGGCTTCGTTGACTAACTTCATCGATTGTTTTCGCTGACTGACGTGCTGACCGGTTTCGTTGGTTGTTTTCGCGGACTGGCTTTGTTCACCGTTTTCCCTGGTTGTCTTCGCTGATAGGCTTCGTTGACTGGCTTCACAGGTTGGCTTCGTTGGCCGGCTTCTGTGGACGAATCGAATACTCAAGCTACCACCCTCGAAACCGGCGTGGCAACGAAGCCACAAACCAGTACTGTCCTTTTTCTGCGTTGTTTCTCCCGCGGCGCGCTCGGATAGTCAGGCCGCCAGCCATTCATGCGGTTTCACCCTCTGCAACAGGCTTCTCGTCCGGGAACGGAAGCAGCAAGGTGCGGTTGTACCTTGGAGCAGCGCGATCTACGGCCTGATGAAATCCATTCCAGTCGTCATCGGGGAACGTCTTGGCCAAAAACGTTAGACCGTCGAGATGCTGCTTCAATGCCGGATGACCAATATCGGGAGTGAGCCAGCGATGAAGATGTCTCTTTCCCCCTTGCGTCACACGGCGCTCAATTTCCTTCTGCTTCAACTCGTGAGTGAGGCCTGGACCGATTCGGTCATAAACGAGATCAATCGTCACTTTCGCCATCGCCATCGGGCGCTTCGAACTGTTCGAGTCGTATTCCCAACCGCAAAGCCGAAAAATCTGTTCGTAGAATGATGCCGGGAAGCGCTCCGCCCATTTCGCCAGTTCTTTTCCGATGTATTGATCGAGGATCTTCTGGAGCGCTTGGCGATCACGAACCTCCTGATATCCCGTGGCTTCGTCTACCAAGGCCACAATGCCGACTCTCGCGAGGCCGCGCATCAGGATGTCGCAAGCCAGAAGGATGTGCGCTGACTGCCGCGGCAGTTTCACAGGTTCGTTTCTTCGCGCGGCCTCGTCCTGCACAGAATCGCGCAGCTTCAGGTAAACCTCGCAAACCATGGGGAGCAATTCAGCGGCATATCCAAATGCCTTGCCGCCCTTTTGGTTCCGAAACAAAATTGGCGTGGTCGACTCGCGTAACTCCTCCGAGATGAAAGGCTTGAGGTAGTCAGCTTGCAAAAAAGGCGGCAATCCGTCGACCAGAGCAGTGCTCCCTGTTCCAGCTTTCGCTTTTCGCGCACGGCCAATCGAATCAAGGAAGCTTTCCTGCGTCAATACGCGCTTGCCGTTTTCAAGTACGGCAGCAGAGATTTCCTTGCCGCCGATCCTGAAGTTGCCCGAATGCGTAGCACGCAATATTCCGGCAGACCAGCGAGATTCCGCAGCCTTTTTCGCGATCGCGCTACGCTCTTCCTTGGTCAGTACGGCGGCGCGCGCTTCGCCGCCCTTCGCGCCACGCTCATTCGCAGTGAGTACCTTTTCTTTTGCCATGATGCTAAGCTAACGCTATTGGCTAAGCATGTAAATGTTTAATCGCTAAGCACAATGACATAATTACAGCCATGCATCATACTCGCCGGGCAAAACAAAGGCCCCCGATCAGCGCGCCGACGCCAATTGCAACGAAACCCCGCACTCCCCCAACGCTGCCCGGCCAGGCTCCACACCACAGCCGCCGGTTGAACGAGCCACAATCCCAAAATCCTGAAGCGGCCAGGTTCACCCCACAGCAAGAACCTTGGACTCCCGCCCATCCGATCGTCAATACAATATCTCCGTACTTCAACCCCAAAGTACCGCGCCCAGAATTTCCTGGACCATTTTGGGAATCAATCTCTTAAAAAGCTCAGCGCCATCGCAACCCTCGCACCGTCACCGCCGCGCTAGCATAGATTTATGTCGTCCCGTATCTCCCTCTGCTCGATCCCCCTCCTCGCTCTCCTCGCATTTCCCCTCCCCGGCCAAACCCAGATCCCGCCCGTCCGCGTCGCCATCGTCGGCCTCGAACACGGCCACGTCACCGGCTTCCTCCAGCAATTTCCAAAGCAAAACGACACCCAGCTCGTCGGCATCGTCGACGCCGACTCCGCGCTCCGCGCCAAATACCAGCAGCAGTTCCATCTCGACCCCAGCCTCTTCTACCCCTCCCTCGACGACCTCTTCGCGCACCAGCAGCCACAGGCGCTGCTCGTCTACACCTCCATCGCCCAGCATCGCCGCGTCATCGAAGCCGCCGCCGCCCACAACATCGCCGTCATGGTCGAGAAGCCCCTCACCCTCTCCCTCGATGACGCGCTCGCCATCCGCCGCGTCGCCCGCGAACGCCACATTCAGGTCCTTGTCAATTACGAAACCACCTGGTACCCCAGCAACCGTGCCCTCTACGACCTTCTCCGCCACAACAGCCTCGGCGAGCTGCGCAAAGCCATCATCCACGACGGCCATCAGGGCCCCAAAGAAATCGGCGTCCAGCCCGAATTTCTCAGCTGGCTCACCGACCCCGCGCAGAACGGCGCCGGTGCCCTCTACGACTTCGGTTGCTACGGCGCCGACCTCATGACCTGGTTCATGCACGGCGAACCGCCCGTCAGCGTCACCGCCGTCGCGCAAACCGACAAGCCCGCAACCTACCCCCGCGTCGACGACGACGCCACCATCATCCTCCGCTATCCGCACACCCAGGCCGTACTCATGCCCTCCTGGAACTGGACCTTCGCCCGCAAGGACACCGAAGTCTACGGCACCAAAGGCTACGCCATCGCCGTCAACCCCACGCAAATCCGCGAGCGCGTCAACGAAGCCTCACCCGAAGTCGCCCTCGGCATCCCGCCCCTTCCCCCGCCCAACGACACCTCGCTGCACTACCTCGCCGCCGTGGTCCGCGGCCAGCTCGAACCCGACCACGACCTCACCTCGCTCGACACCAACATCGTCGTCATGCAAATTCTCGACGCCGCCCGCCAATCCGCCCGCACCGGCCGCTCCGTCGCCCTCCACCCATTACCCTGATGAGCACGCGCCTCACAACGAAACTGCCACCCCCCCGGCCGCACTCGAACCCAACCTCAACCCAACTCCGACCCAACCTCAACCCCAGCCCTAACCCGAAAAAGCCAAAACCGACAAACCCGCGAGAAGGCCAGGTTCACCCCACAGCAAGAAGCGTGCTCTCCGGCCATCCGTCCGTCCATACAATTGATCCCGTCTATCACCCCGAAGTACCGTCCTGGGAACCATAGTGGGAAAAGTCCACTCTCCCGCACTCCACCCTTTATCACTCTTCGCAAGTGCTGTCCGGCCTACCGCCCCCGAAAACCCCGCCCCCCCAAAAATGACCTCCCCAAAAAGCCAAAAACCGAAAACTCGGAGAATCTTAGGTTCACCCCACAGCAAGAAGTCTCCGCACCCGTCATACCCTCGTCAATGCAAATTGGTACCGCGTCCCACCCCGCAGTACCACCCCGACCCTTCTTGGGACGGTACGGAGATCATGAACCCTCAAGGGCTATAGTTGTCCATGCCCAAAAATACATGTGAACACTGCGGCGGTTCACAACTCATCAGCGGTCTCATTGTTTCTGCTTCTGGCGGTGGTGGTGACGTACGTCCCGGCCTCCTCTGCAAGGAGAAAGAGAAGGGCTTTTTCAAACGATCCGAAAGGGAGAAAAGAGAGGCCCTTTTTGCTGACCTGTGCACCTCTTGCGGCACCGTAAAACGTTTATACGTGAAAGACCCGAAACGTGATTGGGTCGTATAACTTTCGCGGTTTCAACGGGGACTGTCCCCGGCCCGATGTCTCACAAAACGCCCCCCCTGGGAAATTACAGTTCCACATTGACCTCCGCCACAAGCATTTCAGCCGCGCCGAGCGCCGTCAAAGCCACCGCCTGAACCCAGCCTCACCAGGAAAACCAAAACCCGGACAACCCCAGGTTTACCCCACAGCAAGAAGCTTGATACCCCGCCATCCGATTGTCAATAAAAGTTGACCCGGTGCCTACCCGGAAGTAATTCCCGGACCCATTTTGGGAAAGCACGGTTCAACATTGACCCTCCGCCACAAGCGTTTCAGCCGCGCCGCGCTGCCGTCAAAGCCACCGACCGAACCCAGCCTCACCAGGAAAACCAAAACCCGGACAACCCCAGGTTCACCCCACAGCAAGAAGCTTGATACCCCGCCATCCGATTGTCAATAAAAGTTGACCCGGTGCCTACCCGGAAGTAATTCCCGGACCCATTTTGGGAAAGTGCCGCTTCATCCCCGTCATCTGCCCTTTCCCGCAATCTCTTCAGCAGGAGACGCCCCTTTTGAACTCTCTTTCCCCCTTACCCCAACCCCAAAGAGCTGGACAACCCCAGGTTCACCCCACAGCAAGTAGCTTCGTCTCCCGCCATCCGATCGTCAATGCAAATTGGTCCCATATCTTATTCCAAAGTGCCCCACCCCGACCATTTTGGGAAAGTGCCGTACCAAACCCGGACACATTAACTTTTGCCACAGGCTCTTCACTACGAACCCCGCTCGAACCCTGATCGATGGTTGTCGCCCGCCTTGCGGATTCTTCCGCGCCACCCCACCGCACCCCCGCTCCGTGTTGTCCGCAATCAGCGCAGCGTATTCTGAACTGTGCACCACCCTCGCACTCGCACCCGCACCCTCATCCTCGCCATCGCGCTCAGCGCCCCTGTCATCCCCGCGCACGCGCAGTACTCCGCCGACCGCCCCGTCGGACCCACCGCCCAGCAAGCCCCTTCCTGGCAGAAAAACGCCGGCATCGATCAGAACCTCAACCGTCCGTTACCCCTTCACGACCCCTTCAAAGACGAAACAAGCCGCGACCTTCAACTCGGCGACCTCTTCAACCACAATCGCCCCGTCATGCTCGCGCTCATGTACTACAACTGCCAGATGCTCTGCCCGCAGGTCCTCCACGGCATGGCCTCCGCCCTGCGCCAAAGCGGCTTCCACCCCGGATCCGACTACGATGTCGTCGTCGTCAGCATCGACCCGACCGACACCCCCAAAGACGCAGCCGCCGAGAAGCAGCACTTCCTCTCCATAGTCGGCGCCACGCCCGGCGCGGCCTCCGACCCCACAGCAACAGCAGCCGTCCACTTCCTCACCGGCCCGCAAGCCTCCATCACCGACCTCGCCCAGGCCACCGGCTTCCACTACGTCCGCGTCCCCGGCCCCGACGGCAAGATGACGCAATTCGCTCACTCCTCCGTCATCATGATCGCCACCCCCGACGGGCGCATGTCGAAATACCTCTTCGGCGTCGATTATCAGCCGCGCGACGTCCGCCTCGCCCTCATCGAGGCCAGCACCCGACACATCGGCACCCTCAGCGATCTCGTCCTTCTTTATTGCTGTAGCTACTCGCCCACTCAGGGCCGCTACACTGTCGCCATCCTGCGCATCCTCGGCCTTGCCGGCTGTGCCTCTCTCGCAGCCGTCATCGCCATGCTGTGGCTGCTCTCAAAAAAACCAAAGACCACACCCGTCAGCGCCTGATCCCACACTCGCAAAGCCCCATCCCGCCCGAATCCACAGGAAGCGACGAACGGCCCAACCCGTCATCCATGCAACGAGGAGATATTTCCGATGAAAGCAGCGGTTCTCTACGAATACGGCGACGTCAGCAAGTTGCAATACGAAACCAACCAACAGGAACCGCCCTTCGGCCCCAATGAAGTGCGCGTCCGCGTCCGCGCCACCAGCATCAATCCCATCGACTGGAAGCTCCGCAGCGGCGCTGTACGCCAGCGCATGCCCATCAACTTCCCCGCCATCCTCGGCCGCGATCTCGCCGGCGAAGTCGTCGACTTCGGCCCAGACGTCACCGCTTTCAAAAAAGGCCAGCGCGTCATGGCCCTCGCCTTTGGCACCTACGCCGAGTTCACCACCGTTAAGGCCGGCATTCTCGCCCCCATTCCCGACGCCCTCAGCTTCGAGCAAGCCGCCGCGCTGCCCCTCGTCCTAACCACCGGCGCCCAGCTCATCGAGCGAGCCGTCCAACCGCAGCCTGGCTGGACCATCCTCGTCACCGGAGCCCTCGGCGGTGTCGGTCGCACCGCCGTCCACGTCGCGCTCAAGCATGGCGCGCGCGTCATCGCAGGCGTTAAGTCGTCACAGCAACAAGAAGCTGCGAAGCTCGGCGCCGATCGCGTCGTAGCTCTCGATGACGAAAAGGAAATTGCCACCCTCCGCGACCTCGACGCCATCGCCGACACCGTCGGCGGCGAAACCATCGGCAAACTGCTCAAAGCCCTCAAGCCAGGCGGCGTATTAGGCTCCGTTCTCGGCGAACCCAAAGAAGCCGCTGGCAAAAATATTCAGGTCCGTGCCGTCTTTGCACAGCCCGACGCCAAACGCCTCTACCAGCTAGCCGAAGCCGTAGCCCGCGGAGAATTTACCATCCCCATCGCAAAAACCTTTCGTCTCGAAGATGCGCGTCAGGCCCAGGACCTCGCCGAACACCAACATCCCAACGGCAAAGTTCTCCTCGTCGCCTAACGATGACGGTGCGGCGCCGCGGCGGCAGCCACGCCATTGCCGGCTTCCGCCGCAGTGCCCGCTTCTGAGCCCTGAGCCCTGTGCTCTGAGCCCTGTGCCCTCACCACCATCGCCGCTACATACGCCGCCCCGAACCCGTTATCGATATTTACCACGCACACATTCGGCGAGCATGAATTCAGCATCCCCAGCAGCGCCGCCAAGCCGCCAAACGCCGCGCCATACCCGACGCTCGTAGGCACCGCAATCACCGGCGCCGCCACCAACCCACCCACCACGCTCGGCAGCGCGCCCTCCATCCCCGCGCACACAATCACCGCCCGCGCCGTGCTCAATCCCTCCCGCGCCGCCAATATCCGATGCAGCCCCGCCACCCCCACATCCCATATGCGCGACACCTCGCACCCCAGATACTCCGCCGTCGTCGCTGCCTCTTCGGCCACCGGCAAATCGCTCGTCCCCGCGCAAACCACCGCCACCGGACCCGCCTTCCCCCCGGTTTCTTCCACGCGTAATCCGATAATCCGCGCCGTCTCGTGATACACCGCCTCCGGCACGCGCAGCTTCACCGCCGCATAAGCATCCGCATCCGCCCGCGTCGCCAGAACGCTCCCGCCCGCCGCCGCCATCCGCGCAAAAATCTCCGCCACCTGCCCCGGAGTCTTACCCGCCGCGTAAATCACCTCCGGCAACCCCAGCCGCAGCGCCCGATGATGATCGATCCGCGCAAACCCCGCATCTTCGTAAGGCATCACCGCCAGCTCATGCATCGCCGCCGCCGGCGTCGTCGCCCCCGCCTGCACCGCCTGCAGCAACTCCAGAATCATCTCCCTTGTCATGCCCTGGCCTTCTCGCCCCGCAGTTCGCCGTAAGCCGCCGTCGCCGCTTCCATCACCGCTCGCAGCGCAACGTCGTGCTCCCGCGCCGCCCTCCGGCAATCCTCATACTCCGGCATCGCATTCAGTACTTCCCCACAGCTGGACGCCACCTTCATCCGAACCTTCCCAAATTGCGTATCCACAGTTACAAATTCCCTGTCCAAAATCACCCGCTCTTCCTCCCGCCGCCGAATCCCCAGCGTCGTCGTCTCCCGAAACAGCAGCTTCTCCAGTTCGCCTTCGCTCTCCGGCCTCGACAGCACCGTCACCAGCGTGCCCAGCCGCCCCTTCTTCATCGTCACCGGAGCCGCCATCGCGTCGAGCGCCCCATGCTCCATCGCCAACTCCATAGCATGCGCCACTACCTGCGGCGTTGCATCGTCCAGCGCGCATTCCAGCACCACCACCCGATCCCGCGAGAACCCGCCCGAGAACCCGCTCGTGCCAACCTCCGCCGCCGTCCCTACCGAAACTCGCACCACATTCGCAAATCCCGAGGGATTCCGCCCGCCAGCCCCATACCCAATCGCGCTTGCCTCAAACACGCCGCCCGCTCCAAACGCGCACCCCAGAGCCCGCAGCATCGCCGCACCCGTCGGCGTCGTCAACTCCATCTCCGGCCCCGCCGCATACACCGGCACGCCCCGCAGCAACTCCGCCGTCGCCGGAGCAGGCACCGGCATCCGTCCATGCGCGCAGTTCACAAATCCGCTGCCCACATTCACCGCCGAGCACCGCCACTCGTCCACGCCCAGCGCATCCAGCCCCACCGCCCCACATACAACGTCGGTGATCGTGTCCACCGCGCCCACTTCGTGAAAATGCACTTCCTCCGGCGCGATCCCGTGCACCTTCGCCTCAGCCTGCGCCAACAGCTCGAACGCCCGCAGCGCAATCGTCTTCGCGCCCGCAGGCAATTCCGCCCGCCCAATCAGCTCGCGAATCTGCGCCCAGTTCCGGCTATGCACATGCGGATGCGCATGCTCGCCGTGATGATGTTGTCCGGAACCGTCGTCCTGACGATGCTCGTGCGCATCCTGCGTATGGGCCGTCTCCGCCGCAACACCGTTCTCCAACACATCGACCTTCGTCGCCCGAATCCCACTGCGCTCCACGCTACAAATCCGCAGCTCCGCCCCAACCCCCAAAGCCGAAGCAGCATTCCGCAAAAGCTCCACCGGCACGCCAACATCAATCAGCGCGCCCAACAACATATCCCCGGAAATCCCCGCAAAACACTCAATCGTCCCAATCTTCATTTCGTATCGTTGCCAACCTGGCTCACCGCCTCGTCGCCAGCCTTTCGCTAAGCTCGCGTTTTACCGCTAACCGGACCTTAGC
>Ga0181520_10004155_pt1 | contig 24589 bp, 28 predicted proteins | sample PEATcosm2014_Bin_29_FD_132451 | JGI IMG/M metagenome (GOLD analysis project Ga0181520, IMG submission 132451) | Peatland microbial communities from MTU Mesocosm Facility, Houghton, MI, USA - PEATcosm2014_Bin02_30_metaG | ecosystem: Environmental > Terrestrial > Soil > Wetlands > Peat | place...
CGAACATTAAGGTCCAATTGCCCGCAACCGATATTATATTTTATTCCAACTCCTCCTGCAATACCAACGTTAAAAGTTTTTATTGACGACGAATTATTTGTTTCAGCGTTAAAGCTCTGCGGCGGAACCGGATATCCCTGAATGGTTAAAGGCAGTGTTCCTGCCGGATCAATGAACAAATCACTGCTCCCGCTTGTTTTGGTTTCCGCATTTATTAAAATATCAAGGTAAGGGCCTGCATCAACGTACCCTGTAAAGCCGGTATTTCCGATCTTAGCTGTGTAGCCGACCAATAATGGAATTTCGAGATAGTTGATAATAGTTTCATTGTCATAATTTGCATATAAATTAAGATCAGAAGGAACGCCTGGAATACTACCGGATGGAATTGGCTGTATCCCGTTTCGCTGACCGCCCTGACCCGAGAATAAAACTTCCGCTTGTAAAAACCAATCCGGATTGAGTTCATAATTTATGTAAGCGCCATAAGTAGGAGCTCGCCTTGAAGTATAACCCTCGCTTAAGGGTGTGCTGCCACCGCTTAAATCAGGGATGCTTAATCCACCTTTAACACCTATTATAAGCGGCTGTGAATATAACGCAGCTTGAGATAAACAAAAAATTGTTAAAAAAGCAAGAAAGAGAATAAATCCGGATTTGCGGGTTTTCATACATGTTCCTTTTATGTTTGTGTTTAATAATGTTTATTTTAATAATACCTTTATTCTTAGTGCGTTAAAGAGCTTAGAGCAAAGGGCAAAGAGCTAAGCGCAAAGAGCAAAGCGCTTAGAACAAAGGGCAAAAAGCTAAGCGCAAAGAGCAAAGCGCTAAGCGCAAAGAACTTAGAGCAAAGAGCATAGAGCAAAGCGCTTAGAACAAAGGGCAAAGAGCATATAAAATATTTTGATACAAAGATTTATATGGCAAAACAATAGAAATAAGCCCTCATAAATATCAAAATTGAATGATTAAATATAACGATTACAAGTTAAACTCATACAATCTCTATTGTCATTCCATATCCTGATAATATTTGATATTTACATTAATAAAATAGATACAGCAAGTATTAAAATCAAAATTAGTTTTTAAAAAAAAGCAACCCATGACTGAAGTCATGGGCTGCTAAGGATAAAGTCATGGGCTGCTAAAATTATAACCGTTTTACCGGTTTAGCCATTCTGAAGATTTTTAGAGAACGAATTAAATTCTGAATTGTATCAATGGGTTATTTTGAATATTAAAAATAGTTCAAGAACAAAAAGGGTAATTTTATTGAAAATTGATTTTCCTTTTTTAAAAAGATATTTTTAAAAGTAAAAGTGAGTTTTTGTTGACAACCGGTCAAATAATTAAATTAGTTCATAAAATGTTATTCCATGACCATTCCGGCGGCGGTTTGCGCTCAAAATCAATTATTGAATCAGCAAAGATTAAATTATATTTACAAAATAATTAAACCCGGTTATCAAACAATAAAGGACCCATTACTTTAATTAAAAACATAGACGGATAAAAATGAAGAAGCTGTTCACAAATTATAATTTTGAATTTAATAAAAGCGAAATGAAAATTTTAAAAACATTTTGTAATCAAAATTTAAAGCAGATAAAGGGAGATAACAAGTATTATGCGGAGATCAGAATATTTAATTCTTTGGTTGAAAAATTAAACAGCAGCGATAAAGTTATAAAACTTACTAAGGATGAACGTACGCGGTTAAAGCACCAGCTTCAAGAGAATGTAAATTATCTTAAGAAAAAGATGCAAAAGAGCTGGTTCTTAAAAAAAATTATATATAAGTCATTACTTACTCAATACGAAAATATTTTAATAAATCATTTTGCAGATTAATTTTATTGCGACCCTGCATCTCTGCGGGAGAACACTTTACCGCAAAGGTACGGAAATGCAAAAGAAGAAACGATATTGATTTCAGAAACAGAAAAATTGAATATTAAAGCTCCTCACGGCAGCAAACTTTCATGCAAAGGCTGGGTTCAAGAAGCTGCCATGCGAATGCTGATGAATAACCTTGATAATGAGGTAGCTGAAAACCCCATTGAATTAATTATTTACGGGGGGAGCGGAAAAGCAGCAAGGAATTGGGAATGTTACGAAACCATTATATCTTCACTTAAAAATCTTAAAAACGACGAGACATTATTAATCCAATCCGGAAAACCCGTCGCAATATTCAGAACACATAACAATGCACCGCGAGTAATAATGTCCAATTCGATGCTTGTACCTAACTGGGCGAACTGGGATGAGTTCAGAAGACTTGAGCATTTAGGATTAACAATGTATGGACAAATGACAGCCGGAAGCTGGATATATATAGGCACCCAGGGAATTCTTCAGGGTACGTACGAAACTTTCGCAGAATGCGGAAGGAAATACTTCGGGAGTAATTTATCGGGGAAATTACTACTGACTTCCGGACTAGGCGGAATGGGGGGAGCGCAACCCTTGGCAGCAACTATGAACGGCGCTGCATTTCTTGGAATCGATGCGGACATGAAAAGGATTCAGAAAAGAATCGACACCGGTTATATAGATATATTTTCAGATAACCTTGATGAAGCGCTCACTTTAGTTTTAAAAGCAAAATCAGATAAGAAAGCAATATCTATCGGCTTAGCGGGCAATGCAGGGGAAATACTCCCCAGAATTTTAGAAAAAGGAATTATACCGGATGTACTGACGGACCAAACTTCTGCGCATGATACATTGAACGGTTACATTCCAATGGGAATGACTTTTGAAGAAGCGTTGTCACTTCGAAAGAATGACCCTGCGGGATATATAAAATTATCCAAAGCGACAATAGTAAAACATTTATCTGCTATGCTGGAATTTCAAAAGCGCGGCTCCATTACTTTTGATTACGGCAATAACATCCGGGGAGAGGCTAAAAGCAACGGCGTTAAAAATGCTTTTGATATTCCAGGTTTCGTCCCCGAATTTATACGACCGCTTTTCTGCGATGGACAGGGACCTTTCCGTTGGGCTGCACTTTCGGGAAACCCTAACGATATTTATACAACCGATGCGGCTGTTAAAGAAGCCTTCCCGGAGAATAAATCTTTATGCAAGTGGATAGACATGGCAAGGGAGAAAGTTCACTTTCAGGGTTTGCCTTCAAGGATATGCTGGCTTGGATACGGAGAAAGAGCAACGATAGGAAAAATTTTCAATAATTTAGTTTCATCGGGGAAAATAAGCGCTCCTATTGTGATTGGAAGAGATCATCTTGACTGCGGCTCAGTAGCATCGCCAAACAGAGAAACCGAAGCAATGTTAGACGGGAGCGACGCGATAGCCGATTGGCCGGTGTTAAACGCACTTTTGAATTCAATCGGAGGCGCAAGCTGGGTTTCTGTACACCATGGCGGCGGCGTTGGGATAGGAAATTCAATCCATGCCGGGATGGTTATAGTTGCCGATGGTACCAAAGAAGCTGAAGAAAGATTGGAACGAGTTCTTACATATGATCCGGGGCTGGGAATTGTCCGTCATGCCGATGCGGGTTATGAAAGAGCTATAAAAAATGCTAAATTTCATAGTATAAAAATGCCGATGTTGAAATAAGATAAAATTCAAAAATTAAAATTTAATTAAAGAATTAATATTTGATTTTTATCTGCCCAAAGATATAATCTAATTTCAGATTACCCGGCAGGCAAAGAAGGTTGTCCGTTATTAATAACTAATTTATTAACTTATCATGGGAAAGTAAAATATGAAAGTACAAGTTCTTATTGCAGACAAATTTCCGGATCTATATATTAATCAATTAAAAGAAATGGAGCTTGAAGTAATTTATTCTCCAAAACTTGGTGAAAATGATTTGCCTGAGGCAGCAAAGGAAGTTGATATTCTTGTTGTAAGGTCGACCAATGTAAAGGCAGAAACAATTAATGCGAGTAAAAATTTAAATTTAATTATCCGGGCAGGCGCGGGAGTAAATAACATAAATATTCCTGCTGCAAATCAGAAAGGAATATACGTAGCTAATTGTCCCGGGATGAATTCGATAGCTGTAGCCGAATTGGCAATAGGATTAATGATTTCTTTGGACCGCCGAATACCGGATAATGTAATAGATTTTAGAAGCGGCAAATGGAATAAAGGCGAGTACTCAAAAGCCGAGGGGCTTATGGGCAAGACACTTGGAATAATCGGAGTAGGAAACATAGGGAAGGAAGTAGCGAAGCGCGCTCTTGCTTTCGGTATGAATGTTTATGGAAAGGATATTTCCAGGATTGAAGGCGTAATGATAAAAGATTTTTCCGAAATGAACCAGCTTCTTCCTCTTTGCGATATTATAACAATTCACCTTCCTGCGACATCACAAACCAAGGGGTTGTTTAATAAAGAAATGTTCAGCTATATGAAGCCTAATTCCATGCTTATTAATACAGCCCGTGCAGATATAATCGATCAGGATGCAATGATTGAAGCTATAAAAACAAAAAATATACGGGTAGCTTTAGATGTAATTAAAAATGAACCGGAGAACAAAACAGCAGATATTTCTTCACCTCTGCAGGAGCTGAAGAATGTTTACCTTACGCACCATATAGGGGCATCTACCGAGCAAGCTCAGAATGCCGTTGCAGCGGAAACTATCAGAATAATTAAAGATTATATCCAGAGCGGAGTAATAGCTCATTGGGTTAACAGGGCAAAAATATCCGATGCACATTATCAATTAGTTGTAAAACATTATGATAAACCGGGCGTTCTTGCATCAATATTGAGTATTATCAGAGAGAAAAATATCAATATCGAAGAGATAGAAAATATTATATTTGAAGGCGGAGTGGTTGCCTGCTGCACAATAAAATTAAAGACACCTTTGACAACCGAAATGCTAAAGCAGATGAATGAAAATCCCAATGTTTTGAGCGTTTCGCACGTTGCAATTTAATTTTAACTTTAATTTTCCACTTTAGCTCAAATGAGCCTCATTTCAGATTAAAGGCTGATATTTGAATATGCTTTATGATACCCCGGTATAAACCTGCTTACCGGCAGGCGCCGGGGGAATTTTAAAGTTTTGCGTTAATTTATAAGTTCCGACTGCAGATCAGCCTGGCAAGCCTGCCTACATTCAGACATAATTCACTTCAATAATATCTTTTACCATACCGTAGAAATAAGGAAGGCGGATTGTCTGGTTGATACCCTCGATATCCTGATTATCAAAATCGATTACGAAAGATGAGATATTATGTTTGAAATAAGTTTTTAATTCACCGGTAAGATTTTGCCCGAATTTTCCATTTTCAACGTTGGAATATATAAGCGCACTTTTCCCATTCAACTGCTCATTAATAAATTCGACGGATGATTTATCAGCTGAAGCAAAGACGTAGTTGACAAATGGAAGCGATAATGTTTCAATAATTTCTTCCGCAAAACTGATTCCCTGTTCAAACCTCTGCTGCAAGAAATTATTATCGCCTACAAGGAGAAGATTCTGGTTTTTAATTTTCGATTCGTCAGTTAAGATATTTACTATTATTTCAGTATCATACAATTCATGGAATAAAATTTTGCTCAGTACAACATCAACGGAAGACACATCTCCAAACAAGCTGATTTCTTTTAGCTGCCTGCGGGAATCATTAAAATAGAAATACGAATTACAGAGGGACCCTTCAAAAGACAAACCGAAATCTTTTGAAATAAAAAGCTCGCTATGCTTAAGAATATCAATTACAGGTATTAATCCAACATTTTTTTTTGATTTTATTAATTCTGAAGTCACCAGCGCAGAGGGAAGGAAATTTATATTTTCTTTTATTTGGTCAGATAAACTATTTGCAATTAGTCCCGAAAAAATATTTTGGGGGAAAAGTATTTTCATATTACAGACTTAAGCTGCGGAATAATTCAAATGTCATTAAAAAGCCCCGATATAAACTACCTGGCGGCAGGCAGGCGCCGGGGTCAATAATAAATCATTTTTCACGCAGAGTTATTAACAAATACGGAAAAATATTCTGTTATAAACAGTAAAAAAACAAATAAGGGCATTGGTATGCCCTTAATTAATAAGAATTTAACAAAAATTTCGATTCAGCTTTTTGATTTAATCCTTGCAGCTTTACCGGAAAGTTTACGCAGGTAAAAAAGTTTAGCTCTTCTGACATTGCCTTCTTTGAGCAGTTCAACTTTTGCTATCTTGGGTGAATTGAAAGGAAAAATTCTTTCCACTCCAACGCCGCTTGAAATTTTTCTAACGGTAAAAGTTTTATTTATACCTGCGCCTCTGATGTTAATAACATCGCCTTCAAAAGGCTGTAATCTTTCCTTATCGCCTTCAATAACCCTTACATGTACCTTGATATGGTCGCCGGGATTAAATGCGGGCAAATCTGTTTTTATTTGCTCGGGTAATATGTTATTTAGATCAATCATTGTATTCTCCGCTAATTATTAAAATTTTTCCACTTCTCAGTTAAAGTTTTCGATTGTTCTTCTTTCCATTTTTTTATTTCTTTTTCATTACCGGATAAAAGGACACCGGGAACTTTCATACCACGGTACTCAGCCGGTCTTGTATAGAAAGGAGCTTCTATTTTTTCGCCGTCCTGAAATGAATCATCAAGAGCAGATTCACTATCATTAAGAACGCCCGGAATAAGCCTGATAACGGCATCAACCAAGATTAATGCCGGAAGCTCGCCACCGGTAAGGACAAAATTTCCAATAGAAATTTCTTCAGTTGCAAATTTTTCCCGAACACGGTCGTCAATTTCTTTATAATGACCTGCGACCAATAAAATATTTTCAGCAAGAGAAAGCCTGTTAGCTTCCTTTTGATTAAAAATTTTACCTTTAGGGGTGGTAAAAATTACGTGATCGTACTTTCTTTCCTGAAAAAGCTTTTCAATACATTCAAAGAACGGCTCAGGTTTAAGGACCATACCAGCACCGCCGCCAAAAGGTTTATCATCAATCTGCTTATGTTTATTAAACGCATAATCCCTAAGATTATGAATAAAGATAACAGCCTTACCTTTATCCTGAGCTCTCTTAATAATACTTGTATTAAGCGGGCTAGACAGGAGATCGGGGACAGCGGAAATAATATCAATCCTCATCATTTTCGTACAACTCATCTCCGGGTTTTAACACCAATATTTTCTTTACCGGATCAAAGCTTTCCAAATAATCCGGGACAGCCGGGATTAAAATTTCCTTTCCGCAATTATCAATTACATAAACGTCATTAGCAGGATAAGAAAGAACATCTACAATTTTGCCAAAAAATTTATTATTTCTAAATACATTACTGTTTATAAGATCATGGACAAAGAAATAATTATCCGGCAGTTGAACCAAGTTTTCATTATCGACAAAAATTTTTTTACCGACGAGGACATTTGCATCGTCATTAGAATCGAAATTTTTAAACTTCAGTAAAAAAAGATTTTTTAACTTTTCAACTTTCTCAACATAAAATTCTTTCTTTTCATCAAAGAACTCGATATAAACCCTTTTGAGATTAAAAAATCTTTCAGGGAAATCAGAATAAGAAACAATTTTAACGAAACCTTCTCCCGCCGATCCGGGAGCCGATTTACCCTGAACAGCAGGGGGTTTACGGTAAACCGAAACAATTTTAGCGATTAAAAAATATTCATTCACAATAGAAAAAGGAAAAGCTCCTTAGTCCAAAATTTCTAAAATGACTCTCTTACCTTCTTTAGCGGCGACCGCGGTTAAGAGGGTTCTCATGGACTGAGCGGTTTTACCCTGCTTTCCAATAACCTTCCCAATTTCCTCAGGTTTCACTTTTAGAGAAAGGATAATTTTATTCTCTTCCTCATGTTTTTCTTCCACTGAAACATCATCGGGATAGTCCACTAAATGTTTTGCGATATATTCAATGAATTCTTTCATAGAAAGAAGCCTCCTATATTACAGCACGGGAGCTTTAAGAAATAATGTACAGAAAAACAGGAACAAAAATTAGCAATAATTTTTATTCAGCAGTTTCATTCTCAGAAGCAGCGCCCTTTGCCTCTGCTGTACCTGTCTCTATATTTTCTACTTCCACTTTGCCTGCCTTTTCTTTTGAATCGGCTTCAGTCTTGCTTTTTTTCTTAGAAGATCTGGTTTTCGCGTTAGCTTCACGTAATTTTACCCAGTTATCAAACTCTTCCTGAATCTTATCCTCCGTCAAACCTCTGCGCTGCAATTCTCTTTTTAAGATAATGCCTTTCCGTCTTAAAAGGCTTCTAACAGTATCGGTTGGTTGAGCGCCAACCTTTAACCAATACAGCGCCCTATCTTCCTTTATCTCAAGAGTAAGCGGGTCTGTTAGAGGATTATATAATCCAAATGCTTCAAGGAATTTTCCATCACGAGGCGACCTGGAATCTGCGGCAACAACTTTATAAACAGGTTGTTTCTTTTTTCCAATTCGTCTAAGTCTTAACTTTACAGCCAAGTTTTTTGAACCTCCAAATAATGAACTGTTCGAATCAATTAATTTTTATATTATTCAAAAAGGAACTATTAAAGCCGCTTTTTGAAAATCTACTTATCATTTTTTGCATTTCGCCGAATTGCTTTACCAGCCGGTTTACATCTTGAATTGTAGTACCGCTGCCTAATGCAATTCGCTTTCGCCTGTTACCATTTAAAATTTTCGGTGTTGCACGTTCCATCAACGTCATAGAATTAATTATTGCTTCAATTTTTACGAGCGCATTATCATCAACTTTAGCGTTTTTAAGCTGAGAATTCAGCCCCGGAATCATACCCAACAGCGATGTCAAAGAGCCCATTTTCTTGATTGCTTTAATTTGCTTAAGAAAATCATCAAAATCAAATTTATTTTTCCTTAATTTTTCTTCAAGCTTATCAGTTTCAAGCTGATCAAAGCTTTGCTGGGCTTTTTCAACCAAAGAAACTACATCACCTTTACCAAGAATTCTTGAAGCCAGTCTTTCAGGATAAAAGGATTCCAGAGCATTTAACTTTTCGCCGTTACTTATAAATTTTATTGGTTTACCTGTAACGGAACGAATCGAAAGAGCAGCGCCACCTCTTGCATCGCCATCAAGTTTAGTAAGAACAATTCCGTCATAGGCAACTTTTTCATTAAAAGCCTTTGCTGAATTGACAGCATCCTGACCGGTCATCGAATCAACAACAAAAAGCAACTCATCCGGATTAACAAGATTTTTAATATCGGCAACTTCGGTCATCATATCTTCATCAACATGAAGACGACCAGCAGTATCAATAATAACCGTATCAAAGTTTTTTTCCTGTGCAAATAAAAGCGAACCGGAAGCGACTTTCCTGGCATTTTTTTCATCCAGGGCAAAAACGGATACGCCAATCTGCTCACCGAGTATTTTTAACTGCTCAATAGCAGCAGGTCTGTAAACATCAGCAGCCGCGAGAAGAACCTTCCTGTTACTATCTTTCAGCTTTTTAGCCAGTTTTGCACAAAAAGTAGTTTTACCGGAACCTTGAAGCCCAACGACCAAGATTACTGTAATACCGGAGCCATTAATTTTGATCTCATTATGAGTGCCGCCAAGGAGCCGGGTTAACTCATCGTAAATTATTTTAGTAATCAGCTGACCGGGCGTAATTGAGACTATTACTTCCTTACCAAGAGCTTTTATCTGAACGTTTTCAATAAACTCTTTAGCTACCTTATAATTTACATCAGCATCCAAAAGAACACGCCGGATTTCTCTTAAAGAATCGGCTATATTATTTTCAGTCAGTTTACCCTGACCCCGAATTTTTTTTAATACCGTTTCAAGTTTAAGAGATAATTCATCAAGCATAATCTACAACTTTTTTTCATCAAAATCCTATTCCCCGGCTTGCGATTGATCTAAATCTACCTCTTTTATCTGTTTTAATAAAAACGGAATAAGAATAAAAAGGGAAATACAAGCGGGTTAACCACCCCTTAAAGCATTAGCCCCGGAGACAATTTCAAGAATTTCGTTAGTAATGGCAGCCTGCCTTTCCTTATTATATTTCAATTGCAGAGCACGAATTAATTCTCTTGCATTTGTAGTGGCATTATCCATAGCAGTCATCTGAGCGCCCAGACCAGCTGCATTAGACTCAAGCAAGATTCTCCATAATTGGGCTTTAAGCAGTTTAGGGAGCAGATAATTAAAAATATATTGCTGATCCGGTTCATAAATATAATTTGGCAAGACCGGATTGTCTTTACTATTATTTTTATCGACCGGAACCGGCAGGAATTGTTCAACAATAATTCTCTGCTGAATAATGGATTTAAATTCGTTATATATAATAACTACTTTATCATAAGCGCCAAGCAAATAGCCATTGATTAATTCATTAGCGATTTCAAGTGCGGATTCAAATTGCAAGGATGAGAAGAGGCCTTGTTTTTTATAGACTACATTAAAATCTCTTTTAGAAAAGAATTCAGCTGCCTTCTTTCCAACGCAAAAGATGCCGGCTTCCAGTTGATTGGGAAAAAGTTCTTCTTCAATATAACGGGAAGCTTCTTTTAAAATATTTGTATTGAACGCACCGCAGAGCCCTCTATCTGCAGTCACAACAACTAGAGCTACCTTTTTAACCTGTCGGAGTTTTAGATAGGGATTAGCAGCCAAATCATTTTCAGTAATAAGATGAGAAAACATGACGAAAATTTCACGAGCATAAGGGCGTGCATTAATAATTTTTTCCTGTGCCCGTCTCAATTTGGCAGCAGCGACCATTTTCATGGCTTTTGTTATCTGCTGCGTACTTTGAACGCCTTTTATTCTTCTTTTTATGTCCCTTAATGTCGCCATGTTTTATATTCTTAAAATCAAGGATTAGCTTTAAATGAAGCTGACATTTCCTGAGCAGCTTTATTTATACCGGTAATTGCATCATCATTTAACTGTTTATCTTTTTTTATCGATTCGTAAATATTTGGATAGTTTACTTCAATGTAAACCAATATTTCCTTTTCAAATCTTTTTACATCATGGACCGGGACATCATCAAAAAGACCATTTGTACCGAGATAAATACTAACCACTTGTTTTTCAATCGGCATAGGCGAATACTGGTCCTGTTTTAACAATTCAACCAATCTTGCGCCTCTTGAAAGAGTTTTTTGAGTTGATTTATCAAGGTCAGACCCAAATTTAGCAAAAGCTTCTAATTCTCTGTATTGTGCCAAATCAAGCTTTAAGGTACCAGCGACTTTTTTCATTGCTTTAATTTGGGCATTACCACCAACGCGGGATACAGAAATACCGACGTTAATAGCGGGACGCACACCAGCATTAAATAAATTCGATTCGAGATAGATCTGCCCATCGGTAATTGAGATAACGTTAGTAGGAATATAAGCCGAAACGTCGCCTTGCTGAGTCTCTATTATAGGAAGGGCGGTTAAACTACCACCGCCGAGCTCTTCGTTAAGCTTTGAGGCTCTTTCAAGTAATCTTGAATGTAAATAAAATACATCACCGGGGTAAGCTTCACGACCCGGAGGTCTTCTTAAAAGCAAAGATAGTTCACGATAAGCGGCAGCTTGTTTTGATAAATCATCATAAACGACAAGAGCATGTTTCCCGTTATCTCTAAAGAATTCGCCCAAAGTAGCGCCGGAATAAGGCGCAATATATTGAAGAGGCGCGGGTTCGGAAGCAGATGCAGAAACGACAGTAGTATAATCCATAGCGCCAAGTTCCTGAAGCTTTGAAACAACCTGCACAACAGTAGAGCTCTTCTGCCCAACAGCGACATAAATACAAAAGACCGGTTTAATACCGAGCTTTTTCGCTTCTTCCGAATGAGTATACTTTTGATTAATAATAGTATCAACCGCGACAGCAGTTTTACCTGTTTGACGGTCGCCGATAATAAGTTCTCTTTGACCGCGACCAATGGGGATCATACCGTCAATAGCTTTAATACCGGTTTGGATGGGTTCTTTTACTGGTTGTCTTTGGATTACACCAAGCGCTTTTCTTTCGATAGGAAGAAGCTTATCAGAATTTATGGGACCTTTACCGTCGATAGGAATACCGAGAGGATTTATAACTCTTCCAAGCATTTGCTCGCCCACGGGCATAGAAGCAACGCGTTTAGTTCTTTTAACCGTATCGCCCTCTTTTACAAGGGTAGACTCGCCGAAAAGAACGCAGCCGACACTATCTTCTTCAAGATTAAGGACCATACCAAAGACATCATTAGGAAACTCAACCAATTCACCTGTCATAACTTTAGATAAGCCGTATACCCGGGCGATACCATCACCTACAGAAAGGACAGTACCAACATCATAGATATCGACTTCGTTCTCGAAGCCAGATAATTGTTTTCTTAAGATTGCCGAAATTTCATCCGGTCTAACTTCAGCCATTTATATTCCCTTCAAAAATTCATTTTAATTAAGCGACGCCCCACCCTTTAATAACTGCTTTTTCAGCAATTCCAACTGATGATTAAGCGAGGCATCAAATACGGTATCGCCGACTTTTGCAACAAAACCGCCTATTATACCGGAATCTATTTTTAAATTTAACCTGACCTTCTTATTCAGAGTTTTTTCCAGGTTACTTTTAAATTTTTCAAGTTGATCTCCGGAAAAAGATTCCGGCGCTCTAACTTCCACGTTAACAATTCCGTCTTGTTCATCTTTTAGTTCAAGGAAAATTTTTGCAACGTTTTCAAGAAGATTTTCCCTATTCTTTTCTATAAGAAATTTTAAAAAAGCTATGGTATCAGGTTTTATTTTTGATTTAAATATTTCTTCCAAAATTGTCAATTTAACACCCTGTTTAATAACCGGATTAGAGAGGATATGCATCAATTCTTTATTAGCACTTAGTGTTGAAGCAATCAGATCCATATCGGCATAAACGGCATCCACCAATTTTTTCTCACCTGCCGATTGGAGGAGTGAAACTGCATATCTTTTTGATACTTTATATTCGCTCATAAATTAATTCTTGGTAATCTCACCGATATATTTATCAACAATTTTAGTCTGAGTTTCTTTATTTAAGTTTTCTCTCAAAATCTTTTCAGCAGCATTTATAGCGATATCCACCACAAGGCTTTTCAATTCATCGAAAGCCGCATCTTTTTTGCGTTCAATTTCGGCGGCAGCTTCTTCAATTAATTTTTTAGCCTGTAACTTGCTTTCCTGATTCATCTGCTCTTTCAATTTTTCGGCATACACCCTGCTTTGATTTATAATCTGCCTGGATTCTTCATCCGCCTTAGCAAGATTGACCTGATTTAGGTCCAGAACTTTCTGAGCGTCTTCCTTGGCTTTTTCGGCTTTTTCAAGCGATTCTCGGATAGCATTTTCACGCTGCTGCAAAGTTGTTAATATAGGCTTCCATGCAAATTTTTTCAACACAACCAAAAGGATTACAAAAGTAACCAGCGTCCAAACAGCAACCCCCGGGTTAACGTCAATTAAACTGCCTCCTTCAGCAGGAGTAAAAGCAAGAACGGTTAGATAAAAACCGGTAAGCATAATTTTATTTCCTATTAAGCATTACAAACCAGCAGGATATAAACCTGCATTTTAAAAAATTATTTTACGTGTGTAGCAAGCAAAATACAGATAACAAGTCCGAAAAACGCAATACCTTCAATAAGAGCAGCGGCAATAATCATTGAAGTTCTAATAGGTGAAATTGCTTCAGGCTGTCTACCCATCGCTTCCATAGCAGAACCTGCAAGCTTACCAATACCCAAAGCGCCACCGATAACAACAAGACCAGCGCCAATACCGGCACTTAACCAACCTAGACCTAATTCCATTTTTATCTCCTTAGAATTTTATAATTATATTAAATAAAAATTAATGTTCACTATGCTTAGCCATTCCAATAAAAAGAGCTGTCAACATAGTAAACACATAAGCTTGAATAGCAGCGACTAAAAGTTCAAGCAACTCAATAAATAACACGAACCCAACCGATACAGGGGCAACATAAATAGTATGTAAAATAAAAATGAGCCCGATCAATGAAAAGATGACAATATGCCCGGCTATCATATTAGCAAAAAGACGAACACACAATGCAAAAGGTTTAGTGAAAAGCCCCATCAGCTCAATTAAAACCATAACAGGAATAATCCATACCGGCATACCGGCAGGCACTAAACCTTTAAGATATTTAAGAACTCCATAGCTTTTCATACCGCTGTATTGAGTAACAATAAAAGAAATGATTGCTAAAGTGCCTGTAACGGCAATATTTCCTGTAATTGTGGTTGCAAAAGGAACTAAACCTAAAAGATTACTCACCAGGATAAAAAAGAACAAAGTAAGCATATAAGGGAGATAAGGCTCAAAACCTTTTCCAATAGAGGGTTTAACAATCTCATCTCTAACAAAAAGGATTAAAAGTTCTAAAAAATTGGAAAATCCTTTAGGAACCATCGATTTTTTATAGCCTCTTGCGGCGACTATACCGATTATTAATAAGAGGATAGCAACTATCCAAATAAAAAAGACATATTTGGTAATAGAGATATCAAGACCAAATAACTGCAAATGAGGCAGATATAAAGTTCCGAATGGTTCAAAACTAACATAATTTGCATCCATGACATGATGCATAATCCAACCTGTATCGCTGCTGCCCCCGGCGGCTTTCTTTAAAGTATCGGAAACAGCTATTAAATCACCCGAATTACCGAAAAACATATAAATTCAGAATCATTTGATTATTAATAAAATAACCTCTATTACCAGATAAAATATATAAAAAATCAAGGTAGAAAATATAAAAATATTCCGGTTTATATCCAAGAATTTAAGCGAAATTATTATAAAAGACATTAGAATCAACATCCTAAAGCCCATCCACTTTAAGAAGCTGTTTAATACATTCTTGCCTGGTTTCTTATAAGATTTTTCAACAGAAGCGGCGATTAGAACAAAATTCACAGTCAAAAAAATAGCAGGAAGGAATACAGAAAAAAGTTCTTTATATGATAGAATAGAGAAGCGGTTAAAGAGGAACAAAGCCAGAAATGAAGTAAAGACAAGGATAAAACTAATTTTGAGTATTTTATATTCGGTCATATTAATGGGATTTCAGCGCCGCTTTGATAAAATTATATATTCCCGCCGTAATACCCAAGAAAGAACAAGCAATTGTGAGAATGGGCGCGGCATTATATTTTTTATCAAGCCAAATCCCTAAAAAAGTCATAGCGGTGACTGTAACGGCAAGCTGCATACCCAGTCCCAAATAATTTACCCATCCCGGTCCGGAATTATTTTCATCTTTATTATTGGATTGTTCACTTAGTTTCATTTCAATAAAACATTTTTAGCAGGCGGAATTGCCGGTATATCCTTAGAATTCATAGCGCTTTTGCCGTCAAACACAGCGCCCTCTTCAACGACTAAGATTTTTGTGATTAAATCCCCCTTCATTTTAGAAGTAGATTCCAAAATGATTTTCTCGTTTGCATCAACAGTACCGTCAATTTTACCACCAATGATAACAACCTGAGCTTTAATTTCGCCTATTATTTCACCATGAACACCGACAGTAATATTGCCTTCGGCGTGGATATCGCCACTAATAATACCGTCTATACGCACATTTCCTTTGCTAATTAATTTTCCATCAAGTTTTACTCCTTCACCAATGATGGTTACGGAATCTTTAACAATGTTTATATTATTGTTTTTCACTTTAATTTCTCCATTTAGTTATTTATAAAAAGATTTTGCGGATCAATTGGTTTACCATTCTTCCAAATTTCAAAATGAAGATGTGGACCGGTAGATAATTCACCGGTATTTCCGCTTAATGCAATAATTTCACCTTCCGAAACAATATCCCTTGTTTTTTTTAGTAAAGCCGAACAATGTTTGTAAACAGTAATATATCCATCCGAATGCGCAATTATGATCATATACCCGTCATTAACAGTATAATCCGCAAAGATCACATAACCGGCGGCGGCAGAGAACACAGGAGTGCCGGTTTTTATAACAAAGTCTACCCCCATATGCCCATTATCAGGATTAAAACCCCTGCTGATAAATCCATTGACCGGTTTTGAAAAATGGATAATAACTGCCTGCTGTTCACGTTCCTGAAGAAGAAGCTGTTGAAAGACAAAAAGGATACTACCGCCATAGGGGCTTTCTTTTTTGATTTCCGATGAATTTGCCTTGTTTAACGAATCAATTAATGTTGAATCACCGAGTAAAATTGCGTCTTTTAGCTGCTGGTTGGTTGATTTTAATTTTTCCAGCTCAAATGTTAAAAAAATAAGGCGCTGGTTCAAGTCGTTCAACAATTTTTTTTCAGCATGATTCAGATTAGAACTAGCGGGAAAGACTAATCCTCTTACGGGTGTAAGATTCAGAACAATGAAACCCATGAAAAAGAAGACCAAAGAATATACGCCAACGATAAGAAGCGCTTTAGTAAGATTAAACTGGCGACTCTTAGTTTTAATACCACTTCCGCCGAGAAATACAAAAATTGAAAGGCTTTTAAACTTTTTTAGATTCAATTTAATTAATCTTTTTTTGAGTAAACTAATTAAGAATTTTAACATTTTTGGAATTTTTCAAGTAAATCCTCAAATTTTATTTTTCCGCATCTTAAACAGATGGGAACCGAGTCGCTTAAATCGATAATCGTAGAGGAAGAATAAAAGGATTTTTTATCAGTGTGAAAGATTGCCTCTATTTCCGATGAAAACTCATCATAAATTACGCTTGATTCAACAATGGGCGGCTGCCCGCTCCTGTTAACGCTTGTAGAAATTAACGGCATTTCCAATTCGCTTGTCAGTTTTATGCAGAACCTATGATTCGGAATTCTAAAAGCAGCAGTTTCAACGCCAAGTATTCCGCTTGTTTTGGAATTTAATGACAAAACTACGGAAACGGGGTTAGGCCAGATAGATAGAAGGAAATCCAAATGTTTCTCAGATTTGATTTCGATATACTTCAGCAGAGTTTCAATACTATTGATAAGCATTATGAAAGGTTTACCATTTTCACGACCTTTAATTTCATTAATTCTTTTAATTGTATCTTCATTAAAAGGGTTTGCGCCAAAGCCATAAACGGTATCAGTGGGGTAGACAAAAACCGAACCTTCGAGAAACAATTTCTTAGCTAATTGAACAGCCGAATCCATATTGGTATCAATACTAATCCTGTCAGCATTTTTAGACATTATCATTTAACATTTCTGCTATTTTTGAAATTACCATATGAGGTTTCAAATTAAAACCACAAACAAATGTATTAACCGGACACTTTTGGCGACCATGAATTCCACAAGGCTTACAAATAAGATCATTTAAACTTACAAAAGAACTACGATAATTATAAGGCGAAAAACCGAATTCGGGAACAGTAGAGCAAAATATAGTCAGGACAGGAATATTTGCGCACATCCCGAAATGAGTTGGGGCGCTGTCATTTGATATTAATATTTTTGTTTTTTTTAAAAGTCCTATTGACTCGATGATAGAAAACCTTCCCGCAGCGGAAACAACTCCTTCATTAAAGCAGCCTGCAATACCATCGCATAATGATTTATCTTTATCACTCCCAATTAAAACAACAGTAAACGAATTCTCCCTAAAATATTTTACAATATACTTAAAATATATTTCAGGGTACCTTTTGGTACACCATATACTGCCGGGGGCAACGGCAGCAATATTGCCGTTCAATTTATTTTCCGAAATAAAGCCATCAATTTTTTTTTCTGCCGATTCAGAAACCCGGACTTCCGGCAGAATTTTCCAATCGTCTTTATATTCGTATCCGATCAGGTCCAAATTTCTTTGCACTTCGTGATGGAGCGGAAAATATTCCTTTAAATACTTGTAGGCATAATTAAAACTGCTGTTAGTAAATCCATAAGTTTCTTTAACGCCAAGCATCAAAACAATAAAAGAAGAACGAAAAGAGCGATGCGGAGAATAAATTCTGTTATAGTTATTCTTTTTTAACTTTTTAATAAAATTCAGAAGGCTGAAAATGGACTTATGTTTACCATTTTTATCAATAATAACCGTACAATTAACATAAGGCGAAGCAGAAAAAATTTCAGCATTTGAGGGAATAGCAAGAATATCGATTTGGCTTTCAGGAAGAATAGACTTTAATTTCTGAATCATAGGCAATGTTAAAATAGCATCGCCGATAAACGCTGTTTGGATTACTAAAATTTTTTCCATCTTGTGATTAGTATTTCCATCTTTTATGCATCCAAAGCCATTGCTCAGGATGCCGGCGGATGTAACTTTCAAGAAAGTTGAACATGCGTTGATTTAGCTCTACAATCTGATCTTCCCGGGCACCCAGTAAATCATTTGTTTTTATTTCAAAGAATTCACAAGAATATGAAGCATCCGGCTGCCTGACAGGAATTGCATAAAGGATAGGAGCATTAGTTTTTAAAGCAAGCACTGCGGGACCGGAATAAACAGACGTTCTGCGGTTGAAGAAATTTACCCGCACGCCATCGAAGGGACCACGCTGGTCAGCAACCATAGCGACTACATTCTTATTCTTCAATTCCTTATATATTTGCCTTATGGAGATTCCAAGAAGAACAACTTTATTACCCCATTTGCATCTCATCCTGTTCAGCCAATCGGACACATAAGCATTTCTCTGATCTTTTACGACTATTGACAGCGGTATGCCCGCCTGAAGCGCTATAGACAAAGCCATAAATTCCCAATTGCCATAATGAGCAGTTAATAATATAACGCCATGGTTTTCAATATATTTTTCTTTCACAAGGTTTATATTAGAGCATTTTACCGAATTTATAATATCCTCTTTGCTCATCCACGGAATAGATAATATTTCTATAAGAGTAATTGCAAAGCTTTTATAGCTGCCGAAAGCGATTTGTTTTATTTTCTTAGGTGAATACCCGGGAAAGGCATTTGTAAGATTTTCAATTGTAGTTTTTTTTTGTATTGGAATCAGATAAAAGAAAATTACAGCAAGAAGGGAGGAAAATTTTCCGGATAATTTAAAGCCGCATAGTTTAAAGACATAACTAAAGGCAATAAAAATAATATATTCTATTTTATCAGTCATGGGACATAATTATTAATAAAAATACAATTAAAGCGTGTAAAGTTAATAATCCGGGGTAATTAATGGAAATAAAATTTGATACAACGATTTGAATTGCTAATTAGCCCATACCGGATCAAATTAAAAGTAAATTATTCAGAATACCAGACAAGATATCAATTTCCCAAAATAAATTTATCATTTTTGAATTATTTTGGACAAGAATAGCGCTAGCCAGAGCTATCTACCAGATGGGCAAGCGGCAGGCATGGTATCCCGTATTATTTAATAAATCAATCAGCTGCGTAAAATGAGTTACTGAATTGTAATTCTATTTTGCCAGTTTGCATCTTGATATTCTCCGCGAGCCGTAGAATTAAGAAGCGGATAATCGCCAAAGCCATAAAGATCGGCAAAATCGAAAGTAACGCCGCCCTGCAAATCATTATAATGCCAAATTTCATAAGGTTTGGAATTCATTGAATTAGCGTAACGTTCTATTTCGCTGGGTTCACCATAAATCATAAGCACTCTTCCCCTATCAGTTTTCCAGCCGGCTTTCTTTAAACTGCTGTATCTATCGTCGCTATCCTGTGCACGTTTCATATATTCTTTATAAGAAATACCTTTTTGTTCTTCCGTATCTTCAGCGTGTTTTTTCCAAAAGCCATACAAATAATTTCTTTTCGCCTCAACATTACCGAGCCTTGAAAACTGATCTATTTCATTTCGAGTAGCAATATATTTTGACTTTGCAAAAATATCATTACATTCTTCATCAGAAAGCAATCCGAAATTACTACCCAGTACAACGGACTCTTGTGTACCCGAAGTATCGATTATTTTTATGCCCGGGTTGTAAACAAAAAACTTTTTGATGGTTGTTCTACCGAGAGATTGGGCGCTATCTAATAAAGTTACTTTTAAAAGATAAGAATCCGTGGGAAACTTTACAACCGGCACTGATCCAACTTCAGCCCTGGTGGCAGTTCCTTTGCTGATAATGCGGTTATTATTGTAATAAACTTTGCCTTTACTGTTCATCACTTCACAGTTCAATTTCAATTTTGAATTTATATCATTTGTATTTTTCTCATATACCTCATAATAATAGAAAACGACGGGAATATTCTGACCAAAAACCAAGGTAGGGATTGGAGTAACTTCAAAAGTATTTTTATAAAATATCGATGAAGTATTAGAGCTGTTTGGAAGCAACCTTGAGGCAAGCTGCAAGTCGCTAAGCGCCAGTTGATCTTTCTCAAAGGGCTTTACATGAAGAATTTCAGCTATAGTTTTTACATTTTTCTCATTAAACTGATCAATTACACTTACATTACATTTATAAACACCTTCAGGTAAGACAAATTTCAGGACGCCTACCAAATTTTCCATCCCGGTATTGAGTTTACCATATACAGGGTACTTCAGCATCCATTGTTTATCAACAACTGCAACCCCCGTAGTTGAATCCTTTATGGAAATTATTAATTTACCTTCAACATATTTTGATGTATCCTGCTGCTTAACCGTAAGGGCAGATTGATTTATCGAATAATAAATTTCGATATAATTGTTTGTAGAATCATAACCAAATTGGGCGTAGTCGAAATCGAATAAGCTATTGCCCCGCTGAGCAAAACTCATTGAATAAAAAGATAAAGCCAATAAAAGCAGGAGGAAATTTTTATTTTTCATTTTGGTAAAATTATAAAAGTTTATAAAATGCATATTTATATATTATATTTTTAACTTATATATAATTTAAAAGAAGAAAAACATCCGGCATATTTTAATTATAAGACACATTAACAAAACAGTACAGCCCTGATTATTTGTTAATAGTGTGATTAGTTGCTAAAATATAAATAACAATGATTTAATACAAGGTTAATCTAATCAAAAATACAGTAAAATTACGGTCGAGTATTATTTACAAAAACCTCAGCCGTAATAAAAGATTATAGTTTTACCGCCGAAACGCTATGAACGCCGCTAACATTTAGAATTAATTTAAGCACATCTTTCGGTATTTCGCTGTCTACATTTACAACGGTTAAAGCTTCCTTACCGACTTCATATCTGCCAAGGGAAAGACCCGCAATGTTAATATTTGCTTCGGCTAAAATTTTTCCTACGCCTGCAAGCATACCGGGTCTATCGATATTATAATAAAAGAGCAAACAACCTTCGGGATTTATCTCCATATGATACTTATCGATGGCGACAATTCTGCATTCATTATTGCCAAATACCGTTCCGGCTATAGTATGCTGTTCTTTATCGGTAATAAACTCGACCGTCATAAGATTAGTATAATCAGCATTGGCGCCTGATTTTGTTTCATTTAATACAACACCCATTTCTTTAGCAAAGAAAGGGGCATTTATTAAATTAACGCCGGCGCTTAATTTTTTTGAAAGGAATCCTTTCAAGACAGCGGTGGACAAAAGAGTTGTGGAATTATGCAGAGACTCCCCGCTATAATTTATATTAATCTTTTTAAGCTGCCCTTTATTAAATTGAGAATGGAGTGAGCCGAGATTTTCCGCCAACTGGACGTAAGGGGAAAGCTCCTTATTACCGCCCGATTCAATAGCAGCCGCATTAACAGCGCCGCGCACACCCTTCTGATTAAAAAGATCAACTACTTGTTCGGCTATTTGAATTGCGACTTTTTCCTGAGCTTCATCTGTAGAAGCTCCGAGGTGCGGGGTTGTAACAACTTTAGGATGCTGAATTAATGGTCCTCCGAAATCAGGCGGTTCGGTTGTGTAAACATCGAATGCAGCGGCAGAAACTTTTCCCGAATCCAAGGCTTTGACCAATGCAGCTTCATTAATAATTCCGCCGCGGGCGCAATTAATTAATTTTACGCCATTTTTACATTTCTCTAATGTTTCAGTAGAAATTAAATTTCTTGTTTCATCTGATAAAGGGACATGAACTGTAATAATATCCGATTGAGCAAAGACAGTATCAAGGTCGACAAGTTCCGCTCCTATTTTTGCAGCTACTTCTTCTGAAAGCACGGGATCATAACCAATAACTCTTATACCGAAAGCCTTTGATCTTAAAGCGACTTCACGACCAATTTTGCCGAGCCCAATTATACCGAGGGTTTTACCCTGAAGCTCGGTTCCTTTATATTTTTTCCTATCCCATTTGCCTGCGCGCAAAGATTGATTAGCCTGGGCAATATTCCTGCACATTGAAAGCATTAAAGCCATAGTATGTTCGGCTGTTGAGACGGTATTTCCGCCGGGGGTGTTCATAACAATAATTCCCTTACGTGTTGCGGCTTCGCGGTTTATATTATCGACACCTGCGCCTGCCCTGCCGATAACCTCCATATTATCCATAAGATTTATAAGTTCGGGAGTAACCTGAGTATCGCTTCTAACGATTAATGCATTGTAATCTTTTATTACTTTTTGAATTTCTTCTTTGGGCATCCCCGGTTGATATGTAACCTGAAAACCTGCGTTTTCCAGGATAGCTACACATTTCTTATCTACTGCATCGGTAATAATTATTTTTTTCATTTTGCTCCGGATAATTTATTATAAGGAAATAAACAATATTTTATAAAACTGCATTTAATTTTTGTACAATATTGGTTTTAGGAACAGCCCCAATAATAGTATCTCTTACCTTACCATCTTTAAAAATAAGTAAAGTAGGAATACTTCTGACGCCGTATTCAATAGAAGTCTGCTGATTATTATCAATATCAAGTTTGCCAACTTTAACTTTACCGCTAAACTCACCGGCAAGCTCTTCAACGATAGGAGCAATCATACGGCATGGACTGCACCAAGCAGCCCAGAAATCAATTAAAACCGGTTCGGCGGAATTAATAACTTCGCTCTGAAAATTTTCATCTGTAATAGTAATAGGTTTCATCTTTATCCTTTGAATAATTAAATTTTTAAAATAGAAATACCTGTTGAAAGGTTTTGCCCGACAAACTGAACAACATCCTCTCCGCCGTCGGCATGGACCAAACCACCAGAGATCCATTCACCGCCATCTTTACATAAAAGGGAAATAACTTTAGCCACATCTTCCGGAGTAGTGAGCCGGGTTCTGGGATTTTTCCGTTTTGCAACTTCAACCATAGGAATATTGCCGGGAATTTTTCTTAGTGCGGGAGTATCGGTTACACCAGCCAAAATTGCATTTACGGCAACATCCATATATCCAAGTTCCGTAGAAAGCTGCCTGATGTGAGATTCCAATGCGGCTTTAGCAGCAGATACAGCGCCATAATAGGGGATTGAAGAATGTCCGCCGGAACTTGTCATTGCAAAAATTCTTGCTTTTTTTAAAAGGAGATTGTTCACAACAAGATCCTGCACCCAGTAAACTAATGAGTGAGCCATTACATCTAAGGTCATTTCCATTTGGGCTTTGGTTACCGGCTGCTCATCATTCAGCGGGACAAAAGGTTTCAATGAACCAAATGCCAGTGAATGAAGAAGAACCTTAATAATCGGTTTACCTTCAGCAATAGATTTAATTTCAGCTATTATTTCTCCTCTTTTTACTTCATCTGCAGCATTAACATTAAAAAAACGGCATTTAACGTTATAAGATTTTATTTTATTTACAATTTCCTGCACATTAGGCATAGTAGCCTGACGATCCAGATGAATGCCGAAAATGTTAAAACCATCTTCCGCTAATTTAACGGCAGAAGCGGCTCCGAAACCGGAAGAAGCGCCAAGAATTACCACCCACTCACTGCCTTTACTATCCGTAATCATTTTTTCTTAACATCCTTTTTCATGCATATTAAATTGAAGGAGTAAAATTACTAAAACCGTGTTTGTTAAACAATACAAATAATTTATTAAATAGGGCAGAAAGTGTCTGAACCGCTGATTAAACTGATTAAATGATTACACTGATAAAGATAAAAGTTATGAGTGATGATAAACATAAATATTCAGAATTGACTTCTAAAATCATAGGCTGTTCAATGAAGGTGCATAGCGCTTTGGGAAATGGATTTCAGGAAATGATTTATCAAAGATCTTTAGCAATTGAAATGGAAACGGCAGGTTTAAATTTCCAAAGAGAATATGAAATGCCCAGTTATTATGATAAACACCTTGTCGGTACAAGGCGTGTAGATTTTATTGTTGAAAAACTATCGGATGAATTCTCTTTCTCTGATGTGCAGCAATCTTGTCCCGGTATTAGCTTCTCCACTCTCAAACGCTCTTTACAGCAATTGAAAAAGAAGAATATCATAAGAACTATCGGCAAAGGAAGAGATGCTAAATATCGTAAATAATCTCATGAGCCTGTTAATAGGCTCACATTTCCGCTTTGTGAGCCTATTTAAAATGAATTAGAGGTATTCATAAATTAAAGCAAAGTATATATAAACTTACTTTTACAAACTCTTTAATCTCATTTATGAAGAGGTTGAGATTATTGATCCTAAAATTGGTGAAATTATTAATAAAGAAGATTATGAGAAGTTTCAGATACAATGAA
>Ga0181520_10004156_pt1 | contig 24580 bp, 13 predicted proteins | sample PEATcosm2014_Bin_29_FD_132451 | JGI IMG/M metagenome (GOLD analysis project Ga0181520, IMG submission 132451) | Peatland microbial communities from MTU Mesocosm Facility, Houghton, MI, USA - PEATcosm2014_Bin02_30_metaG | ecosystem: Environmental > Terrestrial > Soil > Wetlands > Peat | place...
ATGCCGCGCACAAAGCGCAGATACTGGGGCAGCAACTCGCGGGAGTCATCCAGAATAAAGACGCGCTTCACATAGAGCTTGACGCCAACCTTGTATTCAGCCTGATAAAGATCAAGCGGCGCCTTGGCCGGCACATAGAAAAGCGTGGTGTATTCCAGGCTGCCTTCGGCCTTGGTGTGGAACCAGAAGAGCGGATCTTCCGAATCGCCGGTGATTGACTTATATAACTCCTTGTAATCATCTTCGGTAATTTCATTCTTCGGCCTTCGCCACAAGGCGCTGGCGGCGTTCACCTGCTCGGTGGTGCGCGTCTTGATGGACTTCTTCTCATCCGCATTCCACTCGCTCTTGTCATAAGTAAGAAAGATGGGGAAGGCAATATGGTTGGAATATTTTTTTACGATCTCTTGCAAGCGCCAGCTATTGGCATATTGCTTGCCTTCTTCGTTCAGGTGCAGCAGCACGGTTGTGCCGGCCACGGCGCGCTCCGCCGGCTCGATCTCGAAGCCTGTCTGGCCATCGCTGATCCAGCGCCATGCCTGCTCTTCGCCTGCCTTGCGCGAGACAACCTCAATGCGATCGGCAACCATAAAGGCGCTGTAAAAGCCGACGCCAAACTGGCCGATCAGATTCGAGTCGCGCTTGGCGTCGCCGGAGAGCTGCGAAAGAAAGTTCTTGGTCCCGGAGCGGGCGATGGTGCCCAAGTTCGCCACCAGATCCTCTTCATTCATGCCGATGCCGGTGTCGGCGATAGTCAGCGTGTGCTTCTCTTCGTCGAGTTCCAGATCGATGCGGGGATTGAAGGCCAGCGACTTGTACGCATCCTCGACGAGGGTGAGGTGGCGCAGCTTGTCCAGCGCGTCAGAAGAGTTGGAGATGAGTTCGCGAAGAAAGATTTCAGGATGCGAATAAAGCGAGTGGACGATCAGTTGCAGCAACTGGTTAACTTCAGTTTGGAATTCGCGCTTCGGCATGGATGTTTGGCCCCTATCAAGTTGATTATAAAACCGAGAGCGCTCAAAAGAAATCCAGCGAAGAACAAGGGAGCTGCCTCCACGTCCGGCTCCCAAAGTCGAGAGTCGATCTGGATTTCGAGGAATCCGAGAGGAGCGAAGAAAACTCTCCGTTCCAACTCTTAGGCTAGTATCTGCGGATTTGAAAAGAAATGCGCGATTCCTCGCTAGATAAATCTAGATAAACACAATGTTATCAATTATATGGCGAAGAGGGGGAGATTCGAACTCCCGATAGCCTTACGACTATGTCTGATTTCGAGACGGGCGTACTATGTATTGTTATCAATATTTTAGCAGATGGGTGGCTACTTTTTGCGCTAGTTGGAATCGTCTTCTTTTCGTAGTGGCTCATGGTCGCAACGATGGCCGCAGCCTATCCCTTCTAAGCTGAGAAAAAGCTTGACCAATGTATGCCATTGGCATATGGTTCTTCTATGCAAACGGTGGTCGAAACCCCGATGTACCTGAGAGCCGCCGAAGACCTCTATAGCGAAGCGGACCGGGAAGAAATCGTTCGCACCATCGCCGCAACCCCGGAGGCCGGAGACTTGATGCCCGGCACAGGAGGGTATCGGAAGCTGCGTTTTACACGTTCCGGCATGGGAAAACGCGGCGGCGCGCGAGTCGTTTATCTGTACGGCGGTGAGGATCTGCCGATCTTCCTCATCACCGTGTATGCCAAATCGGAAAAGGGCAATTTGAGCAAGGCCGAGCAGAATGCCCTGGCCAGAATGGCGAAGAGTTTCTTTGCCGATTACAGGGGGAAGCGATGAGCAAATTGTTTGAAGAGATGGCGCAAGGAACGGCTGAAGCCCGCGCCTACATGGAAGGTGAGCGCAAGGGTTACAAAGTTACTCTGCCGGAGACCGTGGACGTGCGAGGCCTGCGTAAGCGCCTGCGCCTGAGCCAGGGGCGTTTCGCAGATCGTTTTGGTTTGTCAGTGGATGCAGTTCGTCATTGGGAGTCTGGGCGTCGCCAGCCGGAAGCCGCTGCGCGCGCGCTTCTTATTGTCATTGCCGCCGACCCTGAATTTGTGATGCGTTCCTTGGCTAAGAGTGCTTGAACTCGTTTAAAGGAACACCCGCCTGACAACTGTGCGAGTGGATGCGCGATGGCTATTCCGCGTCACCGGTCTCACCGGTCCCCAAGGGCGAGGGACCGGTGGCACCCTCAACATGATAGGAAACCGTCACTGGGACCGGGGCCACCCGCCTATGAATTCCTGAAGATGGACGGAATCAAGACGTGCGGCCCCAAATCTTTCCCAACAGCGGAACAACTTTCTCGCCGAACTCCGTATACATTCGATCCTCCCAGTTCGATATGTTGCTAAAAAGGTAGCGTCGGAAGTAAAGCCCCTTTTCAATCATCTCTTGGGGTATATCCGCTGAAGCAGTATCGACCTTGCGCTGGGAAGGGGAGGGCGCGGTTTCTGTTTGTTGACTCTCAGGCAGCGCCACCCCCCACCCCGATTCGTGATACTTCGATCCATTGCCGACAAAAATCAGGGGCACACCACAAAGCAAACAAAGTTTTGTTTCGGGATCAAATGAACTTCCACAGTTAAAACAAAACATTGCGTGGGTTGGCACTCCCTCGTCATGACCGATTTTGTCATACATAATCTTCGATTGTGATTCGAGATTTGTCGCTGTTTCCATGTCTTTGAAGTGCTCTGCGATTGCGACCTGTGAACTGATAGCAAAGAATGGCAGTAAGCTCGCTACGACTTGTAATAGATAAGGGTCCAATTCATCCTTGGAAATTCTCTCGAAAACAGGACATGCTACCTCAGAGATAAGGTCTACGTAGTTAGTCATACGATCTACACACATTCGTAAATAACCACCTACTTCTTTTGAGGATTGACTTGTCATCATAAATATAACGTAACGATACAGTCTATCTCCTTCCTTTTCAGAAACATATGGGTGGGTCCGCAAGAAGGTAAAGAAAAGCCAAAGCTGAAAACCACGCAAAGCATAATCTGCATCTCCTCCGAGCGTTACATTATCTCGCACTGCTTCGGTTCCCAACTTGGTCCGAATCTCCTTTACAATGAAATCGAAGTATTGGACTCTGATGCTGTCAAAACCCCTTGAGATAGTTCTGGCGTCCCAAAGAAGAATAGCAAATCTGAAGAGTCCCATTTTTACATCTCCTTACTAATCGAGGCGGGTTGGCCCGGTCCCAAGACGGATTTTATCAGGTTGAGTGTGCCCCGTCATCGAGGCCCAGAAAGGGCAGAGGCACTTGGGACGGCCGCTACGGTGTTTCCAGGTGTAGCGTTGAAGATTCTCAATGCGTTTTCTTGCGCAGATGCGGGATTTTGTCTTTGAGGTTTCTTGTTTGCTCTGACTCCGGGAAATTCCTGTTTAACATTCGATACCCTTGCGCTATGGTTTCCATCAATGCGTGGGCCTCTAGGAAAATTCTTCCAGTCTTGTGGCTGGTGAGGTCATTGTTGAGTTCGACCCCGAAAAACGACTCCTCTTCGTCGACCAAGCGGCATTGAAGCTTGCATTCATGGCTCTTGCATTTGTTTGCAATTTGACTCGCTACCCGAACGACGCATTTCTTGTGGTTCTCATTAACGGAATTTCTCAATTGCTCCTGGGTGGACTCAGAGTCACTCACGCGAAATGGGTTTCTCTCGCCCTTGGCTATCTTGCGGGCCTCGTTCAGGTAGCGGGTGACTCGCTCTTGTAGATCGATACCCTCGCCCACATAGGCGCAACCCTTCCCGCCGTCTATTCCCGGGAGCACCCACCTGTATACGCCGGGCACGTTGGGTAGTTCGACGCGTTCCCCGGTCATAACCCACTTGCAAACTTGCTCGCCTGTAAGAAGGTCTTGCCAGTCCATTCGAAGTTGAGACGGTCTGAGGTTTCCTACGCGCCCTAAAGAGGTCATTGGCTGGACTCCAGTCGCTATGCGAATGAACCGATGCTAGCAGAGCAGGGCCGGGTGCCCCAGGTCTCGATTTTGAGGAAACCTGGGATTGTACAAACCTACTCCAGCCACGGATTGATCCCAATTCTCAGCAATCGTGGCCGGAACAACGTGACCAGCTTCAGCAAATCCTTCACTGAGAATCACATACCCCACAGTGTACTCTCCTAACCGGCTTTAACCGGTTTGGCCTTTTCGGTGTCACTTTCCTGGTCAGTTGGATTTGTATTTCGGTGCCTTGCTGTGCCCCTGCGTGCATGTTTTACCCAAAAGGCAAGCTTCATGCCAAAAAGAACAGGGCCATAATAGGCCCCTGTTGTTGATTCTACTGATCTTATGGCGGAGAGGGGGAGATTCGAACTCCCGATAGCCTTGCGACTATGTCTGATTTCGAGTCAGGTGCATTCAACCGGGCTCTGCCACCTCTCCGCGACTTTACTGCAAACTACCTTGACGACCGGCCGAGCGCCCGACGTTCCGCCGTCACTCTTAGTCTACTGGCAAACGCGGCGCGGGTGCAATGGCGATTTCCATGGGGCGGAGCAATCGCGTCTAATTCGGAAGATGACATTGGCTCCAAGGCCACCGCTCAACCCGCGGCCGCAAGGCTTCGGTCGTCGATTGGTTGGCCGGCTGGAAGCACAGACGCCGTTCTCATCAACGAAAAGGAGAAGCAGCTTCCGGCTCCAGGCCTGCTTTCGACACGCAGTTTTGTGCCGTGACATTCGGCGCTCCACTTGGCAAGAGCCAATCCCAGGCCGGAGCCGGAAGCTTTTCTTTCGCCTGGGCAGGCAGCCCGATAAAAGCGGTCGAAGATGCGCTCGAAGTCTTCCTCGGCGATGCCGATGCCAGAATCGCGCACTGAAAGCAGGACGCGGTCTTCGGCGACACTCGCGGTCAAAGTGACCAAACCGCCGGGAGGCGTGTACTTGCTGGCGTTGTCCAGCAGAATCGAGAGCAGGCGCAAGATGCTTTGTTCGTCAGCCAGCACGGCAAGATCGGGTTGCGGGCAATCGACGGTGAAGTCCAGCATGGCCTGATCCATGGCGTTTTTCCACCGTTGGGAGGTGCGCTGAAAGAGGTCTCCGATCCGGATGGGCGCCAAAGCGATCACCTCCGCACCGCCATCGGCGCGCGCCAGCGACAGAAGATTCTCAATCAGATGGGTCATCAGCACGGTTTCACCATGCAGCCGGCCCAGAACGGCGCGGTATTCATTTGCCTCGCGCGGGCGCATCAAGGCCACCTCAATCTCAGTGCGCAGCAGCGAGATGGGCGTGCGCAACTCGTGCGAGGCGTTGCCGGTGAAGGCGCGCACGCTGGCGAATGCGTTGTCGATCCGCTTGAGCATCTGGTTGAGCGTTTTGGATAGGTCGGAGATCTCATCCCTGGCGCTGGGCACGGGCAGTTGGACACCGAGGTTGCGGTCGTTGATAAGGCGCGCCTTGGCGGCGATGGCAGCGATCGGATTGAGCGCACGGCGGCTCATGAAATAGCCGCCAAGTGAAGAAACAATCAGGCCAATCGTGATGAGGAGAAAGAGCTGGATGCGAAAGTTCGATAGAACGGCCATTGTCTTGGTGAGACTCAAGCCGGTCTGCACTGTGTAATGAACGCCATGCACTTCAATGACTTCAATCAGCGCACGGACGGAGATGGATTCGGCCGTAAAGGTGAAAAACCGGCCACTTGGCGGAGCTTGTTGGGGCAGCGCAAGCGTCGGATAGGCGGCGGCGACGTGTGGGGAGCGATAGATCCAGTTGCCCTGCTCGTCGATGACTTGCAGCCATTTGTTGCCGTGACTTACGTTATAGGCGGCGGTGATGGCCGCGCTCAGTTCGGCGGGCGATTCACCCGGCGGGCGGCTCTCGACAAAGCGGCGCACACTGCGGACGCGCTGTTGCAGTTCTTCGCCTTCCAAATCATCCACGGCGCGATGCACCATCCACAACGCGGCGCAGCCGATGGAAAAGAGCGTAACCGCGATGGCCAGCGAGTACCAAAGCGTAAGCCGCACTCGGATCGGCAAAGCTCTCATCGCTCCTCCTTGGCGGCATACCGAAAACGCCGGAAGATATAACCGGAGCCGCGCACGGTCTCGATCAGCTTCTTGCCGTGCGGCCCATCGATCTTGCCGCGCAGCGAATTCATCAACACGTCCAGAGCGGTGGCTCCGACCTCATGTTCCTTGCCCCAGACAAATTCGATCAGCGTCAGGCGCGGCACGCATTGGTCGATGCTCTGCACCAGACGCACGAGCAGTTGATACTCCTGCCGAGTCAGTTCGATCAAATTGCCCTTCCGCGAGACTGTGCGCCGCACTGGATCAATCACCAGATCTCCGGCATGAATCGTCTCCTCGGTCAGTCCTCGCCGCCGCGTAATCGACTGCAACCGCGCCACCAGTTCTGGAAACGAAAAGGGTTTGGTCAGGTAATCATCCGCGCCCACATCCAGGCCATGAATGATCTCGTCCTCGGTGTCGCGCGCGGTGAGCATAAGTACCGGCGTGCGGCAATCTCTGGCGCGCAAGACTTGCATCAGTGCGTAGCCGTTCATCTTTGGCAATCCGATGTCCAGCACGATTGCGTCCAGTTTGTGCGCTGTGGCCATCTCCAGCCCGGTCTCGCCGTCGGAGGCTGTCATCACGGTAAAACCGCTTTCGTACAGCCCCTTGCTCAGCAGTTCCAGCATCCGCGGTTCGTCTTCGATGATAAGAATAAGCATATGCCGTATCTTCCAGCGTAAACGCGCGGTTGCGCGGAAGCATAAGTCAGGGAAGTAAATTCATCAAAGATTCACCCGTGCGGATCATTTTCTCATTCAACCTTAGAAATTATTTACCGCGCTGTTAACAAGCGTTTAACAAAGCGCCTTAGAGTTCAACCTGTAGCCAGCCTGAGCGGTGCGCGATATTGCATAGGAAAACCTCCGGCTGCGTGAGGAGACTCCATGAAACGCTTGTTATTGTTATCGTTCCTGTTGCTGCTGATCGGTGCGCAGTCTGGATTTGCACAGTCAACCAAGGGCGCAGTTTCCGGGCGTGTCACGGATACAACCGGCGCCATCATTCAGAAAGCCGCCATACAACTTACGCCGTCCGGATTCTCGGCCGCCTCGGATGCGCTGGGTGAATTTCTTCTGCCCGCGGTTACTCCGGGCACTTATACCATAAGCGTAACCAGCGCCGGTTTTACGGCAACATCGAAAAGCATTACGGTTACAGCCGGACAAACTCTTCATGTGGAGTTGACGCTGACTGTGGCCTCCAGCAGCGAGCAGGTTGTAGTTTCCGCGCAAAGCGGCCAGGATATGTTGCAAGCGGTGAACGAGGAGATTACTTCGCCGAATATTCTGGAAGTTATGCCGCAGAGCGAAATAGTCGCGCTGCCCAATGCGAACGTTGCCGATGCCATTGGCCGTATGCCGGGAGTAACTTTGCAACGCGATGAGGGCGAAGGCGTTTACGTGCAGGTGCGCGGCCTTGATCCGCGTTTGACCAATGTCACCATCGACGGCGTTACGATTCCCTCGCCTGAGGCGACGATCCGCCAGGTCAATCTGGCCACCATTCCCGCTGACATGATTCAGTCGATTGAACTGAATAAGACACTTTCCGCCAATCAGGATGCGGATGGCATCGGCGGTTCAGTCAACATTGTCACCAAGACGGCGGGCGAACGTCCGACTTTTACTCTTGAAACAACCATGGGCTACACACCCATTGAAAAAACCCGCTATGTGGGCAAGATTGATACCACTCTGGGTGAGCGATTTGGCGCTCATAAGAAGTGGGGCCTGATGCTCGGCGCCGGATACGATTACAACGGGCGCGGCATCAATGATATTGAACCATCACCGGACGTGAATCCCGACGGCAGCACGAATCCCTACTATGACAACATCACGCTGCGTGAATATCGCTACCAGCGGCTGCGCTGGGGCGGATCGATTGGCGCGGATTACAAAGTGAGCGATCACTCCAGCCTGGCGATGCACCTCATCCTCTCTGACTTCAAGGACTGGGGCGACAAGTGGTATTACGAAATCCAAACTCAGGCCAAGCCAAAGTTTTATGAGTCGCGGCGCAGGCCGGACTTCGGCATCGGCAGCCTTTCGCTGAGCGGAAACCATGTCTTCGATAAATTCTGGCTTCACTGGGGATCGGCGGTTTCACGCTCGCGCGAGTTGAACTCCGGCGGCAATCCCAAGGTAACTTACAACCCGGACAAAGCTCTTAAAACGCTCGGGAATTCTTGCCAGTTCGAGGGCGGCCTCAACGGCAACCCATATCTTCCGCAGTGGTCGGCTAACTGCATGGCGGCGACTTCGCCCGTCTTCGATCTGACGCAATACACGATGAATCAATATGTCACCACTACCGGTCAGTCTGTTCAGTTGAATCTGCAGGAATGGGGCGGCGCGGGAGTCAATTATCATGCGGGCCAGCACTCCGCCACGCTGGAGTTCGGCGGAGAGTTCCGCAACGCGCACAAGTTCCAATACGCGTATACTCCAACCTGGAATGCGCCGAGCGGGATCAAGCCGTCTCAATTTCAGAGCGGCTTTCAGGATCCCGGTTATTACAAAGGCGACTATCACAACGGTCCGTTTACCGATTATGACGAGCAGGCAACTTACTTCGTAAACAACCAAGCAGCGTTTGCATCAAATTTTGATGTTGTTGACACCCACCTAGGTTCAGATCCAGATAACTTCGATCTGATTGAGCGCGTATCCGCCGGCTATCTGATGAACACTTTTTACTTGAATCACCTCAGTCTGCAGACCGGATTGCGCATTGAATCGACGCAGTTGAACACGCTGGGTTATATCGTCAACTCGACGGCTGGGGCTGGCGGCGATGGCACGGACGGCAATGGGAATTGGGTGGGAACGACCTCCACAACAAGCACGCAATCCTATACCGATGCGCTGCCCAGTGTGCAAGCGCGCTGGCAGGCGTTGCCGTTGACGGCAATTCGCGCCGTCTATGCGCGTGGCATCTCACGGCCCAACCCGTACGATGTTATTCCTTACGTCAACGAACAGGAAAGCGGCATTGCTGCCATCGCCATCGGCAACCCAAATGAAAAGCCAACGCTCTCCAATAACTACGATTTGCTATTGGAACAGCAGTTCAAGCCCTTCGGCCTGATTCAGTTGGGAGCATTCTACAAGCAACTCAGCAATCCGATTGTAACTAGCTTCAGTCTTTACACAGGGCCAGTTGCTCAGTACGATGGCCAGATCGTGCAGCAGAATATCAATGCCAACAATGCCACCGTGATGGGCTTGGAGTTCAACTGGCAGCAGAAGTTTACCAATCTTCCCGGTCTACTCAGCGGGCTTGGCATCATGGCTAACTATTCTTATGCCAACTCGCACACCAATGGTCTTCCCGACCGCACCGATTCTCCGACGCTGGTAGGCACGGCGCGCCACTCATTCAACATCAACCCGTCCTATGAAAGAAAGCGGGTTTCGGCGCATATGGGCGTCAGTTACAACGGCTCCAACCTGTATGCCTATCAGTTCTTCAACAACGTTCCGGGCAATCCGGGCGACACCACTGCCGGAGGCCCAAAGGGTCCGCTTGCGGATAACTACTTCTATCCGCACTTGCAGATTGATGCGCAGGCCGGCATGAGGGTCTATCGCGGCCTGAAGGTGGAGTTTGATGGCCTCAACCTCAATAATGAAGTCTTTGGCTTCTATAACGGCAGCCCGCAGTACATGACGCAGCGCGAGTACTACAAGCCAACCTACAGCGCCAGCTTGAAGTATTACTTTGGCGCCACCAACAAGAACTAGGAACAACGGTGGTGCTTTCCACAGCGGGCGTCTCAGACCTCTCAGGACGCCCGCTCGCTTTAACACTCTGATTTTGGATGGATAACATGAAGAGACTTTTCGCGTTCTGCCTTTTTTTCAGCTATGCAGTCTGCCATGCTCAAACCAATTTTCCACTTGTATTAAGCCGCACGATTCAGTTGCCTGGCGCTGCAACCAAATTTGACCACTTGGCCATTGACGAAGCAGGCAATCGACTGTTCGTTGCCGCAACCGGTGCTCATGCGGTTGAAGTGATTGATCTGAAGACGGACCTTGTTCAGGAGGCCATCCTTAATCTCGGCAAGCCCCATGGACTGGCTTGGGTTGCGGCCACCGGCAGTCTTTATATTGCCGATGGCGCGCTGGGCGAACTGAGAGTCTACAAAGGGAGTCCGCTGTGGCTGGCGGGAACGATCAAGCTCTCCGAAGATGCCGACGACATGGTTTACGACGCGGCCCATCAACTTCTTTTTGTAGGCCACGGAACCGGCGAAGCCGCCGCGCCAGCCAAGGTTGCCGTGGTGGATACGCGCCACTTTCGCCTGCTTGCGAATCTCGCCGTCGCCACGCATCCTGAGGCATTGGAGATTGATCCCGCAAGCCAGCGCGTCTTCGTCAATGTCGCCGAGTCGAATGAAGTGGCGGTAATTGACGCGAAGACGAAAGCCATCACCGCGCATTGGAAGCTGACCAAGGCGGGCAACAATGTGCCGCTGGCTTTTGACGCCAAAGACCAACTGCTCTTTGTGGCCTGCCGCAAGCCAGGAATGTTGATTGCTTTGGATGCCAAAACAGGCAAGGAAGTTGCCAGTCTTCCAGCGGCGGGCGGAGCGGATGATCTCTTCTACGATCCGGCGCTCAGCCGCATCTATCTGATCAGCGGCACAGGCGAGGTGGATGCCTTCCAAGTGGATGAGGCGAAGAGCATCCATCCGCTCGCGGTGCTGCCAACCGCATCTGGCGCCAAGACCGCGTTGTTAGTTCCCTCGCAGAATCTTCTCTATCTTGCCGTGCCCGGCGCAGGTCAGCAGCCGTCAGAGATCAGAGTGTACGCAACCGCCAAGAACGGAAAAGCCCAATGAAGAACCATGGCTTGGTCGGCAGCTTGACCCTGATGCTGTGTCTGATCTCAGGCGTCGGCGGTGCTCTGCAAGCACAGAGCGCCGCGAAGTCGCCGGATGAAGATCTGAGGCTGGTGGTGATTGTCAGCCGCCACGGCGTACGCTCGCCTACCGGCAAGCTGGACCAGCTCAATCATTACTCTCGCGAACCGTGGCCTGCGTGGAGCGTGCCTCCGGGCAATTTGACTGCGCACGGCGCGCAATTGATGAGGCTCTTCGGCGCATACGACCGCCAAATGCTGGCGTCGCAGGGGTTGCTTGCACCCAGTGGCTGCGCGGATGCGGCGAAGATCAGGATCATCGCCGACTCCGACCAGCGCACGCGCGAGACGGGCAAGGCGCTGGCTGCGGGCCTCGCTCCGGGCTGCGACATTAAAGTCAGTGCCAAGCCTGAAGGAACTCCCGATCCGCTCTTTCATTTCTCAGGCGCTAAAATCGTCCAGGCCGATAAACTGCAAGCGACAGCCGCCATCGCGGGACGCATCGGCGGCAATCCGCAAGGATTGGTCGAAGCCTACCGTCCGCAACTGAAAGCACTGGAAGAAGTCTTGCAAGGATGCGATCCAAAAGCAAACTGCAAAGACAAGCCTGCGCCGACTTCGCTCTTTGATCTTCCCTCCTCGATTGCGCCGGGAACAGGCGATCATCTGGTCGATCTGCGCACGCCGCTCAGCCTTGCATCTTCAATGACGGAAAATTTGCTGCTCGAATATACCGAAGGCATGGATGCGGCAAACGTGGGCTGGGGGCGTGTGGATCTGGCCAAGTTGCGCGAACTGATTCAACTGCATGAGGCCAGTGAAGAAATCGAGCGCCGCACTCCAACCATCGCGCGTATCCAATCCTCTAATCTGCTTGCCCACATTCTGGATTCGATGCGGCAGGCCGTGGAATCAACGCCGGTGCCTGGCGCATTGACCAGCCAAAGCGACCGTTTGCTGATCCTGGTTGGCCACGATACAAACCTCTCAAACATTGCCGGAGCACTGGGGCTTGATTGGATTATCGACGGCCGCCGCAACGATACGCCGCCCGGCGGCGCGCTCATCTTCGAGCTATGGAAAAGCCGCGCCACAAAAAAATACTCGGTGCGCACTTTCTATGCAGCGCAGACCCTGGATCAAATGCGCTCTGCCGCGCCACTCAGCCTTCAAAGTCCTCCGGAGCGCGTACCGGTCTTTGTGCCCGGCTGTGGCCGGGAGGACGGATCCTGCGAATGGATCAATTTCCAACAGACGGCGAAGGCGGTAATCAATCGAATGTTTGTCAAATAGTACGCATGAACATCCCCTTATCGCCCACGTCTCCCTAAAAATATTCAATCAAAAAAGACAAGATAAAAAACAAACCTGTGAATATATCTAATAAATAGAAGCTAATAAAGCCGACTCCCGCCATGACACAAACAGTCAAATAATCTCCTAGTGTAGCTTTTCGCGACAGTCGCGAAGGCATTGCGGAGTTATCGCCTCCACTTATAAATCGGTCATTACCCCTGTAACTATTCATCGGTAATTTGCTGCCGATCATCTAGGGAAGCGTTCCTCCTGCACGCACGAAAGGACAATTTGATGAACTCATTGATTCTGTGCCATGCGACTCCGCTCCTGAAAAAGCTCAAGCCATTTCTCATGGCTACGGCAATTCTTCTCTTTACGGCAACAACCGGTAAGGTGACTGCCCAGGAGTCACTTCAAACTCTTGCTTCCAGTCACGTGGCTGCGGCGATGAGTGCCTCACGTCCTTTGAGTCGGCTTAACCCATCGACGCCAATGCAATTGTCCATCGTGCTTCCGCTGCGCAACCAAAGCGGCCTGGAAAGCCTGTTGAGCAGGCTTTACGATCCATCAAACCCTGACTTCCACCGCTTTCTCAGCGTGGAGCAGTTTACCGATCAGTTCAGCCCCACTGTAGAGGATTATCAAACAGTTATTGAGTTCGCGCGCGCGAATGGTTTCACGGTAACTGAAACGCCCGCCAATCGGATGGTTGTTTCAATCCGCGGAAGCGCGGCGCAAGTGGAAAAAGCATTCAATGTGCGAATGAATAACTATCAGCATCCTACAGAGAATCGCGCCTTTTTCTCGCCGGATCGCGCACCTTCGATAGCGCTGAATGTACCGATTGCGCACATTACCGGACTTAATAACTTCTCGATACCCAAGCCCTTGGTCTCCAAGCCGCAATCGGCTCAAGAGCACACAAGCCCAGCTGTCGTTGGATCGGGTCCGAGCGGTTCGTATCTTTCCAGTGATATGCGCGCGGCCTATTACACCAGTACACTGCCGGCCGGCAGCAAGGTACTTACTGGAAGCGGGCAGACGGTTGGGTTGGTGCAGTTTGACGGCTATAACATCAGTGACGTGGTCTCAACCTTCAACGGCACTGCGAAAGCAAGCGCAAATGGAAGCAATTACGTGCTCTCTTACACGCCCTCCGCAAGCGGAACAACCTATAGTATTCCAATCAATAACGTGTTATTGGATGGCGCTACCGGGGCACCGGCTTCTGGTGAGGACGCTGAAGAGGTTTTGGATATTGTGCAAGCGGTTGGCATGGCGCCTGGCTTAAGTCAGGTGCGCGTCTATATTGGAAGCAATGATGCGGATATATTAAATGCGATAGCCACGGAAAATGTTGCACAGCAAGTTAGCATTTCCTGGGCCTGGGGGCCTGACGATCCGACAACAGACGATGTATTTTTCCAAGAGATGGCTGCGCAGGGGCAAAGCGTCTTTGTAGCCTCTGGCGATTATGGCGCTTATAGTCCGTATGTCCCGTATTACTACCCCGCGGAAGATGCTTGGGTGACGGCTGTAGGTGGAACCAGTCTTACAACCAATGGCGCTGGAGGCGCGTGGAGTTCGGAGGTTGTCTGGAGTCAGAGCGGCGGAGGAGTTAGTCCCGACGGCATAGCCATTCCTGGTTGGCAGGCAGGATTGGCTAATTCCTCGAATGGTGCTTCCACAACTTTGAGAAATGTGCCGGATGTGGCCATGGAAGCGGATTTCGATAATTATGACTGCAATATGGGTTCTTGCCAAGAAGGCTGGGCGGGCACCAGTTTTGCCGCGCCGCGCTGGGCAGGGTTTCTCGCGCTGGCCAATCAGCAGGCGGTGAGCGCTGGAGATGCGCCCTTTGGATTTCTGAATATGTTAATTTATCCTATTGGAGAGAGTGCAAGTTATGGTGCAGTTTTCCATGACATCACGAGCGGCTCCAATACGTATGCGGAAGGCTACAGTTTTAATGCCGTTGCGGGCTACGACCTGGTAACTGGTTGGGGAAGCCCCGATGGACTGAATCTGATTAACACACTGGCACCCAAGGGAAGCGCGGGCTTTGAGCTTTCAGCCAAGCCCAATGTCGTTTCCATCACTCCAGGCACCACCAGCACAGTCACCGTCAAAGTGCAAGACATAGGCAGTTTCACCGGAACGGTTAATTTGTCTATATCAGGAATGCCGAACGGAGTTACAGCCAGCTTTTCTCCCACCTCCACAAAAACTAGCAGCGTTCTGACACTTACCGCCAATACCGGCATACTTGGCGGTTCATTCTTCCCGTTGATTACCGGCACATCCGGCGCGCTGAGTTCCACAACCAATCTATCTCTGACGGTCAATGCGCCTCTCACCGCCATCACGATCACCAGTCCATCCACTCCTCTGGTCCCATCGGTTGCACAGACCTTCAAACCAGGTTCGCAGATCACCATAGCCGGTTCGTTGGTCGGACAGTATCAAAACCTTTCCATCCAGTGGGCAGAAGGTTTGAATCCTACGAGTGGATGGAGTACAACAGGCGTAACATTAAATAACTCAATTTCCACGCCGGTGACAAAGGAAACTCTCGCCACGTGGGACACCACGTCGATCACTGTCGCGGACTATTACACTCTTCAAGTCTCCGCGAGTTTCTCCGGGGCCACGTCCACGGCCAGCACCATTGTCTATCTTGATCCGAACCTGTTTTCTCAGGACTGGCCCAAGATACTGAATGACTGGACTTGGGAATTTACAGGGCCAGTTCCGTCGTTGGATGCAAATGGGAATACACATTTTGCGTTAGCCACATTTAACTACACAGGCTCCCAGGATCCATCTCAACTGCGCAGCGTTTCGGTGGATGGATCATCCTCGCTTTCGCTGCAATTTCCGCAAGATGGAACATTCTCTCAACCGGCCTCTGGAAGTTTTGTTCCGGGCACCGGAGACAGCATTGTCGGCACCGATAGTGAGTCGGTCATGATCTGGAATCCGGATGGATCGAGTTCTATTCTTGCGCCTAAGTCGTCGCTTGGCTATCTGTTCTTTATGTTGAGGGCGCCCATTCTAGTGGATGTGGATAATGACTCATTGCCCGAGATCGTGGCCATGGGCACACAACCCAACGAGGGAGGAAATGCGGGCACTCCAGCCGGCCTTGCTTATGTTTTTGCATGGCGGAATAATGGGCAGTTATTGAACAGTAACTTCCCCTTCACGGTTGCCGATGCCAACATGACACTGACGGAATATGCGGTTCCGCGGGTTGTGGTTGGAGACGTAAACGGCGATGGTTTCAAAGAGTTTGTAGTTATTGAAGGCACGTCGAGCACAGTCATCACACCAAGGCTTTTCAGCGCGAGCGGCACAAAACTCGCCTGGGCTGCGCCGACCATCGGCATCCCGTGCCAGATATCGCTTGCGGATCTTGATCACAATGGCAAACTCGAGACGATCATATTGACTTGCGACGGCACGCTGCACGTTCTGCAACCGACCGGAGCCGAACGCGCCGGATGGCCGCGAAGCGTTCCGTATGCCTTTGGCACCGTATCCGTTGGCGACTTGAATCAGGACGGCAAGGAAGAAATCGTGGTTTCGTCTGGAAACATTTATGTTTTCAATACCAATGGAACGACTTATTCCGCTGCATGGCCGAAGCTTGGCAGCTATAACGCAAGCTCCGAATTTTTCTATGCGCAAGGGGTTCTTGCCGACATCAACGGCGATGGCTACCCTGAAATTGTAACTACGCTGGAAACAGTTGAAACCAACGGACCATCCGCGATGCCGGATTATATCGCCGCAAAACTTGTTGCTCTTGACCGGTTTGGAAACACCGTGAGCTCCTGGAATCTTCCCGGCGCGCAAGGCGAGACCCCGGGTGAAGATATTTATCCATCCGTGGGTGATTTCAACAACGATGGTATGACTGAAATCGCGGTTCTTTACAGCCTGGAACCATCCGGCAACGCGCCTCCTGAAACCATGGTTTCTGTTTATACCACCTGCGCGCAATTCAACGCGGCGGCCAATGACTGGCCCATGATGTACCGGGATTCGAGTAACTCATCCGTATTGCGCAGAGTTGCCCCATCGGCCATTACGATTGCTTCCGCCGAGAATCCATCCTACGCCGGCCAATCGGTTCCAATTACTTTGACCGTGGCTGCGTCTTCGAAGAGCAACAACACACCGAGCGGCGTCGTGAATCTGCTGGACGGAGCTACGAATATCGGCTCTTGCGTTTTGAAATCTGGAAGCTGCACAGTCAGTCCGGCGCTAGCTGCAGGCACTCACCATCTGATTGCGGGCTACGTCGGTGACATCAATTTCGGCGTCAGTTATTCCCAGGCACTGGCTCAGTCAGTGAACGCGATTCAACTGAGCGTGACAGTTACACCCTCCTTGTCGAGCCTTACAACGGTTCAGGCATTGACGGTAACAGTCGGCGTGAGTGGCGGAGGCAGCAGCCCGACGCCCACCGGTTCCGTAACTCTCTCCTGCGGGAGTTATACTTCGGCAGCTACAAAACTTAGCAACGGCAGCGCGACGATAAGCGTATCTGCCGGATCATTGGCGGCGGGCACGGACACACTGAAGGCAAGCTTTACGCCGGATTCAGCCAGCACTTCGATTTACAAAAGTGGATCGGGGACCAACACGGTGACGGTGTCCAAGATAACTCCAACCGTAACCGTCACACCATCCGCATCAAGCATCCTAACCACCCAAGTGTTGACGGTGACGGTTGGCGTGAGTGGCAGTAGCGGCAGCCAGACGTCGAATGGCTCCGTAATTTTGACCAGCGGCAGTTACACCTCGGCGGCAAAAACACTCGCAAGCGGCAGTGCAACCGTCAGCATTCCAGCCGGATCGTTGACGGCGGGCACGGACACTCTGACGGTCAGCTATACTCCCAACACGAGCAGCGCCGCAATCTATAACGGCGCATCCGGGACGAGTTCGGTCACGGTAGCTCTTCCGCCCAGCTTCACACTTTCACCCGCATCGGCGGCCTTGTCCGCGCCGATCGGCGGCAGCGCAGCCACTTCGGCAATCAGCGTGGTGGCGGCAAACGGCTTCACCGGTTCGGTCAGCTTTACGGCCTCCGGCCTACCCACCGGCGTAACCGCCAGTTTTAGCCCAACCAGCAGCACCACCTCCAGCACCGTCTCTTTGACCGCCGGAGCCACCGCCAAGCCAGGATCGTATACAGTGAAGGTCAACGGCACCTCCGGCACGCTGACCGCCTCGACAACCCTTACAGTCGTCGTTCCAACACCCAGCTTCACGCTTTCATCCTCGGCCAGCGCGCTCAATGTGGTTGAAGGCAGCAGCGCGAGTGCAACCATCAGCATCCTGAACCCGCAGAACTTCGGCGCGCCAGTTACTCTGTCAACCTCCGGCCTGCCCACTGGCGTTACGGCCAGCTACACTCCGGCAACAACCAACACCACTAGCAGCGTGAGCTTCTCGGCCAGCAAGAGCGCCACGCCGGGCACCTACTCTGTCAAGGTATCGGGCACTGTCGGCGGCGTCAGCAATTCGGCCACCATCAGCCTCACCGTGCCCACACCCACCTTTACACTTTCATCCGCCTCGGCCACATTGTCGACGCCGATCGGCGGCAGCGCGGCCACTTCCGTGATCAGCGTGGTGGCGGCAAACGGCTTCACCGGATCGGTCGCCTTCACGGCCAACGGTCTGCCTACCGGCGTCACCGCCAGCTTCAGCCCCACCAGCAGCGCTACGTCCAGCACGGTCTCTTTGAAGGCTGGGTCAACCGCCTTGCCCGGATCGTACTCAATCAACCTCAAAGGCACTTCCGGTTCACTGACCGCATCGACAACCATCACCGTCACGGTCCCAACGCCCAGCTTCACCCTCTCCTCCTCGGCCAGCACGCTCAATGTGGTGGAAGGCAGCAGCGCGAGCGCATCCATCAACGTCCTCAACCCGCAGAACTTCGGCGGAACGGTACCCCTGTCAGCCTCCGGCTTGCCTACCGGCGTTACCGCGGCCTTCACTGCGGCCACCGCCAGCGCTGCCAGCACCGTCAAGTTTTCGGCCAACAGCAGCGCCACACCGGGCACGTATTCCGTCAATATCAACGGCACTGTCGGCGGCGTTACCAATTCAGTATCCATCAGCCTCATCGTACCCACGCCGAGCTTCGCAATCTCGTCCGCATCCGCCACTTTGTCGACACCCATCGGAGGCAGCGCGGCAGCTTCCAAGATCAGCGTGGCCGCCACCAATGGCTTTGTCGGTTCCGTCGGCTTCACCGCCTCCGGCCTACCCACCGGCCTCACCGCCAGCTTCAGCCCCACCAGCAGCTCCACTGCCACCACCGTCTCTTTGAAGGCTGCGGCAACCGCCACTCCGGGATCGTACACAATAACAGTCACCGGAACCTCTGGTTCACTGACCGCGACGACAACCATCACCGTCACGGTTCCGACGCCCAGCTTCACCCTCTCCTCCTCGGCCAGCACTCTTAATGCCGCTGAAGGCGGAAGCGCCAGCGCAACCATCAGCGTTCTCAACTCGCAGAATTTCAACACGCCGGTCACACTGGCAGTCACCGGTCTACCCACCGGCGTCACTGCCACCTTCAGTCCGGCCACCACCGCAACTACCAGCACCGTTAAATTCTCGACCAGCACAAGCGCCACACCCGGCACTTATTCTGTGAGTATCAGCGGCAGCGTTGGCGGCGTCACCAATTCGGCATCCATCAGTCTCACCGTTCCGACGCCGAGTTTCACGCTATCGTCTGCATCGACCACCTTGTCGGCGCAGATCGGTGGCAACGCCGCAGCTTCCAAGATCAGCGTGGCTCCGATCTACGGCTTTGCCAGTTCGGTCAGCTTCACCGCCTCCGGCCTGCCCACCGGCCTCACTGCCAGCTTCAGCCCCGCCAGCAGTACAACGTCCAGCATCGTTTCATTGACGGCTGGATCCACCACCACGCCGGGATCCTACCAAGTGACCATCACCGGAACCTCAGGTACTCTAACCGCCACCAAGACGATCACCGTCAACGTGCCGACACCGAATACCAAGCACTCCTCTTCGGTCAGCCAGTCCGGTATATCCACCCGGACGACAGCCGCCAACCGCCAGACCACAAATAACTGATTCTGCATACCATCACGGAGTCTCTTGACGTTGATTTGATCCAGCCAGGAAAATGCGCCACCTTTACCCATTCCACAAAACACGGAATAGGCTGAGGTGGCGCTTCAACTTTGAGCCTGATTCATGGACTCAAAATATCTCCCATACTCGGAATTGCAGATCTTCAAAGTTGAATCTTGAGGAGACGAACTCCGCGCGGCTCGGCGGAAGAGCACTCATCTTCGGAGAGTAGCCAGTCAATTCCCGGAGAGTCAGGCGAATTCGGAAGTGCGAAAAGACTTCGCCCCATGATCTTTTCACTCTTTTTCATTGAATTCCTTATCGTTTTGGCCTATGCTAAGGATGCAGACGAATTTGTCCGCCTGAGTTGCCGTGATTACGCCGGCTGGCGGAGAGATGAGTGGGCTTACAGCCCACTTTTTATTTGCGGAAAATTCCTTGGTTTTTCAGGGCATTTTCCTCGGTTTTTGCAGGAGATGATGCCTCGGTGGGCGAGTTTTGCTCCTTCGGAGGCGCAAGGGAACGATGGCAGTCAAGCTGGAAGAAATCCGGAAGGCGGCGGCTCGCGTGGCAGCCTCGCACGGGCTGGACTTGGTGGAGATCGAGTTCGTTGGCCCTGCGAAGGAGCGCACGCTGCGCGTTTATCTGGAGAAGAACGCCGAAGGGCGCGCCAAATTGAAGGCGGCTCTGGAGGCGGAGAGCGAAGACGGCGAGTTGCCTGAACGGCTGATTCAAGAGACGCGTGCCGGTAAGCTGCACGCGGAGCAACTTTCCGGGATTACGCACGAGGATTGCGCGGCCTTCAGCCGGGATTTTGGCGTGCTGCTGGATGTGGAAGATTTGGTTGCAGGCGCGGAGTACACGCTGGAAGCGAGCAGTCCAGGGCTGGATAGAAAGCTGACCAGGCCGGAGGATTATCAACGATTTGCGGGAAGTTTGGTGAAGGTGCAGACCTTTGAGCCGATCCGCAACAACCGGCACTGGTTGGGAAGGTTGTTGGATTCCCCAGTCTCAGAATCGAGACCGGGGGCACCCGACTTAATCTCCCATATCCGAGAATCCGGACCTGGGGCACCCAGGCTGATTACGCTGGACCTGAACGCGGTCAAGCAGAACAGCAAGAGCCGGAAGGCCGGCGTGAGCACGGTGGAAATTGCGCTGGAGAACATTGAGAAGGCGCAGTTAGTGCCGGAGATTTGATAGGGACTAGGGACTGAGGGACTAGGCTCTAAGTTCATGGAAGTGAAAACAGCAACCGGCTAGGACGTGAATCGCCACTGGCCGAGAGAATACAGAGAGAGCAAGCAAAGTATGGCCAGCGTTTTGTATCAGACTATCGAGCTTTTGAGTCAGGAAAAGAGCATTGACCCCGCGATTGTTGTGAGCGCGGTCGAGGAGGCCATCGCCCTGGCCACGCGCAAGTTTTACAAGACTCAGGAGAATATGCGCGGCGAGCTGGACAAAGAGAGCGGCGCGATTCTGGCCTACATTTACAAGACCGTGGTAGCCGACGATGATCCTCTCGAAGACCCGCTGAACCAGATCACGCTGACCGCGGCCAAGGAGCTGGCGCCGGATGTGGAGGTGGGCAGCGAAATCCGCACGTATAAGGATACGACGCCGCTGGGGCGCATTGCCGCGCAACTGGCCAAGCAGGTGATCTTCCAGAAGGTGCGCGAGGCCGAGCGCGACACTGTCTTCCAGGAAGACGCCCACCGCGAAAAGGAAGTGCTGAACGCCACGGTGAAGCGCATCGAAGGTCAGGATGTGATCTATGACCTGGGCAAGGCCGAGGCGCGCTGCCCCAAGCGGGAGCAGTCGCGGCTGGAGCAGTTCACCATCGGCGAGCGGGTGCGCGTGGTGTTGCTCAAGGTGGATCGCGCCGCCAAGGGGCCGCAGGTGATTGTGAGTCGCGCCGCGCCGGAGCTGGTTTCCAATCTCTTTCAGTCCGAAGTCCCGGAGATCTACGACAACACGGTGGTGATCAAAGCGATTGCCCGCGAGGCCGGCGAGCGCACCAAGATTGCCGTCCAGAGCCGCGACAAGGACGTGGACCCGGTGGGCGCCTGCGTGGGCATGAAGGGTATGCGCGTGCAGTCGATCATCCGCGAGTTGCGCGGCGAAAAGATCGACATCATCGAATTCAGCGAAGAGATCACCACCTTTGCCGAGAAGGCTTTGCAGCCGGCCAAGGTGAGCCGCGTTTCAATTGCGGACCTGGGCGAAAAGCAGCTTGAAGTGATTGTGGACGATACGCAACTGTCGCTGGCCATTGGCAAAAAGGGCCAGAATGTGCGGCTGGCGGCCAAGCTGTTGGGCTGGAAGATCGACATCAAGAGCGAAGAGGAGAAGCGGCAAGAGGTTGAGCAGCAGATGCAGGCCTTCTCCGGCGGTCCTTCGACGCCGATTGAGCAGGTGAGTGAGCTGGGCGAAGGCATCATTCAGAAGCTGGTGGCCGCAGGCATCACAACGGTCGAGACGCTGGCAGACATGACTCCCGAACAGCTCGAGGAGATTCCCGGCATCGGCGAAAAGACGCTGGAGAAGATCAGTGTTGCCGTGCGCCATTACTTTGGCCAGTTTGAAGAGGGCGAGGCCGGCAACGCGCCTGAGGCTGTCGAGACCGAGGGCAGTGAGCACTCTGCCACCGAAGTCGAGCGGGAGGCCGTTCTGGCTACCGACGAAGCGGAAGCGGAGAATGACGCCTCGGTGCTCACGGAATTGCAAAATGTCAGCGCCGTAGAAGAGTCGGAAGGCGAAGGCTCACAAGGAGAATCGGCTGAAGCGCATGAAGAAGAAGCACAAGATGCGCAACAGTCGCTGCTGGATAAGATTGAAAGCGCAACCACGGACGAAGAAGCTGTCAACGAGGAAGGCGCGTAGCATGCGCCGCCCATTCGCAGCCCATTCAGGTCACCACAGTATGTTGAAACCCAACCAATGCCATGAGGTAGCTATGAGCGACTAAGGGCTTTGGAAAGTAAAATTTGAAAAGAGGCGGATGAGTAAGGTTCGGATCAACGATCTCGCGCGCGAGATGGAAGTTAAAAGCCGGCAGATTCTGGATATATTGACGGAGCTCGGCATGGGCGCCGGCAAGACGCACTCTAGTTCTCTGGAGGGGTATGAGGCCGACAAGGTACGCGCGCATTTAGAGCGCGGATCGCGGTCCGCAAGCCAATCGGGTTCGTCGGCTTCGCGCGCTCCGCAGGGCATTGCGCCCAAGATTGATCTCTCGCATATCTCCAAGCCCGGCGATGTGCTGAAGGCCATTCTGGCCAAAAAGCAGGAGCAGGAAGCAGAAGCGCGGCAGAGCCACTTGCCGCAGCGTCCTGTGGTTACGCCGCCAGCGCCCACCTCAGTTCAGCCGCCGCCCAGGGTTTTTGTCGCGCAGCCGCCGGTTGTGCCGGCCCGGCCAGAGCCGCGCAAGATCGTTCCACTTCCGCGTTCCGCGCCGCCGATCATCGCTCCTCCGCCGACTCCTCCGGCCATTGCCTCTCGTCCGCCTGCGGGGGCCGTTGTAGCCAAGGCTCCGGTGGGCTCTTCCGCAGCTCCGCGTCCGGCCGTCGCTGTTGTGCCTCCCCCAGTTGCCGTGGTGGTCAAGCCGCCGGTTGCTCCCGTTGTTCGTGAAGTGCCACAGCCGGTGGTCGAGCCGATCGTGGTGGTCAAGCCGCCGGCCGCGCCAGTTGCAGTGGCGACCGTTTCTGCGCCGGAGGTTGCAGCCCCCGTCGCGCCTCCTGCGCCGGTTGAAGCGCCCCCTGCGCCTGAAGTTGTGATTGCCGCCGTGCCCGTTTCAGAGCCGGTTGCCAAAGCTCCTTCGCCCGCTGTTGAAGCGCCCGTTGAGCCCGCGCCTGCGCCTCCAGTTGTCGCAGCCGAGCCCGCGCCGGCCCTCCCAGGTGTGCAGCCTCAACCCGCCCATCGCACCAAGGGCCACACGCATACGCCGTCGCCCACTCCGGCTCTGCCCGCACGGCGCATGGTGATGCCTCAGACCGGACCCCGTCCGGTTTACAAGGCGCCCGTCGTGGTTCCCACGGTTCCTGCGCCCAACACCGGAATCGCCGCCGGTGGCATTCAGCGCGGCCGTCCGATCTTTGACCGCAACCGGCCGTCGAGCGGCCCCGGCTCTTATCCGCAGCGTTCCTCCGGTGGCGCACCGGGCGCGCCCGGACAATTCCCCGGCGGACCACGCCCCAAGCATCCCACCCGCACCACTCCCGGCGGCTATGCCCCGGCTGGCGGCGGTTATGGCGGCGCAGCGGGTTCCGGCGCACCAGGCGCCCGTCCTGGATTTGGCGCTCGTCCGGGCTTTGGACCACCGCGCCCCGGCGGCCCACCGCGTCCCGGCGGCGGCGCGCCACCCACCGGCGAAGCACCCCGTCCGCAACGCGCCCCATCGCGCGGCCGCGGCGGTCGTCAACAGCAGTACCCCAAGACGAAGGAAGGCCCAATGAAGGGCTTTGTGCCGCCGCCACGTTATGGCGGGGTGCATTACAGCACGGAGCCGCTTCCGATCACCCGCGAGATTACCGTCACCGAGGGCATCAGCGTCAAGGATCTGGCGGAGAAGCTGGAAGTCCGCGCCAAGGATCTGATTGCCACGCTGCTCATGCAGGGTGTCTTTGTCACCGTCAATCAGTCTCTGGATGCGGAGATGGTCAAGGATGTGGCCGCCAAATTCGGCGCCGCCGCCACGGTCATCAGCTACGAAGAAGAGCTAGCCAATCAGTCCATTGAAGAGGTTCTGGAGGCCGACAACACCGAAGAGCTGGAGGTTCCCCGTTCGCCGGTGGTTACCGTCATGGGCCACGTCGATCACGGCAAGACCTCGCTGCTGGACGCCATCCGCGAGACCGACGTAGCGGCGGGCGAGGCCGGCGGCATCACCCAGCACATCGGCGCATACAAGGTAAAGTTTGCCAAGGAAGGCTCTCCGGCAAACGGTCGCGAGATCGTCTTCCTGGATACGCCCGGTCACGAAGCCTTCACTCGCATGAGAGCCCGCGGAGCCAAGGTCACTGACATTGTGGTGATCGTGGTTGCCGCCGACGACGGCGTGATGCCTCAGACTCTTGAGGCCATCGACCACGCCAAGGCCGCCGGCGTTCCGATCATCGTTGCGGTCAACAAGATCGACAAGCCCAACGCCGATCCAGACCGGGTGCAGAAGCAGATGGCGGATCGCGGCCTGGTTCCAGACGATTGGGGCGGCGACACTCCTTACGTCAAGGTTTCAGCCAAGAAG
>Ga0181520_10004157_pt1 | contig 24571 bp, 23 predicted proteins | sample PEATcosm2014_Bin_29_FD_132451 | JGI IMG/M metagenome (GOLD analysis project Ga0181520, IMG submission 132451) | Peatland microbial communities from MTU Mesocosm Facility, Houghton, MI, USA - PEATcosm2014_Bin02_30_metaG | ecosystem: Environmental > Terrestrial > Soil > Wetlands > Peat | place...
GCTGCGCTTCGAGCATGGCGAGATGACCCAGCAGGAGTTGGCGGACCGCGTCGGCGCAGCGCGGCAGACGATCATCGCCCTGGAGGCAGGCAAGTATGCGCCGTCGTTGATGCTCGCGTTTCGCCTGGCCGCTGCCTTCGGCGTAAAGACCGAAGACGTTTTCCAGTGGGATGCGAATGGCGATTCGTTATCGCGTTGAGAGCGCCGCCATCGCATGCAGCAGATGCACGGACACCCACGCGAACAGCAGCATCGGCAGTACCAGCATCGCCGCGAAGATCGCGCACAGCGCGGCGAAGAAGAGCCAGCTCCGCCGCCGGGTGCCTTGCGGGTCGGCGAGGCTGCCCGTCAACAGCGCGTAGTTGCGCCGGTTCGCCTTCCATCCTATGTCGAACAGGTTGCCGAGCACCGGCACCGTGCCGAGCAGCACCTCAATGCCCCAGTTGGCCAGCATGCGCGCCAGCGTAACGTAGGAGACGCCGCGCACCCACGCCGCGAAGATGATGATGCATGATGCGATGCCGCCGATAGCGTCGCCCACGCCGGGGATAAAGCCGACAATGCCGTCCAGCCCGAAGCGGATGGCGGTGCCGGGAATGCGGAACCAATCGTCCAGCAGATGCGACAACAGGTCGAGGTTCTCGTCGTCGAACGCCTTGCTGCCGCGGCGCATGCGCGGCAAGAGTATCTCCGGTTTGAGGGTTGCCTGCATCGCGTCCTCCACTCGTTGGACCGCCTCTGCTTGCGCGCGGATTGGTGCGCCAATCGGCCTCTCGCATCTGGTGTCCGGCACCTTTCGCGGAAGTCGCAAATGCTATAATTCTCAGTATACGGCGGCTATAGTTCAGTGGCAGAACGCCGCTCTGTGGCAGCGGATGTCCTGGGTTCGACCCCCAGTAGCCGCCCCAATCTTCCCGATCGACTGCTCGATGCCGTACGAGCCCTGGTTCCGATTCAACCTGGTTCCCATTCAACCTGCCGCGAGTCAACCTTGCCCCGATCCTCCAAAGCCTCTCAGCCTGCCGCCGCGTCTGAGTCAAAAGCCCCGAATGCCGTCCCTGCGCCGCCCGGCATCTATGCCGGCACTTCGGGCTGGGCGTATCCCCTGTGGAAGCCAGTTTTCTATCCCGCGAAGTTGCCGTCCAGGCAATTCCTGGAGTTCTACGCGTCGCAACTGAACTCGGTTGAGGTCAACTACACCTTTCGCGCTTTTCCGGCCGCGACGACCTTGGCCGGGTGGCTCGCAGCCACGCCCGCGGGCTTCCGGTTCAGCTTCAAGGCGTCGCAGCGCATTACTCACATCAGCCGCCTGCGCGACTGCCACGAGATCGCCGGCCGGTTTGTCGATGCGCTCGAACCGGTGCGCGCCGCGGGCAAGCTGGGGCCGCTGCTGTTCCAGCTTCCGCCAAACTTCAAGGCCGACCCTGCGCTGCTCGCCGACTTCCTCTCCGCGCCTGCGTTTGCCGGCCCCACGTCCCCAATGGTCGCGTTCGAGTTCCGCCACGAAAGCTGGTTCACCGAGCCGGTCTACGCCGTCCTGCGCCTGCACAACGCCGCGCTGTGTATCGCCGAGAGCGACGATCTGCGCACGCCCGAGGTCCAGTGTGCGCGCACTCATGCCTGCTACCGGCTGCGCTGCAGCGGCGGTTACAGCGAGCAGCAGATCGCGGCATTCGCGGAGCGGTTCACCCCACTCGCCGCCGGCCGCGATGTTTACATCTACTTCAAGCACGAGGACGAACCCAGCGGTGCGCTCAACGCCGTCGCCTTCCTGCAGGCCTGCGCAGACAGTGCAGGGAAGCGATGAGCGGCGCCGAAGCTCCCGGCCCGTCGACTGGCGCGGCCGTCGACACTCGCCCCTTGGTGCCGCGGGAATCCGCTCCTTTTGCACCGCAGCCCTTCGTACCGCGTCGCTTTCTTCGCAGCGGCCACCTGCAGACCGTCGCCGGCAACTTTCTGCTGCGCTCGGACTGCCTGCCGGCGCCTGCACGCGAGTTCGTCGAAGTCTCGCCGGCCAGCGAAATGCAGATAGCCACTCAGGTGCTCTGCCTGTGCCACTGGCAGCCCGCGGAGGTCCGCGCCCAGCGGCCCACGGCGATCGTTGTGCACGGACTGGAAGGCTCAGCCGAATCGCAGTACGTCGTCGGTAACGCGAACAAACTCTGGCGCGCCGGCGCCAATATTGTTCGCATGAACATGCGCAACTGCGGCGGCCGCAACTTCGAGATGGCGCGCCTCACGCCCACGCTTTACCACTCCGGTCTCTCCGGCGATGTCGGCGCCGTCATGCGTTTTTTCCTTGAGCGCGAGCATCTCGAAAGCATTGCGCTCATCGGCTACTCCATGGGCGGAAACCTGGTGCTCAAGCTCGCCGGCGAACTTGGCGCCGCGGCCCCGCGCCAACTGCGTTCCGTCGTCGGCGTCTCGCCCGCCATCGACCTCGATCGGTCGGCCACGGCCTTGCACTTGCCCCAGAACCGGCTCTACGAGCAGCGGTTTCTGCGCAGTCTGCTCAAGCGCTTCCGCCACAAGGTGCGGTGCTTTCCGCGTGCCTACGATCCCAACCGCGCCACCGGCATCGGCTCGCTGCGGGAGTTCGACGACCGCATTACGGCGCTCTACTCGGGCTTTGCGTCCGCGGAGGATTACTACTTCCGTGCGGCTGCCGCCCGTGTCGTGGATCGCATCGCCGTGCCCACGCTGATCGTTCACGCGCTCGACGATCCCTTCGTCCTGCTCACACCCGAGACCCTCGGCAAAATCGCTGCCAACCCGCACATCACGCTGCTGCAAACCGGGCACGGTGGCCACTGCGCATTCCTCGCCCAGCCCAACCCCGCCGGCGGCGATGACGGCCGCTGGGCAGAAACCACGCTCCTCCGCTTCGTTATCGCTCACGCATAAGCGCGCGCCACACTTGCACAAGGCGATTACCGCCACCGTCATAACGGTGTTTTCTTGTATACACCGCAAAGCGCGCAGCCTACCATGGACGCGAATTCCTTATAGGAGATACATATCCATGGAACTGTTCCAGCCTTGGCACCTGCTCGTCATCTTTGCGGTCTTCTTCGTGATTCTGCCAATCGTGATCGTCCCTTACTGGCAGATATTCAAAAAGGCGGGCTTCGCACCCGCGCTGAGCATCCTGATTCTGTTCCCGCTTGTAAACCTCATCCTGCTCTATTATGTTGCCTTCTCCGAATGGAAGACGGGCGCAGGCAGCGTCACCCCAGTCTGAGAGAAGCCCTCGCCTACGCCTGAGATAATCGAACCATGCTCGCCGAGTGGTCCGCTGAATGTTCCGCCGAGGACCCGGTCCTCGTTGTTCCCTGGAAAGATCCCGACGGGACCTCAGCGTTCGTCGACCTCCGCGCCAACCCCTATGACTTCGATGCCATTCCCGAGGCTGAACGCTACCCGCCGCTGATGCAGGCGCTGCGAGCGCTCAACGCCACCCGCTCCCCGGTCTTTACCGCCAAGTGCGACGCGTGGCCGCTCACCGGCGGCGAACTCGGGCATTTGCAGTTGAACCTCGACCTGCCCGCCGACGCGCGCACCAACGGGGCGTACGGTTTCGCCAGCTACATCGACCTGGTCGCGTGCGAGCGCACCCTCTTCACGTCGTTCCACAAGCACGAGCAGTTGTTGCGCCGGCTCACCCGCCTTGCGGCTCCGCTCGATCGCCCGCTTGCGGCGCTCGACTGCATCCTGCGCCCCGCCTTGCTCGACCTGGAAACGCCGCAGCAGGGCTATGCATTCAGCCTGTATGTGAAAGCGCTCGGCGCGGACCCGCAGGCCGCACTGGAGCAGTGGTCCGCCGCGCTCGATTCTGTCGTCGCGCTTGTCCGCAGCAAGGACCTCACCCGCTAAACGCCCCAAGTGCATCGTCGCTGCGGCCACCTAACCAACTGGCAACCCGCAACTGTCCTAAGCGATAGCTCGGGCCGGAGTGGCATCCCGCCGCATCGCGATCATTCGCGCTGCCTCGCGGACCATCCCCGCGGGCACAGCCTTGCCGAAATAGAAGCCCTGGGCTTCGTCGCACCTGCGCCGCAGCAGGAAGTCCAATTGCCCGATTGTCTCCACGCCCTCGGCCACCACCTTCAAATTCAACCCGTGCGCCATGGAGATGATGGCACGCACAATAGCCGCCGCATTCGGGTCGTCGTTCGAGTGGGCCACAAAGCTTTGATCGATCTTCAACCGGTCGACCTCATATTGCAGCAGGTAGGAGAAGCTGGAGAAACCGGTCCCAAAGTCGTCGATCGCGACCTTCACGCCCAGCCGGCGCAACTCCTTCAGCGTTTCGTTGGTCGCCGCCGAACTCGACATCAGCGTCTGCTCGGTAATCTCGATCTCCAGGCTTCGTGCCGGCAGCCCCGACTCGCGCAGCGCCATGCCCACCTGCGCCGCCAGGTTCTTCTGCCGGAACTGGCGCGGCGACAGGTTGACCGCGATCACCAGTTCGCGTCCAAAGCTGTCCTGCAACTCCTTGCCCTCGTGGCACGCTGTCCGGATCGCCCACTCGCCGATGGGAACAATCATTCCCGTAGCCTCGGCCAGCGGAATAAACTGTGCCGGCGGGATGTGCCCTCGCCGCGGGTGCGTCCAGCGCAGCAACGCCTCCATGCCGATCACCTCGCCGGTAATGCACGAAACCTGCGGCTGGTAGTGCAGCGCCAATTCGCCGTTGATCAGCGCGTGGCGCAGGTCGTGCTCGAACTCGATCTTGTCGGCGGTGGCAACGATCATGCTCTGGTTGAAGACGTGGAATGCGTTGCGCCCGCTCTCTTTGGCCTCGTACAAGGCTGCGTCCGCGTTCTTCAGCAGGCTCTCCGCGTCGTGCGCGCAGTCGGGGAAGATGCAGAGCCCAACGCTGACCGTTACGTTCACCTCGCGGTTGCCCAGCATGGTCGGAGTGGAAACCTTTTGCAGGATCGCTTCCGCGCACCGCACCGCGTCCTTCTCGTCGCGGAACTCCGGCATCACGATCACAAACTCGTCGCCGCCCATGCGCGCCACCGTGTCCGTCTGCCGCACCGCCGAACACAGCTTTTTCGCAATCGAGTCCAGCAGGCTGTCGCCCGCCGAGTGGCCCAGCGAATCGTTGATGCGTTTGAAGTAGTCGACATCCACCATCAGCACCGCAACCTTATGCCGGTTCCGCTTGGCCCGCTGAATCGCCTGCTGCATACGGTCGTCCAGCAGTACCCGGTTCGGCAGTCCGGTCAGCTGGTCGTGGTGGGCCAGGTGGTTCACGAACTCCGTCAGCCTCTTCCGCTCGGTAATGTCGAATGCGATGCCCAGGTAGCCGACAATCCTTTCGCCGCTCTCGCTCTGGGTCTTCAGCGCAGTCATCGCCAGGTTGACCCATATCCGCGATCCGTCCTTGCGCACGTACGTCCACTCGTGCTCGTCCGTCTGCCCCTGTTTCGGTTTCGCAATCAGCGAGCCGAACCCCGCCAGCACCGGCTCGCCCAGGTCCTTGCTCAGTTGCACCGAGCGCGCGCTCATCTCCGCCGGATCGTGCAGCATCACCATGGAGTGCTGTCCAATCAATTCGTGCTTGCGGTAGAACGTCAGGCTCTCCGCCGCCGGGTTCATCGCCGTCACCGTGCCCGCCGGATCGGTTGCAATGATGCTGAACGGCGCGTTCTCAATCATCGACTGGGTAAATTCGTTCAGATCTGCTATCTGGTGCTGGCGTGCGCGCTCTTCGGTCACATCGCGGTTGGTCACCGCCACGCCGTCGCCCAGCTTCACCACCTGCATCACAATCCAGTAGGGGTCCATGCCCGCGCGCAAAACCTGGTGCTCGTCGGTGAAGGGAATACCCGTCTTTATCACTTGTTTGAAGCGCTCCAGAAGGTTGCTCGTAACCACGTAGGGAAGCACTTCGCTCAAGTTCCTGCCGGAGAGCTCTTCGCGCGTCTGGTCAAGCCGCTGTTCGCCGTTCGCATTCGCATACGTGAAGCGGAAGTCTACCGTGTTCTTCGCCTCGTCGCGAACGCTCTCCAGGATGTAGAACGAATCCAGGCTGCTCTCGGCCGCCGCCAGGAACTTCTCGCGGTCTTCGTCGGCTGAGATCACTGCCTCGATCATCGAACGGATATAGGGAAACAGCACGGCCGCGCCCATCGCCACCACCACTGCCGCCGCCGCGCGTACCATCTGCAGATCCGGGCCGAGCCCGCCGGTAGGGTCCCACCACGCCAGCAAGTAAACCGCCACGCGCTGCAGGCCGAAGCACACGATGAACAGCCCCAGGATGTAGGTGGTCAGGCCGAAAGGCACGCGGTCGCGCAGATGTCCCGCCAGCCGGAAAAGCAGAAAGCAAGCGGCCAGGCAGGTTAGGAACGCCAGCCCATCCGCAATCAGCGAAAACGCAAACGCGCGGTGTCCCAGCTGCGTCCACGATCCCTGATGGCTGCGTCGCAAATACTCCAGCACCGCAGTCGGGCTAGGCCCCGACAGGATGATCAGGGCGGTAGGCGCGAACAAAGCAAAAGACAGTGCCAGCTTCGTTCGCGATGGCATCGATAGCTTGGTGGTTACCAATCCAACTCCACATGCAGACGATGACTGCAAAGGTCAAGAATCCGAACCTGCAAGGCGCTTCGGGGAGGTACTCCAAACATACTGGCTTTTGTTACATCCTGAACAACGATTCTCCGACAATTATTGTGGCTTGGTTAACCCTCCGCGCATTGTTCGCGTCCGAACTAGGGATACAAGTGACATTAGCATTAACTTATGCCTTTCCAAGGCCAGCCGGTCTCGCATTTCCGGGCGGCGATGCCTCAAACCAAATCCGTTTGCGCGCACTTCGCCGCAGTGCCCTCTCTCCGGTTCGCCCGCGATCCGGCCGTAATCCATTCAAAATAAAGGCGTAACCAATCGATTTCCGAGCTTCTCGGGTTCGCCATGCGCCTCCGCCGGGTCCCCCTCAATAGCTTCCCGCAAAAATTGCCTTCAGTTTTGCCCGCAGCCCCTGCTCTTCACTGGCCCGCCGCACCTGGGTCCGGTGGGTGTAGAGCAGCATCCCAATCGCCACGGAAAATTCCGGTCTCGCCAATTCCGCGGGCATTCGCGACAGTGGCACCGGCGAACCCACGCGGGTCGGCACCCGCAGCAGGCTCTCCGCATTGTCCAGCAGCCCGGCCAGCAGCGCTCCGCCTCCGGTCAGTACGCATCCCGCGCCCAGCGCCTCCAAAACGCCGCCTTGGCGCAGATTGTCGCGCAGCATGGTGAACAGCTCCCGTGCGCGCGGCTCCAGTATCTCCGCCAGGAACCGCTGCCGCACCAGCCGCGGCGCCTGTCCGCCTCCCGCGGGCGCACCGCCCAGCGGGCCGAACGTCAGATTTCCGCCCACCTCAATCTCACTCCCCTGCGGCACCGCCGTCACCACGCAGTTGCCATACAGCCGCTTCAACTCCTCCGCCTCTTCCACGGATACGTGCAATCCCACCGCGAGGTCGTTGGTAAAGTGGTCGCCGCCGATCGGCAGCACCGCTGTGTGCGCAATCGATCCCTCGAAGAACACCGCCAACTCCGTGGTGCTCGACCCAATGTCCGCGACGCACACGCCCAGCTCCCGCTCGTCGGCCGAGAGCACCGCCTCGGCGGCCGCAATCCCCTCGTATATAGTGTCGGCGACTTCCAGTCCCGCGCGGTTCGCGCACGTCACCACGCTCTGCGCCACGCCGCCCGAGCAAGTCGACAGGTGCAGGTTCACCTCCAGCTTGTTCCCCACCATCCCGATCGGATCGTGAATCCCCCCCTGATCGTCCAGAATGAACTCCTGCGGCAGCAGGTGCAGCACCTCGCGATCGGGAGGGAGCGCGACCGAGCGCGCACGATCGACGGCGGCCCTTACCTCCTCGCGCGTTATCTCCCGCATCCGGCTGCCCATCGAAATTCCACCCCGGCTGTTCACTCCGCGCACATGCGTCCCGCCGATGCCCACCACCGCGGTTTCGATGCTTCCGCGCGCCATCCGTTCCGCCGTCAACGCCGCCTTGTTGATCGCCTCCGCCGCCGGCCCCAGCTCCGCAATCAGCCCTTTGCGCATGCCGCGCGCTGCCTCGATGCCGTGGCCTCGATAGCGCAGCACGCCATCCTGCACCTCCGCCACCAGCACGCAGATCTTGCTGCTGCCGGCGTCCACCACCGTGATCAGGTTCTCCTGCCTCGCGTTCATCGCGGCGCCCCCTGGGCAGCGGCGGGCGCCAAGGCCTGACCTATTGCCTTCGCATGAACGTCTGCCGGCTTTTTCTTCGCTGCGGCTTGGCTTTTTGCCTTTATCGGAGCGACATGACTTGAAGCGGCAACCGCCTGCTTGGTTGCCTCAGGCTTCGCCTTCACCGCGTCCGTGGAGTTAGCCGTCGCGTCGCCCGCCGCAGGCGCGGAGTTGGCCGGGACTGCCGTGCCCGGCTGCATCTCCAGAACCACCTGCCGCTCATACCTCATATCGACCGACGCGAGCTTCGGATACTGCGCCCGCCATTCCCCCAGGTGCTGCCGATACTGGCGATACCGCTCCAAAAACTTCTCCTCGCCGAAATGCACGAGAATATCCGCGCCGCCATCGGCAACGATTGCCTTCACGTCCTCGGGGTTCGACAGGTCCACCTCGCTCAGCTTGTGGGAGATGCCCTCTCCCGACGCGTCGAGCGCCGCAATAAAGCCCAGATAGATCTTCATCCGCGCTGCCCGCACCGACAGCGGGTCCTCGGCCGAAATCCCCGTCAGCACCGGAAACGAGTAGTGCGCAACCGCGGCCGCGCCCCGCCGCCCGCTTGCCTCTTCCATCTCCGGTCCGGGCAAATCGAACAGCACGCCGTTCGCATCGACCAGCCCGATCCGCGTCCCCTGGCGCACGAACGCAATCGGCGTCCGTTCCACAATCGCCACCCGCACCCGGTTCGGCAGCAGCCGCATCACGGTCGCATGTTCCACCCACGGCAGGCTTTCCAGCTCCGCCCGCCGCGCACCCAGCGGGACGTTGAAGATATTGCGGTCCACGTCCTCGCCGAAGACGCTTAGCAGTTGCGCGCGCGTCAGGTGGCTGTTGCCGGCAATCTGGATCGACTCCGAATCCGGCACCGTAAAATGCGCATCGTGCAGCAGAAAACTCCTCACCTCGACCGCGCCCGCAATCCCCGCTCCGGCCAGCAGCAGAAAGCCGCAACTCGCCGCAATCCTTCCCCACAGCGTCTTCGGAACCACCCCGCCGCGGAAGCTCACGCGAATTCCCGGCCGCCGCGCCCGCCTGGCAAACGCCGGGTCCGAATCGATTCCGTCGGCATAGTCGTCCGCCCGCGGAGAATCGCGTCGCAGAGGCATCTCCGTCACCGCCGCACCCCGCTTGAACCCTGCCGTCTTAGCTCCCATTTGGGCGCGATCCAGCTCCGGCGCATCCAGCACCGTCGAGCCACCCTTCGAAAACAGATTGCCTGATCGCAAGCCCTGAGCAAGGTCGCGAGGAATCGCCACAACCGATCATAGCGCGCGGCATCATCCCCGCCCAGCCCTAAACCAGGGACGTACCCACTCAGCAACTCACCCCGCCCGCAATCTCCCAACTGACAACGGACAGCCCGCAACTAACAACTGTTTTTCAGCGCCGCCAGCAGCAGAGTCCCCGCCTGCGAGACGCTCCCCGCACCCAGCGTCAGGATCACGTCCCCCTCCCGCGCCTCTTTCGCCAGCGCGTCCACTCCCGCCGCCATCGACTCCGCATACTCCACGCCGCCGCTCACTGTTCCCGTCCTGCGAATCGCCTCCACCAGCCCCGCCGTATCGACTCCCGGGATCGGCGCCTCGCTGGCCGCGTAGATATCCAGCACCTGCAAGCTGTCCGCGTCCGCAAACGCCCGCGCAAACTCCGGCTGCAAATCGCGCGTCCGCGTGTATCGATGTGGCTGGAACAGCACCAGCACCCGACCATACCCCGCATCCCGGGCCGCCCTCAGGGTCGCCAAAATCTCCGTCGGATGGTGCCCGTAGTCGTCCACCACCGTCACCCCGCGCACCGAGCCCTTCACCTGAAACCGGCGATCCACCCCGCGGAAGCTCGCCAGGCCCGCCGCAATCCCATCCGGCGCAATTCCCAGCTGCACCCCGATCGCCACCGCCGCCGTCGCATTCAGCACATTGTGTCGCCCCGGCACATGCAGCGCGAACGGCCCCAGCACCAGCCCGCGATAGTTCACCTCGAACGTCCAGTGTTCCACCGAACCGGGTGCGGGTGCCCCACATCTCGCGTTTGAGATGTGGGTTCCCACCGATCTCTCCAGCAACTGCAACCGAAAATCCGCCCCCTCCGACTCTCCATATGTATACACCCGCCGATGCACCCGCTCCAGCACGTCCCGCAGCAGAGCATTGTCCACGCACGCCGTGGTCGCCCCATAGAACGGCACCCGGTCCATGAACTCCACAAACACGCCCTCCACATCCGCCATATCGCGATAGCAGTCCATATGCTCGCGGTCCAGGTTCGTCACTACCGCCAGTATCGGCGACAGCTTCAGGAAACTCCGATCGCTCTCATCCGCCTCCGCCACCAGATACTGCGAACTCCCCAGCCGCGCATTCGACCCCAGCGCATCCACCCTCCCGCCCACCACCACCGTCGGGTCCAGATTTCCCTCGCCGCCGCCCGCGCTCATCACCGCCGCAATCATCGAAGTGGTCGTGGTCTTCCCATGCATCCCGGCTACGGCGATCCCGTACTTCAGCCGCATCAGCTCCGCCAGCATCTCCGCCCGCTGGATCACCGGAATCTTCCGCGCCCTTGCCTCCAGCACCTCGGGATTCGTCGCCGGCACCGCCGAACTCGTCACCACCACGTCGGCCGCCGCGGCATTCATCGCCGCGTGCCCCTCATAGATGACAGCCCCCATTCCCGCCAGCCGTTCCGTCACCGCCGACCGCCGCAGGTCCGACCCCGACACCGCATACCCCATCGTCAACAGAATCTCCGCGATTCCGCTCATGCCAATCCCGCCGATACCGATAAAGTGAATCCGATGCGACGGCGCAAACAGAAAATGTCCCGGTAAATTCATCCCACCTCAATCTATCAGCGTCGCGGGTCCAGCCCAATCCATACCACCGCCGGGAAGAAGAAACATTCTCAAACTATGCAACTTTGTGCGCACTCCTCAGCGCCGTCCCAGAGTAGCGCCCGAATTTAGATAAGCTGCTTTGGCCCTTCAATTGCATCTTTCGATAGCTATCTTCAGATAGCCATCGGGCCAGGCATCCAAAAATCCATTCCCGCAACCCGGGTGAAAGCTGCTTCAATGAAAACTTCCGTAGTCAACTCTTACGTCATTGCGATTGCCCTCGTTCTTGGCTTCTTTTCGTGCGTCAAGCCCGCCGCCGCGCAAACCTTCAACATCCAGTACTTCGAGGCACCCACAGGTTCTGGGGACTTCTACAACGGTGGCGCACCCATTGGCACGTCCCTCAACTACGTTCAGCCAACGCTCGGACCGGACGGGCTCCCTGTCTTCAATCCGGGCTACACCGCTTCGGGCACCGTCCTGGCCCCCGGCTCCGGTTACCTCAACAGTGCGAACGAAATCCTCTACTGGACCTCGGGGCTTAACGGCATCGTCCCCGATGGCAGCGGCACCATCACCCTTTCTTCAACGCCGGTCACCATGTTTGCTCCCGGCACCAGTGGTCCGGGAACCGGAGGCAGCAACAACGGTACCGGCAATGACGGAACCTATGAGGAGACCGCGGTCCTCACCGGAGAGTTCACGGTACCGACGGCCGGCTCCGACACCGTGACCTTCGATATCGGCGCGGACGACATGGCCTTCGCCTACGTCTTCCCGCTCGGCGACCCCAGCGATCCCGACTCCCTGGTCGAGTCCCTCGGCGGCATCCACGGCGATACCAGTACGCCGAGCAACGTTGTGACCTACGGACCCGGTACCTACGAGATCGAGATCTTTTACGCCGACCGGGATACCACCCAGGCCTATCTCAGCTTCACGGACAGTTCAGACCTCACCATTACCCCCACAAGCACGTCAGCCACGCCCGAGCCCAGCACCTTCATGCTGCTCGGAACTGGACTGATTGGAGCGGCCGGCGCCTTCCGCCGCCGCTTCGTCCGCTAGCCGCGCCGCAGCTTCGCGGGGCCGGATGCAGCCATGCAACCATATGGCGCGTTCGGCCCCGATCTTTTGCCCACGCGCCTCTCGCCACCGCAGTCTCGGATCGCGCGCACCATCGTCAGCAGAATCTTCGCTATTCCGCTCATGCCAATCCCGCCAGCGCCGATGAAGTGGATACGGTGCGACGGAGCAAACAAAAAGTGACCAGGCAAAGACATGCGAACCGCTCTCTCCTTACTGTGCTGTCCCGCGTGTGGGCTTCGCTGTTCCCGCCCGCCCGCGCTTCACTCCACCTGCCTTTCATTGCGCCTCGGCAGATCCCTCCTCCCGACTTCGCGCTGGCCGCTGTCCGATTGACTGGCTCGCCGCCCCGCATTGCGGAGATCATCCCGTTTCCCCATCCGTCACAAAGCGCTGCCAAACCAACCCGCCCCGCGCCGCAACCCTTTCTCTTGTCCCGCAGGCAAGCAGCCCCCAAGGTTCCCAGCCTCGTCAGGTCGCAACCGCCGCAGGTTGGACTCCGGTAAAACCGGATCGCCAAGTGCCCCGGCCGTTCCGCGCAGTTCGCTTCAGCGGCCGGGGCACCTTGCTCCTTCCGCCGTCTCTCGCCCAGCCAGCCATCTATTGTGTTGCGCGGGGTTGCCCCGGCCCTCCTTTTTCATCCGAAAGATAGCCGCGGACCGTCCCCCGCCCGCCCTGGCCGCCCGCAACCAAATCGCGTATCTTGGGTCTAATTCACCGGGAGTTCATGGGAGCCGTCCTGAGCAGGCCACGGACCGGAGACCCAAGAAACTTGAGGTCCTTGCGATCCGCGCAACCCGCGGTTTCAAAGCGTCACCGGGCAAGCGAAGGATGAGCAGGACAAGGCAGTGAGTATGAAAATCACGCGAGTTTTCAAAAGCACAATCGTTGCGTTGGCGATCGCTGGCGCTCTGCTGATGGCGCCTGCGGCGGCAAACGCGGCCGTATTTGTCGGCGTCGGCATCGCCCCCCCGGTGATCCCGGTATACGCCCAGCCCATCGCCCCGGGCTACGGATACATCTGGACCCCCGGCTACTGGGCCTACGGGCCGGACGGCTACTACTGGGTCGATGGCGCCTGGGTTTACCCGCCCTACGTCGGCGCGCTTTGGACCCCCGGCTACTGGGGCTGGGGCGTTGGCGGCTACTTCTGGCACGCCGGCTACTGGGGCCGCACCGTCGGCTACTACGGCGGCATCAACTACGGCTTCGGCTACTTCGGCGTAGGCTTCTGGGGCGGATACTGGAACGGCGGCCACTTCTTCTATAACGGCGCCTACAACCATCTCGGCTTCCACAACGGCTTCGTCTACAACCACCCAGTCGCCGGATTTGACGGCCGTCCCGGCGGAGCAGCCTTCGCCCGTGCCGGCACAACCGTTGCCGAGAATCGCGGCGCCGGCATCAATGGCAACAGCTTCGCCAACCGCGGGAGCAACAGCTTCGCCAACCGCGGCGCTACAGCCAACGTCGCTCACGCCGGCTATAGCGGCAACAGCTTCGCGCAGTCTCGCGGCAGCGCTGCCGCACCGCAGGCCCGCTCCGGCGGCAGCTCCAGCGCAGGCGCCCACGCCAGCTATGGCGGCGGTGGCTCCCGCGGCGGCGGTGGCGGACACTCCGGCGGCGGCCGTCGGTAACGAAGCGATCGCACAACTGGAAATAACGAAGGGCTGAGGCAACCTCCTCAGCCCTTCTTCTTTGTTCCGCGCGTTTAGAAAACTCAGCCTCGTCCCCACCGTTCTTGGCTGATCGCCGATGGCTGATAGCTGATCGCCGAAAATCGAAATCTCAGTTCTCTGCTATTCTCTCCGCGCCAATTCCACCGCCATCCGCGCAATGTCCCTCACCGCATCCGGCCGTGCCAGCTTGCGCACATTGCGCGCCATCGCAACGCGCGATTCGCCTTCCCCCCAAAGGAGAGACGAGAGATCGCTCCACAAAAAGCTCTCCATGAAGTAGTCGGGCTGATCCTGAGGTCGCAGGAACGCCGCCCCGACGGCGGCTAAGATCTCCGCATTCTTCAACTGATGATTATCCGCAGCGCCAGGAAAGGGCACCAGCACCGCCGCCCGTCCGGCGGCCGCCAACTCCGCGACCGTACTCGCCCCGCTCCTGCATAGAATCAAATCGGCTTCCGCAAACCGACGAGGCATATCCGCCAGAAACTCCGTGACCTGCCATCGCGCGGGATCAGCTCCGTTTGCCCGGTACGCATCCGCCGTTTTTTCGGCCGAACCCGCTCCCGCCTGATGAAGGATCGTCAAGCCGGGGATGTAGTCCAGCAGCCGCCTGGCGATCCCCGGCATTACATCGTTAAAGAGCCGGGCCCCCTGGCTTCCGCCGAACACCAGCAACCGCGGGGAAGTCGGCGGCCAGTCATTCGGTGGAATATATCGGCCCGCCGGCTGAATCGGAGCTGGCCCGTAATCAGGGATCGCGAAGAACTCCGCGCGTACCGGGATCCCCGTCACCCGCGCATTGCGAAAATACTTCGTCGTCTGCTCGAAGTTCACCGCCGCCGCGCTCACCCAGCGTCCCACCAGCCGGTTTGCCAACCCCGGCACTGCGTTCGGCTCAAACGCCAGCGTCGGCACGCGCAGCAAAATCGCCGCCATCATCCCCGGCCCGCTCGCGTATCCGCCCACGCCCACCACCACCTGCGGTTTGAACTCTCGCAGCAGCCGCACGCACTCCATCACTCCCAGCGGCAGATCCATCGCCGTCCGCAGCCGTGTCGCCAGGCTCACATTCTTCAACTGCCCCGACCGCACCAGCTCCAGCCGGAACCCTGCCTCCGGAACCAGCCGCGTCTCCAGACCCCGCGCCGTCCCTACAAACCGGACTTCCGCCCCATGCCGGTCGCGCAGCTCCCGCGCAATCGCCAGCGCCGGAATCACATGCCCGCCGGTCCCACCCCCGGCAATCAATACCCGCAGCGCCGTTCCCTGATCCCTGTTCCCTGATCCCTGCACTTAATCCGTCTCACGCGTAATATTCAGCAGAATCCCCAGACTCGCCAGCGTAATAAACACCGACGTCCCGCCGTCGGAGATCAGCGGCAGCGTAATCCCCTTGGTCGGCACCAGCGCCAGCACTACGCTGATATTGAAGAACGCCTGAATCAAAATCGCCGACGTAATCCCAAACGCGAGGAACCGCGCAAATGGGTCCTTCGACATCACCGCCGCCCGCATCCCGCGATACCCCAGGAACACAAACAGCGCCACCACCGCCAGCGCGCCCACCAATCCCAGCTCCTCGCAGATATTCGCGAAGATGAAGTCCGTATGCGGCTCCGGCAAATAAAACAGCTTCTGCACGCCCTCCATCAGCCCGCGCCCAAACACTCCGCCTGTCCCCACCGCAATCAGCGACTGCAGAATGTGGAAGCCCGCGCCCCGCGGGTCCAGCTCCGGATTCACAAACGCCAGCATCCGCGCCCGCCGGAACGCCACGTGGAACAGCATGTAGTACAGCACCGGCGAAGCCGCCGCCGCGGCAATCAGAAAGTACTTCACCTGCGCGCCCGCCAGGTACAGCATCAGCGCCGTCACGCCCGCGCACACCAGCGCCGTCCCCAGGTCCGGCTGTTTCAGGATCAGCGCAATAAACACTAGCGGAGGCAGCGCCGCGCGCAGAATCGTTCCCTTCCAGTCGTCCATCGCGTGGATGCGCGTCTGTAGAAAATACGCCAGGAACAGCACAATCACCGGCTTGGCCAGCTCCGACGGCTCCAGCGTCACCCCCGCCACCCGAATCCACCGGTGCGCCCCGTTCATCCCATGCATTGCGAACACGCCCAGCAGCAGCAGCGTGGTCACCGCCACGCACGCCACCACCACTGGATAGCTGTTATATCGCCGGTAGTCCACCTTCATCAGCAGCGTCAGCGCGCCCATCCCCAGCAGAGCCCACAGCGCCTGCATCCGCACATACGCATACGGCGACCCCACCGTCTCCTTCGCCATCACCGCCGACGCCGAGAACACCATCACCAGCCCGAACAGCACCAGCAACAGCACAGTCCCGAACATCCATTTGTCGACCCCAACCTTCTTCGCCATCCCGCCTGCTTCCCCACCAAATACCGTTTGTCATTCTGAGCGCAGCGAAGAATCCCCGCATTTCGTCTTTGCTGTTGCGTGTTCTTCCTCGTCTAACCGCCCGCCAACCCCTTCACAATCTCTTTGAACACCTGTCCCCGCTGCTCATAATTCTCAAACTGATCGAAGCTCGAGCAAGCCGGCGCCAGCACCACAACATCGCCGGCCGCCGCATCCTCCGCGGCCTTGCGCACGGCCACATTCAGCGTGCCCGCTGGAACTATCTTGACGACTCCCGCCAGATGCCGCTCGATCTTCTCCGCCGCCGAACCTATTGTGTAAACAACCTTGCACCGCGCCCGCAGCAAATCGCTCAACTCCGTGTAGTCGGAGTTCTTGTCCTTCCCGCCCAGAATCAGATGCACGCCGCCCGCAAACGCCTCCAGCGCCTTCTTGGTCGCATCCACATTCGTCGCCTTCGAGTCGTCATAGAACTCCACGCCCCCGATCGCGGCCACAAACTCCAGCCGGTGCGCCACCGCCTTGAAGCTCCTCACCGACGCGCGTATCGACTCCGCCGACACCCCGCCCAGCCGCGCCGCGCACACGCCGGCGAGCACATTCTCCACGTTGTGCGCTCCCTTCAGCGGAATCTCCGCCACCGGCATCACCGGCTCCGCCTTCGCCCCCTCGCGCGGGATGAACAAAATGCTCTCCCCATGCACAAACGCCCCCTGCTTGATCGGCCGCCGCCCGCTGAACCAGAAAATCTGTGCCTTCGTCTTCGCCGCCACCATCTGCGTCGGCTTGTCTTCCGCATTCAGAACGAGAAAATCCTCCGGCCCCTGCCGCTCCGTAATCCGCGCCTTCATCGCCGCATAGTTCTCAAACGTGCCATGCCGGTCCAGATGGTCGGGCGTAATATTCAGCACCACCGCAATCTGCGGATGAAACTCCACCACCGTCTCCAACTGGAAGCTCGACACCTCCAGCACGCTCCACAAATCGCGGCTACCCTTCGCATCGACATTGCCCGCACTTTGCTTGTCATTCTGAGCGGAGCGAAGAATCTCCGTATTTAGCTCCTGCCCTTGCGCTAGCTTTTCGTGCTTGTCATTCTGAGCGGAGCGAAGAATCCCCGCATTTAGCTCCTGCCCTTGCGCTAGCTTTTCGTGCTTGTCATTCTGAGCGGAGCGAAGAATCCCCGCATTTGTTTCTTGCCCGTGCGAACGACTCAGCTCAACACTCGGCCCCACCAACTCAATCACCGGCGTCCCAATATTTCCCCCCACCAGCGTCGGCCCGCCCGCATCCGCAAAGATCTTGCCCAGCAGGGAAGTGGTCGTCGTCTTCCCATTCGACCCCGTAATCGCGAGCACCTTGCCCTGCAAAAACCGGCTCGCCAGCTCCAGCTCGCCAATAATCGGCGGACCCAGCGACCCATACGCCCGCACCTGCTTCAGCTCCGGCGTGTCGTACGGCACCCCCGGCGACACCACAATCAGGTCCTGCCGCCGGAACGTCAGCAGCCCATGCCCGCCCGCCTCCACCATGATCCCCGCATCCAGCAGCGTCGGAATCTCCTCCGCCAGTGCCACCGCGCTCCGCGTATCCGACACCGTCACCCGCGCCCCCTTGTCGCGCAGAAACAGCGCCGCCGCCATCCCGCTCTTCCCCAACCCCACCACCAACACCCGCTTATTCTTCAGTTCCATCGCTTCCCTAACCTAGTCGACTAATCGATCCACCGCGTCCAGGAACTCCTTCGGCGGTAAGTATTGATGCCGCAAAATGTAATGGTAGATCAGAGTCGGGGCAGAGTACGTCCAGTAAATGCCGCCTGCACTGACATGAATCTCGCCGTTACCCATGGGCATTGGCCGACCATCTCCCAAATAGGCTTCTCGAACGGGGTATCCGTCGCACCAAGGGCACTTGTGATATCCGCGTGTGAGGTTCGATGGCGACCTACAGAGTTTTCCGATGGTCGCAAGGAGCCCCGGCTCTACAATCCCCTTCGGAAAGGGCCTTTCGGTACCCAGCCAGCCGATATTAATCAGTTCCGGATGAGCGCCACTGTAAACATAGGGGCTAAGGTCTGGATAGTAACTCATCGCCTGCCCTCGGATTCGTCTTACCCGTATTCATCCGCGTTAATCCGTGGTCGAATTTCGCCCTGCCTCAGCTTCAGTGTCGTCAGTGCAACGCCAACCCACTACTGATATCATTGCACCAGAATCGCGGGAGCAAACAATGGCGCGAACCATTGAAGTGGAAATCGACGAAGTAGGCGCTGTCCGACCCCTCGATCCGACTGTTAAGCTGCCGCCGGGCAGGGCCGTTCTGGCTTGGCCCGAAGGCGAAGATATCTATCCGGCGCTCATGTCGGAAAAGGCGCTTGCCGACTGGCTTCGCCCCGAAGAGGACGAGGCATGGGCCCATTTGCAGCCGGTCAAGTAGCACTCCTTCCGTTCCCATTCTCTGACTTGAGCCGCAATAAGCTTCGGCCCACCGTCCTTCTCGCTGCCGCTGGACGCGAGGACTGGATCGTATGCCAGATCACCAGCAATCCCTTCGGCGATAGCCGTTCCATCCCTCTCACGGCTGCGGATTTCTCAACTGGAACGCTACAGCACATCAGCTATGTGCGCCCCGGCAAAGTCTTCACGGCCCACGAATCCCTGATCGCTACTGTGATTGGAACGCTCAAGCCCGAAATGCTCACGACCGTCCGCAATGCGGTCGTCGCTATCATTCAGCAGCGGTAGCAGCGGTAAATTCTCACGACCAGAAGAAAATCGATTCAATCGGCGTTCATCGGCGTTAAGCCTCTTCTACCTCAACTTCAGCGTCGTCAGCGCGAACAGCGCAAACACCAGCGCCATAATCCAGAATCTCGCAATCACCTTGCTTTCGCTCCACCCCAGCAACTCAAAATGGTGGTGCAGCGGGGCCATCTTGAAGATCCTCTTCCCGCCCCGCAGCTTATAACTCCCCACCTGCAGGATCACGCTCGCCGCCTCCAGCAGAAACACTCCGCCAATAAACGGCAGCAGCAGCTCCTGCTTGATAATCACCGCCACCGTCCCAATCGCCCCGCCCAGCGCCAGCGATCCCACGTCGCCCATAAACACCTCTGCCGGGTGCGCGTTGTACCAAAGGAACCCAATGCTCGCCCCCACCATCGACCCGCAGAAGACGGTCACCTCGCTCACCAGCGGCATCCGGTCCAGCTCCAGGTAATCCGAAAACACCACATGGCCCGACACGTACGTCAGCACCGCCAGCGCGCCCGCCGCAATAATCGTGCACCCAATCGCCAGCCCATCCAGCCCGTCCGTCAGGTTCACCGCGTTGCTCATCATCGTAATCACCAGCATCACGAACACCACAAACGGCAGAAACGCCAGCCAGTGCATATGCGGAATCGCGCCCATCCATTCCCACACCAGGTCCGGTCGCAACTTCTTCACCACCGGCACCATCAGCCGCGTCGAGTAGTTCCCGTGCTTCTCCAGCCGCAGCAGCGCCACCGCCACCGCGCCGCTCGCCACGAATTGCAGGCCCAGCTTTTCCCACGCAGTCAGCCCCATGCTGCGCTTCTTCACCACCTTCACGTAGTCGTCGGCAAACCCGATCGCCCCAAACGCCAGCGTCGACAGCACCGCGATCCACACCGCCGGATTCGACAGGTCCGCCCACAGCAGCGTCGGCACCAGGATCGAAATCACGATCAGCACGCCGCCCATCGTCGGCGTCCCACCCTTCTTCAGGTGCGTCTGCGGCCCATCGTCGCGCACATACTGCCCAATCTGGAACTCCCGCAGCCGCTCAATCACAAACGGCCCGATCAGCAGCCCGATCAGCAGCGCCGTCATGCTCGCAAACGCCGTCCGGAACGTCAGGTACCGGAAGATCCGGAACACGCGAAAGTACGGAAACAACTTCTGATACAGCAGCCAATAGAGCAATCCGCGCCCGCCTTTACGCACGCAGACCGTCCCGGCCGCGCACTGAAACTCAAAGGCCATATTAACAGGCCCAAGCGGCTGCCCCACGTCTCTCGTTGTGGTGGCTCCTCATTTGGCACTGTCATTCTGAGCGTAGCGAAGAATCCCCGCATTTGTTTTTGCACGGGGATTGATCCGCCCCTACGCGATCGTCGTATCCGCCCCCGCCCTGCTCCACAGCACCCGAATATCCGTCGACTTGTTGAACGAGAACGCCGGCGGCGAGCTCGGCGCCGTAATCGCGAAAAAGTCCGCGCGATGCACGTCGTCCGTATAGATGCATGGCCGCGCATCCGGCGTCATCGGCTCGACCTCCACGTGGCTCATCTCCACGCGCTCCACGTGCCGCAGGAAAAACCCATGCGCCGGCAGCGTGCCCAGCTTCCCCGGCTCGGGGTAGCTGTCCTCCAACTCCGGCACCACGATCTTCGCCTGCTCCGCCGTGCCTCCGCCCACATGCTGCACATACACATCGGAGATCTTCAGGTCCTTCACGTTGTATCCGGGAATCCCCGTAATGTTCGATCCATACTTCGCCGCGCTGTTGTAGCAGTTCACCCCCGAGATCAGCACCCGCTGCAACGTCCCCACCACGGTGCTCTGGTCGCCCGTGCCCTTCGGCCCGCGCAGCCGGGCGCCCAGCCGCATATAGATCGGGCAGCTGATGATGTCGCGCATCGTAATATTCGTGATGGCAATGTCCTCCAGCAGCGCGCCGTCCACCGTCTCCAGCGCCAGTCCCTGGCAGCCCTCGAACACGCAATTGGAAATGGAAAAATTCTTGAAGCCGCCATTCGACTCCGTGCCCAGCTTGATCCGCCCCGTGCCGCCCACCTTGCGGTCCGCTTCCTGCGTGAACTTCTTCCACGTCCCATCCAGCACCGTCCCCAGTTGGTAGCAGCCGCTGACGAAGCAGTTCGTGATGTTGAAGTTCTCGCACGACCGGTTGTACCCCAGCGCAAAGCTCGACTTCGGCACAATCGCGTCGTCCCATGGCGAGTTCACCGTGCAGTTCGACACCCGCACATTCTTGCAGCAGTCGATGTCCATGCCGTCGCGGTCGGTGTCGATCTTCAGGTTGTCGATGGTCAGGTTGTCCACGCCCGTCGCCAGGATCCCGAAGTGCCCGCCCTTCAGGATCGAAAAGTCGCGCAGCAGCACGTTGCGGCAGTTCTTAAGCGCAATCGATTTATTGCCCACCCCCGCCTGCTCCGCCTGGTACATCGGATAGTTGCCGCGATTGCGTGGGCCGCCCCCGCCGGCTCCGGCCGGCCTCGCCGGGCTGCTCTGTCCACCGGCCGTACCTGCTTCACCCGCCGCACCCGCCGGCCTGCCCGGTCCGAACCCTGGCCCGGAAGCTCCCGCCTCCGCCGGCGCCCTGCCCGGCCCCGCGCCAAAGCTCAACCCCCTGCCCCAGATCAGCCCTGGCCCCGTGATCGAAAAGTCGCTGATGTCCACGCCCCACAGCAGAGAATTGTGCCAGTGGTTGTGGCCGTAGTCCTGGTATGCGTCCCACGCGGTCTTCGGCTCGGCCGCGTCGTAGGTCCCGCCCATATAGCCCGTCGTCTCACCCGGCTTCGGTGAGTCCGCCGCAATAATCGCCGACCCCTGCGAAAGGTACAGATCGACCTTGCTCTTCAGGCGGATCGAAAACGCGACGTAGCTTCCCGCCGGGAACACCACCGTCCCTCCCCCCACGGCCGCAGCCGCCTCAATCGCCCTGTTGATCGCGGGCGAGTCGACCGCCTTGCCATCGCCCTTCGCGCCGAAGGCGCGCACATCGAACGTTGCTGGCGTAGTGGCGCCAGGGTGCGCGGGCGCGGCCAGCGCGGGAATCGCCGAAACGGCGGAAGCGGCAAGACCCATGCTGCTAAGTCTCAAAAGGTCGCGGCGTGCGGAGTCGAAGTTTTTCATAACGCCCGTCATCCTAGCAGAGCCAATATACGCATTGGAACTATTTCCACCAGGGAAACCTCCCATGGCTCGGCGCGCGCCGCAAAGGTCAATATACGAGGACCGGTCCTACCGCACCTCAAACGTATACTCCCGCTCCCACCCCTGCCCCTTCATCGAAAACATGTGCCCATCCACCTTCCCCGCCGGTCCCAGTTCGGTTACGTCGATCCGCATCCCCACCTTGCCCTCCAACATCACCTCCACCCGCCGCGCCGCCTTCACTCCGTTGAAGTCCGTGAAGTTCTCCCGCCGCGTCTCCAACCCATTCCCATAGCTCTTCACCAGCTGCCCCGCTTCATCGAACCAGAACCCGTAGAACTCCTTCGGGTCGGGCGTCCCGTCCGGCTTCTCCGGCCCGGTTGCAACGCGGACTGTCGCCACTCCATCCACCGCGTCGCGCCTTACCCTCCAGTCTTTCTCCCGGAACGTCGAATCCGTCGCCGGCAGCGGTTCCATCGCCGTCAGCACAAACTGCAGCAGCGGCGCGTCCGGGCCCGCCGCCACGCGATACCGTTTCTTGCCATTCCGGCTCCGCGCAAACAGGCTCTTGCCCAGCGTGGCCTCCCTTCGCCACTTGGTATCGCTCACCCATGTGTCCGTATACGTCCCTTTCTCCACCGCTCCCGAACTCCCACGCGCCGTAAACTCCGCCTTCAGTACATACGCCGAGCTTTGTCCCGCCGCTGGAAACCCCAGCTTCCGCGCTCGATCGAAATACGTCCGCGCGCTGTCGAAGCTCTCTGCCGCCGCAAGCGTCCCTCCGTCCTTCGCCTGCTTCGAACCCGCAGCCAGCCCCACCACCGGCCAAATCGTCGCCGCTGCCACCGCTACCGCTGTCAGCCTCACCCGCATGGCCCCCACCCCGCACACCTCTCGCGCATTGCACGCAATTCTAATCCTCGCCCGCCCCACCACACTGGTGCCCCATGATCGGCGCAACGCGCCTATCGTGGGGTTAGTCTCTTCCCAAATCGCCGCGAAACCCCGGACCTAATCCAGATCCAGCGCCGAAAAAACCTCTTCCATGCTGACCCGGATCGCCGTCCCCGCAACCGTCAGCTCCTGCTCCGTCACCTTCACGAACCCCTCAGCCGTGTACCGCCGCACCTCTCGCGCCTCCGGCTCAAAGCACCACACGTGCTCCACCCCCATCGCCAGATATTCGTCCAGCCGCTCCCGAATCCGCGCCCATGTGTCTTCCGGACTCAAAACCTCGATGCACAGCAGCGGCGCCTCGCGGATCACCCGGGCGTACTTCCGCCCACGGCGCAGAATCATCACATCCGGAATCCGGTACCGCCGCGGGGCCACCTGCAGCCTGCATTCGGGGTTGGTGACCACGCCCCATTCGCGCTCCCGGTTCCCAAAAATCCTGACCAGCATCCCCTGAATCCGGCTGTGCTCAAACTCGCCCAAGTTCCGTTCCTCGATCCGGCCATCCACAAAGTCGCAGTCCGGATGGAAGATCGAGTGCAGGTACTGTTCCTCGGTCATCGTGACCGGAACAGGTCCCTCCTCGGGGACCATTTCACGAACTGGGATCGCAGTCGCCATGCCTCAGTATCCCCCTTTTCTCCCCGGCCCGCCACGGCAAATCCATCCAGCAAGTCACCCGCCAATCGAAGGCCCGGAGGAAACACTCGCTCTACCGCGCCAACCACCCCAAAACTCATTCCCAAGGGCCTAAATCGCCTAACCCTAATAAAACAATCAAAAGATAGATAGCAGATGAGTTATGGTCAAACGACTACACTTAAACTATGGGGAATACTGCGCCCAAAAGGGAGAAAAGGCACCCCGCAGGGTGCCTCTCGCCGCCAAACTCGACTCGTCCTAAACGCTGAAGCTCGAACCGCATCCGCAGGTGCTCTTCACCGCGGCATTCTCGAACTTGAACCCCGCCGCCTCCAGCGTCTCCACGTAGTCCACCGTGCAGTCCTTCAGGTACATCGCCGAAGTCGCATCCAGAAACACCTTCAGGTCGTCGAACTTGTACACCTTGTCCATCATCCCGCTCTGGTTCTCGAACGACATCGAATACTGGAACCCCGAGCAGCCGCCGCCCACCACGCCGATCCGCAGCCCCGCCGGCACCGGGTCCTGCGTCGCCATAATCTCCTTCACCTTGGCGATCGCCGCCGGCGTAAGGTTGACTGGCTGCGACTTCGGCGCTCCGGTAACGACTTCAGGGGTAGGCGTAACTGCTGCGGTGGCCATGATCGATCTCCTTTGAACTCCTGCTTCCCCAGTATATGCGACCAATTCGGTCGCGGCAAGCAAAACTCTTGTCCAACGCAAGATGAGCCTGAAGGTTGGGGTTGATTCCAACACAAGATGAGCCTGAAGGGCGGTTGGAGCAGTCATGCTGAAGATTGAAGATCAGCGTGCACGAAGCGGAGAA
>Ga0181520_10004158_pt1 | contig 24569 bp, 30 predicted proteins | sample PEATcosm2014_Bin_29_FD_132451 | JGI IMG/M metagenome (GOLD analysis project Ga0181520, IMG submission 132451) | Peatland microbial communities from MTU Mesocosm Facility, Houghton, MI, USA - PEATcosm2014_Bin02_30_metaG | ecosystem: Environmental > Terrestrial > Soil > Wetlands > Peat | place...
ACGTGATAGATTAGCACACTTACATTATGCGCCTTGTGTATGTACTCGCTTCCCATCCTCTCATATTACCTTTTTCTTTAAGCGCAGCAAGCTGCGGGGAATATATCCCGCTGAGATTCAATCAGAAAAGGCGTCGGACCCCCGGTCATCACGGTCACGGAAGAAGAGGTCAAGTACGGGCTCAGATCGGTGCCCTGTGGCAGCGTGACGCTGACCAGGTTGGAGACCCCGCCATCCACCACGGCCCCGTTGGGGGATTTTCTGGCCGAACCGTCGGCGGGCGTGGGAGCGCTCAAAACCCAAAGAATGTCCGAGGTCGTGGCATTGGCGGTAATCATGCCTCCCGAATCCTTCCATTTGGCGTAAGCGCCATTGAGCTCGCTTTGAATCTGGATCGCCGCGGCTTGCTGCACGTCGGTTTGAAGCGACGAGTAAACAGGCACGGCAATGGTGGCCACGATCACCACTATGCAGATGGCAACCAGAATCTCTATAAGCGAGAATCCTCTTTTTCCGGAGAGCATGGAAGTCATGTCCGTATTCTAGCAGAGGTTTTGAGGTCTTTTTGACATTTACAATTGTTTTACCATCCTCCGCCTCAACTCCTCATCTGTGTCCGTGGACAAAGGCGCGGGAAGTCCCGGATCCTGTCCAAGCCCTCAAAACAAAGAGATGTTCGACAGCTGCAATTTGAAGCTGTCGTCCCCGCCCGTGTCATTCACGCTGAATTTGAGCACTCCCGTCTGCCCTGCGTACGTCGACATATCCAGAAACACCATTTGGGGCGGCATGGTATTCGCGCTCAGGCTATCGTACACTGGCGGGTTAAATAGTGTCGTCCCGTTGAAGCTCACATCGAAGGTCGAGGCATGGGCTCCACCGTTGGGAATCGCGTAGACAAACGCCAGGGTACCATTGGCGGGAACCGTCACGTTCTGGTAGATGTCTGCGGAGTCGAGATTGTAATCACCCGCCCCTTCCAACTCGGGACCGACCTGATCCCCCACCCAGAAGGTACACGCGTTATTGGCCACAGTGGTGGTTAGCGGCGAACCGTCAAGAATCCATCCGGTAAGATCCCCCGTAGTGAAACTGCCATTGGCCAGGGTCCCACTAGCACCTGTTGACGCCACATAGAAACAATCGCTGGCGCCATTGAAATAGATTGTGTAATTTCCGGCCACCACGGGACAATTCGCCGTCGCCTGGCCGGAGACCGCCGTTCCCCCCGCCACCGTCAGATCCGGCAATCCCGCCAGAGAACCCACGCGGATGTTTGTGGACGCCCCGGCGTCCTGCACTCCCGCGTAGCCGTCATGGGCGGGAATCGTCATTGGCGCTCCGCCCACAGACGTCAGGATCGTCAGCAAATCCGCGTTGGCAGGGAAACTGCCATTTGTTATCATGCCGCCTGAATCCTTCCATTTGGCGTAAGCGCCATTAAGCTCGCTCTGTATCTGGTTTGCCACGGTCTGTTGGGCGCTGGTTTGAAGCGACGAGTAAACAGGCACGGCAATGGTGGCCACGATCACCACTATACAGATGGCAACCAGAATCTCGATGAGCGAGAATCCTCTTTTTCCGGAGAGCATGGAAGTCATGTCCGTATTCTAGCAGATGTTTTGAGGTCTTTTTGACATTTACAATTGTTTTACCATCCTCCGCGCGAAACAAGGGATGTTATTGGCGTTGACTTGGCGCGATAAAAGAATATCTACTGTCTATCCGCATATGGACACCTCCGCGCCCCTGCCCTCCAAGCCCCCCGTCACGGTCGCGCCGGCGGGATTTGGGCTGATCGCCTACGCGGCATGGATAGACATCGAGAAAATAAGCAATTCCCACACCGGGGAGATCCTGCGTGACCCGCATCTGACGACCTCCGACAAGCTGATTGTGATAGGAGGAGCCGCCGCCGTCAATATTGTCTGCGCCGTTCTTATCCTCATGAAGATAAACGTGGGAAGAATACTCTGGGCTCTGCTGACCATCATTGCCTGGCTATTCCTGATGTTCTCCACGACCGCGACACTGGTGGAGCTTATCACGCCGGACACTCTGCTGCAGGCGCTCTTTGTAGTATTGCTCTTCTGGCCGGGAGCGGGGCGCTATTTCACACCAAACGAAAAATAGGGACTACTCCGGTCGAAGCAGACGATTCTTGAAGAAAATTACGCCACATATTTTAGGGCAATGCTCCGGCGGCACCAAACCCCAGCTACGTCTCATCCCATTCCATGTTTGAAGACAAGGGTCTTATGCGCAGATAAAAAAGTGAAAAAATCCTCTTGCGCAATGGATAAATAAATAGCATAATAGAGGATTATGTCAGCCAGAGCATTGCCAACATCTCCCTCAACGCCAGCCCAACAGGACACTCAGCGTCGTCTTTCTTTGCTCCTGAATCTGCCGGGCAACATCATCCTGCAGATGACAGGACACTCGACTCAGCGTGTAGAGGCTGCCGAGAAAGTCGGAGAAGGCCTGATGATTCTCAGCCGGCATATGCTCCCGACAATTCTAAGTTCAGAGCAGCTGGATCAGCTGCGCAGAGCTGCCGCGAACAAGAGGGACGAGATCAATGCTGTGTTTGGCGCGTTTTTTGAAGGACTCACGGACGAGTCGGAGCAGGCGTGTCTGGCAGAGAACCTGACAACAATGTTGCCAATGTCGCGTTAGCGTCCCCTACCCCGCGAAAACTCCCATCACCAGGCAGGCCATCACCCACAGAAGCGGCAGCGAAGAAAAGAGCCCCACCCACAGGCAGGGGCTTTTGCGCGGGAACTCCCCCATCAGATTTGGGATAAAGCACAGAAGCCCAGCCACGACCAGACAGCCTACCGAAAAACAGGCCGCAAATCCCGTGAAGGGCGAGAAGGGCGCCAGGGCATCAGGAGAGAACTCCGATTGGAAAAAACAGCTCCCCAAAAGCATGAGCGGCACAAGCAGCGGCAGCAGCCCGCAGCGAAAGAAGAAGCCGAAAGCGCGCCTGCCTTCAATCCCCTGCCCCACCCGTCTGTGGAATTCCATCGCCACGGCAAAGACGAGCGGGAAGCTCCAGAAGAGCAGAAGCGCGGGCAGCTTCGCGAAGGCCTCGGAGAGCGTCGGCAAACCGATGAAATATCCGTGGAGCGTCGCTGGCGCGTGGAAGCACCAGTAGACGAAGATCAGCACCCCGACCCCCTTAAGCAGGAGGTTCAATAAATTAAAGCCCCCGCCGATTGAGCTGCGCTCTTCTTCGGAGATGACCTGCGGCATAAGGGAAGTTGTAGAGCGGAAGGACATACGGAGTCAAATCAGAAGGATTGCCAATTCCGGGCGGTATGCTATGCTTGAGGCATGAAAAAGTCCTTCCGGGTGTACCATTCATGGGAGGAATTGGAGGAGGCCAATATAGCCTATTATGCCAAGATGTCCCCGCTTGACAGAATGGTGTTGGCCGAAGAACTTAGAAGCTGGCAATATGACAAAGAAAATACTTCCCGACAGTTTCAGAGAGTTTTTAAGGTTACTCGACGCGCATAAGGTCAGGTACCTTCTGGTCGGTGGCTACGCGGTCAACTACTAACCTTCCAAAGCCACAAACTCGGATGGATCCTTCGGCATTTTCAGATCGCTGCCGTGTTGCCGAAACTCCCTCACCTGCCTCAAATATTCCCTGATATTTTGCTTCAGGTTAAGTTGCGGATTCACTGCGGTAATGACTTGATAGGCTCCTCCTCTTATATCGGGATCTTCCAGCAGCACCGGCCATCCGCGAAATTTCAAACATCCCAATCTGCGCGAAAGATCGAGCGCGCCCTGTATTGCTTTCTTCGTGGACATCCCGGACACAGACTTGACAAAAACCTCAAGTCCCGCGTCCATACACTCCCTACTGCGGGGGATCCTGCAGCGGCTCCCTTGAATTTGATCGAACAACTTCATGACATCATCATGACCGCTGAAGCGCGAAACTATGGCGCAGGAATAATCATCGGCTGCCCTTGCCGGAACAAGAAGGGCCACCCTCACATCATTCGTATTGGCAAACACTATGCAGTCCGCGACCATCGAGCCGAGCTCCATCGATAATCGATCTGCTCTCTCGGCAAATACAATCTGGCGCGTGGAGGTATCCTGTGATGTGGCATGAAAACGAGTATTCCTATACAGGTAACCCTCACGGCTTTTGAGAGCCGAACCAATAGTCTTGTACATGGGTATAAAATACTACAATGATATAGTATTGTCAATACCCAGATCTGTACCAGTTCACGACCCTCTCTTCTGGCTGCGCAAACGGTACATTCGTTCTGTAAAGCCGCCCTCCTCAAGAAAACGTTTCTCCAGCGTCGAAATCTGCCGATCCAGTAGGGTACAGGCCACGGCTATCAGCGCAAGCGCCCCGTTGGCGGCAATCTCCCCATAGGTGGACTTTGTGGACGCAGTGGACGACGTGGACGATGTTTTGACACCGATGGCCCATTGGGCAATGTCGTCGGCTGAAGCAGGACGGCTGTCTATCAGTAATTGACGGCGTGGGTCGTTTCTCTGCCACAAAGGAAGGCCATGTTGCCGCAAAAAATCCTCATAGTCCAGACGTAACTCCTCCAGGCTGGCCCTGGCAACATTTGTCAATTTGATTTCGGTCTTGCGGGAAGCACCGGCGGCCTGGCTGCCTTCCGCGATATTCTGCGAGCAGGAACGCGCGGCCTGAACCATCTGATCTTTGGTACGGCTGCCCCTTTCTATGTAGCGTCCGCAAAATCTCAGCGTCAGATCATAGACAATCCGGGACAATTGGAAACTCTTCAGCTTGCGATATCCTCCGTGCTTCTCAATAAGGCCGTCCACCGTGTCCACTATGTCCAGCAAAGTCCACTGGGGCAATAAAAAACCACCTACCTGCGGTACTTCTCTATGTCGCTCTTCCTGGCCATCCACTCCACCGATTCCGCGGCGGCGTCGCGCTTGGCCATCGCGTCGGCTCCCTGAAGCTCCAGCGCCAAATCGCGCAGAATGGGGCTGTTGGGCAGAAGCCGGTGGCAGATCGCGCGGGAGACCCGCAGGATGAGCGCCGAAGTGAAACTCGCGGGGAAAAGCGCGGTGTCGCTCACCTGTTTGGTGTAGACGAGCACCGCGGCCTCGAGGTTGGTCAGGATCACCTTGCCGCCGGTGGGGTTTCCGAAAGCGTCGAGAGCCTGCGTGATCTCGTGCGGGCAGTTGTGCTGGGTGAATTCGTCCAGGGGCGGCTCGTAGGGGTATCCGGGGAAGTTCGCCACCAGATTGGGATTGCAGAGGTACTGGATCTTCAGGCAGTCGGGCGGATAGGCGTAGGCGAAGGCCCAGTTCTGCCAGGTATTCTCCGAAAGCTGGGTAAGCGTGATCTCGCTGCGGGCGAAGGTCCAGTGGGTCTCGCGCAGGAGGGCGTCGCGTTCCTGATAGTAGTTGCGGGAGACGACGGGGCCGTTGCCGGTCGTCTGGCTCATCGAGGAGATGGGAGCCTGTCCGAGGCGGTCAAGCGCGAGGTTGCAGATGTCGGTTTCCGAAGGCATGGCCACATTATATCAGGAAACGGGAGGCCCCTGTCGCTACGCGACGGATATTTGCGTCCCGCAGGGACTGCAGGCATCTTAGCCCACCATTTTAATGGTGGGATGGAAGAACGTGACCCTGTCGCCACGCGACGGATAATTGCGTCCCGCAGGGACTGCAGGCATCTTAGCCCACCATTTTAATGGTGGGATGGAAGAACGTGACCCCGTCGCCACGGGTTGAAACCCGAGGCTAAGATGCCTTCGGTCGCTACGCGACGGATCTTGCGACGATTATTGCCATGAGAGTTATCCCTTGCGTTTAGAATTTTCTTGTCCTAAAAGAGCCTCATGGGACATACCCATAGTTGTCTGCCAGTTCATTTGGTATTCAGCACCAAGAACAGATTCCCCTGGCTTATGGCTGACATCGAAGAACGCGCTCACCAGTATCTTTGCCGGTTGTCTGAAACCGTAAGGGCAACCCCTATTGAGATCGGCGGTATGCCGGATCACATTCATGTATTGGCGCTGCTGCCCGCCTCTCTTTCAGTCAGTGATTTTGCAAAACGAATCAAAGGATCTTCCTCGCGCTGGATAAAAGAAAGTTTTCCTGATCGTTTGGGGTTCTCGTGGCAGGATGGGTTCAGCGCGTTCAATGTAAGCAAATCACAGATGGGCCGAGTACAGAAATACATAGCAAGTCAGTGCGAACACCACAAGCATATGACCTATCAGGAAGAGTATCTATTGTTGCTCAAGCAACACTCCATCACCTACGATGAAGAGCATCTGTGGGATTAAGGCGCATTTTGGGAGTGTTCTGTTTTTGCGTCCCGCAGGGACTGCAGGCATCTTAGCCCACCATTTCAATGTGGGATGGAAGAACGTGACCCCTGTCGCCACGGGTTAAAACCCGAGGCTAAGATACCTTCGGTCGCTACGCGACGGATATTTGCGTCCCGCAGGGACTACAGGATAGGTAGCCTTGGACTTTAGTCCGTGGTAGACGCCCGCTAAGTATGGAGCCTCTCCAGAATACGATGGCCGCCCCGCGCCATTTCAACAATCCACTCCCCGGCCGAGAGCGCCCCAGGGGGATTCCTGAGATGTCCGCTGTATATGGAGAGAGCGCCCTTCGCGTCGGGGCTGCGGATCACATCTTCGACCGCCGTCGCGATCTTCTCTGGATTCCGATTGCCACGGGGAACTTCGACAGCCATCCGCAGCTGGCAGAGCCTCTCGGAGTTGTGGAACTGGTCGCCCATCGCGGGCAGGGTTACCATCGGGACTTCCGCCTGTATGGCCGCGGAGGCTGTGCCGATTCCCGCGTGGCAGACGCAGGCCGCGCATCTCTTCAGGATACCAAAGAGCGGCACCTGGCGGATTTTGAAGAGGTCGCCGAGCTCGGAGTTGCTGCCCCATGCCCCTTTTTCGGGATAGTTTGGCCCGACAAGAATGACGCCACGGCCAAGCCTCTCGCTTACCTTTATAGCCAGCTCGGCATGGTCAACCGACATATTGGTACTGCCCTCCGTCCAAAGCACCGGAGACAGTTTCTGACTTCCCAGAAAGAGTGAGAGAAAACGATTCTCCGCCTCCGCGGTGGGGGTCTGCATCATCGGGAAACCAAAGTGGCGGAAGCTCGCGGGCCAGCCATGTTCCTGCGCGGGGCCGAACCATTCGGGAAAGAGAAGCACATGGTGGCCTTTGAGCCAGTGATCGCGGTAGAAGGATCCGATGGGAGGAACGTGCTTCTTATCGCGCAGGCCGTTTATGAGCCTTCGGTGCTCATGGGTCCGGGCAAACCCGATGAGCGGCATGAGGGCCTTGCGGGCGACCGTCGGCAGGCCGCGGATAATGGCGACCGGTTTGCTGTCATCGTGGCGGGGAAACTTTTCGCCCGAAAACCAATAGGACTGGTCGGAGAGAATGAGCGGAAAATGAGGGATGCACCAATCATCAGCCAGAGTCGGCGCGGCTACTGTCAGCGGGCTATGGACGATGGCGTCAAAAGGCCTGGGAGAATAGCCTCCCGGAAGCGGGGTCGCCATGTATCCGCTGATTGCCGCGGCAAACTGGTACTGCTGGCGGTCAAGCTCCTGCTGCGCCATCTTCTCCGCCGTTTTGGCGTCCCAGGTGCGCGGGTCGGACTGGGATCTGATATACTCATCGGTGGTGCCGACCGGAATAAAGGAAAAGCCGCACTTTTCAATTTCCGGCTTGAAATAGGGATTGGCCGCCACCACCACATTGTGTCCCATCTCTTTGAGCTGTCCGCCTACGAAGAGGAGCGGCACCATGTCGCCCTGGCTGCCATAGCCGGTGAGCAGAAAATTGAGCGGGCGGGTGTATGCCATATGTAATTATCCCCCAAATGAAGGCTTTTTCAAGGGGTTACCCGGAGCCCAATCTACTCTTGCCTAGCGTGATACCCCGCAGCACGCCCCGATCTCGGAGTGGATAAAGCGACCGATCCTTTCGCCGCTTCTTCCGGTACGCAGCCTCCATGAATAGGCGTATACATTGTTGAACATACCACTATCAAGATCGATCCTCCCTATGAGGTCCGCGCAGTTGTCGGGATTGACCTTTGCCAGAGGCAGAACGCGGCCAAGCCCAAACCGCGCGAATCTCTCCGCGGTATCGTGCTGGGCTCCCTCGCGCGGGATAATAATCTGCGGGACGCTCGCTGCCAAAGCCGCCACGCACTCCCGCATCTCCCCGTTATTTACGCATACACAGCACTTCCCCAGCCATCCTGCCAGCTCCGGCTCCCTGATGGCCAGCACCCTATTCCCGCTGAGAGTTCCCCTTTCCGGATAACAATCTCCCGTCAGAATGACCGGGCGGTCTGTCTTTTCGGAGAGCCGCGCCGCCAACTCCAGTTGTCTGTCGGCATTCGAAGGAATTCCATCGGAGATCCAGGCAATGGGCTGCTCTGCGGTCTTGCCTTCCCATCCCCTGATAAAGTCGATTATAGCCTCGTTTCCCGAACTGGAGGCGGTCGAGCCCGGAGGTGTAAAATGATTGAAATTGCGCCCCCAGGATCTTTCGGCGGGGGCAAACCAGTTCGGGAAGAGCCCAAGCTGAGCCCTGCCGGCCGTAAGCGACTGCTCGTAGTAACTGGACACCTGGTGCGTGCCGATAGCCACACGGTGCTTGTTTATGATCTCCAGAAATTTTTGGTCGCGTTCCATTCTGAACCACGTCAGGGCCATCCAGCGCAAAAGCGGCGTGGGGAGCTTCCTGAGCGCCGCAACGCCGAGTGAGTCGTCTATTTTGGGGGTATTTTTTGCGGAATAACAGAAGTTGTGCGGAGAGTCGAAGGTCGGGAAATTGGGACGATGGTACAGGTTCGCCAGAGCCACGGCGGCAACCGTCTGATGGTCGTGGACTATGGCGTCGAAGCCGGGGTTTTGGAGATCGGGAAACTTTTTTTTGACGGCGTCGGAAGCGGCGTAAAGGGTTTTCTCGATGGCCTTCAGCGCCTCCGGCTCCTGGCAGCGGGGATCCCACGGATCGGGATGTACCTGCCGGGCGGGCTCAATGGCCTGGTCGCCCACCGGAATAAACTCAAAGCAATGGGACTCTTCTATCTCTTTCTGGTAGTATGGATTGGCCGCGAAATAGATCTGGTAGCCGATATCATACATCTGCTCGGCAATCCGCAGGAGGGCGCCGATATTGTCTGCGCGACCGTCTCCCATGAAGAGGACCTTCTTTGATCCGGCCTGACGCCCGCGTGTGATGGTATCCATACCCGACTATCACTTAAAACATGAGGGAATCAAGTGACAGGTGCGAGTTAAAAATCAGTAAAAAAACCACCCGCGAATTGACACCCCAAATCCTGTGCTAAACTCGCCCCATGCCATACAGACCATCCACAGCCTTCTTCTACTTTATTCTCGCCGTGCTTTTCGTTGAGAATGCCATGCTGGCCTATGCCGAATGGGGACTGGCGAAAACAAAGAGCCACGCCTTCAGCCACGTCTCGGCCCCGCTCCACGCGCGATCCTGCGCTCCGATGAGGCACGACGCGGCGATGGTCAAACATGACGCGGGATAGGATGGAAACGTTATAAGGAGAACTATGCTTGATTTATTCCGACGGCTGTTTTAGGCTCTCCGGATGCAAAGTCCAACTGGACAGATACGCTCCTTATCGAGCTCCCCTGCGTCCGGATCGCAGCTTGGGTACACCACCGACATTTTCAGGCGTCTTGTCGCCAATATCGAAATGAAGCCGGATTACCGCGACCATCAAACGGCGCTCGGTCGCGTGATCACTATATGGGTACTCCCCCAGCTGCATTCACACTTCCACGGGCAAGCAACCGACGTGGCTCCACAGATCTTCAACGCGCTCATCCCGGCCATGGACAGGGTGGATCTGTCCCGCGGCCAGTGGCCGACAAACGCTTTTGTCCGGGTATGCAAGGGCGTGGCCGACAAAGAAGGTCTCTCGGGAAAACTGGGTGCCAAGGCGCAGATCGTGGCCTCGATGACGGAGGCGCTCAAGGATCCCTGCTACTTTGATGTCAACCGTGTGGCCATGGCCCTTAAGGTCCTTTCCGGAGAGGCCAAAATCGCAAACACGCCGACGTTTAGGATACTAAACGCCCTGCTGATCACAGCCCAAGAGAGAAACGCCAACTATCTGGGCGGATTCAGTTTGGGGGTAATGGTCAGCGGGCTGAAGCAGACCTATCGGCAGGATAAGCCGTGGAATTACCCGTCCCCCGCGTAGAGGGCGGCATATCACAGCCGCGGCCCACGGCGCATCTCCCCCTCCGCAATCCCCTTGAATTTAGGCAATATCTGTGTTAGTGTGTACCTATTATGGCAAGCACGCTTAAAAAATCACCCACACCGGAGGAGGTCTTCCGCGAAGAGATTCAGCGCATTGTCGCGCTTGAAGAATCCAATGGCAATGACGAGTCCCTGATGATCCAACAGATTACCGACGGTGTGGAGGCGGCCTGCAAAAAGCTCTATGAGGCAGTCGTCACCGAGGAAACGAAGCCCGAGTGGCGTCGCGAGCAGCTTGGAGACTACACAAAAATTATAAGTAAAATCAAAGTCAGCGACGGCTCGCTATCGCAATCTCTACTGACAGTAAATTACAATCGCGCCAAGTTGGAGGGAAATCCGTCAGATACCATGGTGACCTATGATTTATCCGCATGGAAGGTAAAAGCGGCGCAGAAGCAGCGTAAAAGCGATATGGAGATCGTTGCGGCCGTCGACAATGAGGTTTGGAAACTTATACTGACTGGTGTTCAAAAAATAGAGGCTTATGATGGTGCCTTTGGGGTAGCCAAGAACGGTTCGCTATCGCAAGCCCTGCTGGGAGCAAGTAAGGATCGCGCCAGGCTAGAGGTAAATCCGTCAGATGCGACGGCAGCCTATGATTTATGCAACTGGAGGGTAATTACGGTGGAGAAACAGGGACTGACGGGCGAAGCGCGCATAAACGCCTATGTGGCCGCCGTTGCCGAGGTAATGTCACTTGGTGCCGCAGAAGATCTCAAAGACATTGCTTTTCAGGCTATTCCCGGAGGAATACATGGGACTATCTGGCAACGATTTCATGATCAGATGTCCCAAGCCGCGGGACAAGATCTGCAAAATGCGGATATTCAGATTGCCAATAACCAGCTGGCTGTAGCTGCCGCGAAAGAAGCGTTGACAGCCACGGAAGAATCGTTGAAAGCCGCGAAAAAGGCGTTGGAAGCCGCCAGTAGTGCGCTGGGAGCTTCTCAGACAGCCAGACGCGCCATTTTTAAGCGGGTTGCCGACCAGATGGCTGGGAATTCAAGTCGCCAGCCGGATCCAGATGCGCCCGTGGGTGGGCCCAACAGGGGATAAGATAAGAACCCATGCCGTGGGCTTGCTAAACCGCGGCTGCATTACGTCTACGCATATCTCCCTTCTTTTTTTGCTTGAAATAAAGGTTATTTTGTTCATAATATGTTCTACAATCCAATTACTATGATGAGCAAAAAAGAAGGTTGTGTTATGATCTTGGTCGCCACACTCGGCACACTCGGGCTTGTGGGCGCCATGAGCCGACTGGGAACCCACAAGGTACAGACCAGCGTCGCGCCCGCCACGGAAGCTGATCTGGCGGATCCCATGTTGGCAAGGAACACCCAGGACGAATTGAGACGTTACCGCAATATGGCTGTGTCCGATAATGGCGGCTCTACTGAAAGTCTTAACCGCCTGCCTTCCAATATAAAGGAGACCCTCCTTGAAAAGACATTTGCCGCAGAGGCCACCGAAGGCACTAATTCGTTTGAGAGGCTTGGCAGGTTGGGATTGAAATTTGTGAAAAAAACGGTGGTTGCTGGCGGTCGGGAGTACGAATATCTGGTCTTTACCGGGTTTGACACAAACCCCCCGCCCTTTGGTCCCACCACCAGGCACTAGCGGATAACGGACAAGCTCAGCTCTTCCCCTCCCCCGCCGCTTCCTGCAATAATTTGTTTTTATATGTGGTGAGCACCGCCTTCGGGGGGCTGCAGCGGGGTTTGTGATTTGTCTTTGTCATCATTATCCGAAGTCGTAGCACCAGAATTTCCAGCATCGGAGCCAAATGTTGGCGTGGGAGCTGGCTTCCAAGATGGCGTCTGATCGGCAGTATCGGAGGCTGGCGAAGGCGGCGCTGCCACACTCGTCTCGTTTGTGCCCTGCGCTGGTCTCGACGGCTGGGTAAAGTCCGGCGTGCCCTGGCCGTAATCGAAAATGCCCGGAGATTTCGGAGGAGCTATATCGTCGGAGGAAGCGGCGGCTAAAGTGTTGTCGAGAATCGGATGAGAGGATGTGGGGTCGGCAGGAGCTGGAGCGGAAGTTTCTTCAGGCGCGGGAGCAGGCTGCGCGGTTTCCCCTGTTTGCGCGGAGAGAAATTCATTCTCCGGCTTTGGATGCGGGTCGTTGTAGCGCCATATCTGATGCTCCGGCGGCAAAGAGGGCATATCATTGCGCCAGATCAGATAATCCGGCTCCGTCTTCTGCGGGCGAGTCGGATCCAAGTGCAGCACCATGTCGTCATAACCGTTATCCTGTTGTGGCTGCGGCAAATCATCCACTGCGGAGCGCGAAGGCTGCGTCCAGTCCACCACATCATTTCCAAAATCAAAGATGCTCATTGTTTTGCGTTCCAAAGTTGCGCGATCATCGAGGGGTTTTCCTGATGTTCTTCGGGCAGGATCGAGAGCCGATCAAAAAGATCCAGGAGCTTCTCGTGGCCGGCCTGCGTGATCAAAAAGCGCGGGCTACCCTGCGCGGATACCCCATCGGGGACGGCCAGATCGGAGTCCGCGTGCAGCAGCCGCTGTATGGTCTTTTGCGCCGGATTTATTACAGGTTTTTCCCGCTACAGCTCTTGCCCCATCAGCACTGCGATCAGTAATCTGCCCTATTTTGATTTATATTTTACTGGCATCAAATTTTTTCAAAGACTTAAAGAAAGCGCCGAATGATTTCGCAACCAAAAAGAGATTTTTGAAAGTAGCGGGTTCGCCATCAGACGATTCCAGCTCGTGATCCCAAAAGAATATCTGGCCATAGGTTTCTGAACGAAGGGATAGACAGATACAATTTCCAAAATAATCTGTTCCAATAGGCAGTACATCATTAGGGACACGATCTAACCTCAATTTACGTTCGTATATTAAATTATATATATTCCCTTTGTTAGTTATTCCATAAAAATATCTGTCTCTCGAATTATTCTTAGCTATTTCAAAATAATCATTTTGGGGTTCTCCACCGTTTGAATCAAGCAAGAGTGCCTTGTAATCATCTGGCAGCTTTTTGCCGATAATCACCTCAAATTGCTCAACCACTTCATGGCTAATTTTCTCGTTAGGTTTTATTATCTTATTTTCCATAAATGAATTATTTCACACTAAGTATTTAATTGCCACCTTTAATAATTGCGGCCCCTCCTGTATGTCTTACAGCATCATGAATATCGCTTGGTACCAATTCCATTGTTTTACCATCTTCCACATGATGCCATGTAAAGCCTTCTGGTGTTTTGTTCAGTCCTGCCTTTGCATTGGCTAAAATTTCGTCTGGCCCGCGCTTACCAGTCAATCCATCAATTTGTACGCTATCTTTTGCATAAGGAGTAAAGTTGGCATATCCATTGCGTTTAAAATCTACGCTATTAGGATACTTTGCCTGCAAATCAGGAGGAAGTTTCTCTATCGGATAACTGCCTCCGGCATATTGACTGTTAATTGGACTTCGCCCATTGATTTTCGGAAGCTCGCCACCTGGCTCTCCACCACCTTCTCCCCCGCCACAAGCGCCACGTATACAAAAACTGCCAGGCGGAACTTCCATGGGATCTGTAATGATCCGTTCCGGCCCTACGGCCTCACTCCCAAGTTCAACCCACTTGCCGTATCCGGGCAGTTGCGGGGGAACGTCCATCGCCTCCGCAGACACTTCATGTATGCCCTGCAGGATTGCTGGTTCCGGCTTGGTTTGTTCTGCCATTGCGTTTTGCGCGCCCAACTCTGAAAGACCAAGAAGAGTATTCGCGTTGGCGTTGCTGTAAACGTCCACCGGAGCAACCGCTGGAGCCATGACAGGCTTTCCCGATGGCTCTTCTGGGGACGCAATCCCAATAAGATCGAAAATCGAATTGTTACCCAAAGGCTCTCGGTTCTGCGTTAACTCATTATGAAAACCTTCCCAGTTTTTTTGTGCAGGAGTTGTTTCTTCCCTGCCATCAAAAGAAGCTCCGAATGGATTGGGCTGCACCGCATCCGGCTGATTCTTCAGCCAAGAGCCATCGGTCGCGTTGCCGAAATGAAAGAACGGCGTCGGATTTGTTTCCTGTTTGTAATTACCAAGCGCAGTTTGATAGGCGGTTGAAAGAAACTTTTGAGACCACTGGGGATCATCACGAATCTTTGCGGGATTCAGTAGGTCATCAATGGCATCGGAACTGGAAGGAACGATATTGCCAAAGAAATCCTGTTTGGGCTGATAGCCATCATAGCCCAATGTGGAACGCAATTCGCCTGACAACTCCTGATGATCCTCTAGTGTGGGGTCATCATTCATAGCTTTGCCAGATTTTCTTGATTATCGCCGGATCATTTTGATCGTCCTCGTTCAGACGAGAAATCTCCCGGAAGGTTGTTGCCAGACGTTGATGACCCTCTGGAGTTATCAGAAAGAAACCGCCCACCGGTGTTGCAAGATTCTTATCCGAGTGAAGCAAATCCTGTAGCATGGACTGCGCGGGAGTAGCGGTCGCATCAAAGTCGCCCGTCTTAATATCATTTTGGAGCTTTACAAACTGCCCAAAATGATCCCCGCTTATGGCATTTTGTATTCTTGGATCCGTCGGGTCTATCTTCACGAACCCCGACGGGTTGTCTATCGCCATGAAGCGCAGGTTGCTCCAGGCCGCGGAATCGTCGGCTTTCGGACCCGCGGCATCCTGCAATAATTTGTTTTTATATGTGGTGAGCACCGCCTTTTGTCCCTCGTCAAGCAGCGGATCGGCGGGCACATACCCGGACGGATCGGACTGGATCTTTTGCATTTCAGCTCCCATCACCTGCGCGTGCTGACGGTCGAGCGCGTTCTGCTTGGCCGAGATTATCCCCGGGGCCATCTCCTGCGCCACGCTCTTCAAGGCCGGATCATCAATCGAGTCCACCAGGCTTTGCACCTTGTCGGGATGCGCGGCGCAGTTGAGATAATCGCTGACCGTCTGCTGCGTTTTGCTCTCCCGGATATTTTGCGTCATCTGATCGCGCACGTCGGGATTGAGCCAGCCGCCCTTGTCCTTGAGCACCGTGAGCGCGCCGTCAAAATCCCCGCCGGTGGCGCGCGCGTGGACCTCTCCCGCTATGGCAGGCGCCAGCACGCTTTGCACTGCCGCGTGATGCGCGGACTCGTCGTAGGGAATGTAATTGGAGTCATTAACTCCCACCCCTTGCCCCTCCCTCAGGGAGGGGATATTATTTTCGGGGGCTTCGCCCCCGGACCCCGAAGTGGAGCTCTCGCCGATGCCCCCGGACCCCACAGAGGATGCTTCACCAGGCGCAGAAGCTCCAAACCCCCGCACAATCCCGTGCGTAAGCCCGTAGACCTCCTGCAGATGAGCGGCGGCCTTGTCCGGGTCATCTTCGGCGGCGTAATCGCGCGCGCTCATGTTCAGCTGTCCGGCTGCCTGTTCTTTTTCAAAAGTGTCGAGCGCGCTTTTTTGGTAATCAAGAACCTCTCCGGCCATCTGGGCGCGGTGGGGAGCGGCCATCGAATCGAAAAGGTCCCTCGCCGTCGGATCGTCCTTGAGAGAATCGCGCTGCGTCCCCATCAGCTCGTCGGCGGAGTCGTTAAAGGCGTCCATCGAACCGAGCGCCGCCTGAGCGGTCGGCTGACTCTGTATCGTCTGGAGCGTCTGATCCATGCCCTGACGGTAGCTCATATAGGCGGCGCGGGCTTTGGCGCGTGAGGTGTCCCTGTCGAGTTTCTCCAGCTCGGTGCCGACGCGGCTCATGGCAACGGAGGCCTGCTGCAGCTCGTCGAACTTCCCCGCCCCGAAATCGGCGGGAGTCATGCGTGGCGCCTCCGCCGGCTGCGGCAGGACGCCGAGGTTGTTTTGGGATGGCACCTGCGGCATCCGGGTATTTTACCAGAAAACCGGAGGGGGGTTGGGGGGAACCGGATAAATCCCTGCTTGCCCCTCGCCACCCATTAAAATGGGTGGCTACCCCCGCTTACGCGGGGCGCTGTCGCTTGCCGCTCCGGTACGTCGGAGCTGACGCGACGCTTTGTCTTTTGAAAATAATTATATCACTTGATATCCCAACGCGCCGCGTTAATCCCGACAAAGTCGGGATGGTAGCGTCGCAACCCCGACCCTGTCGGGGGTAGCCCAGTATTTCAATGCTGGGCCGGGAACCCTCTACCCGTGGCCAACCGAAGAGCGCCTAATGAAAGTAGTACTGCCCCTCCTGGGGGGAAGCGGCGCGCGGGGAGGCAGGAAGGAAGAATCCATAACCTACTCATGGTAAGCAATCCCCGCCTTGAGTCAATTCGGCCCGCGAGAAACATGGAGACTAGGGCGGCGTTGACAAGCCGCCAGCAGATTCAACACAAACCGCCGGCGCGCTGGCCGAAGGGCAGGACAGCATCTTTAGGGTCTCTCGCTCGCCAGTAACAGGGTTTTCAAAGACGACGGTCCACCCCTTCCTTGATTTCGCAACGACGTACTCATACGCGGCGAACGCGTGGCGAACGACTTCCGCCAGTGAGGCTGCCTCGGTCCGGCCCTGGATTCTTCCCAAGCGTTCTCGGACAGAGGGTGTTAAACACAGATTGAGCCGGGTGTTATGATCACGAGGCGGCATACAGCACATTGGTACCTATAATGCATACCACATTCTCTGTCAACAAATGTACCGCTTCAACCCGCGACTCCTGATGAGTCCTACTCCTTCCCCTGGGATTCAAAGTACGCCATACAGGCCATGTCGTAGTTCCGAAAATGCTCCGACATCCGCTCCATCCCATAAGAGTACGCCCTCAATACGTCCTCCCTCTCGTGGCCGACGCTTTCCTTCATCTCCAGAGTCGTTCTTTTGATCTCATCATGTTCCCGCTTGTGATCGGCAAACCCCGGATAACCAGACGCCTGCATCAATTCTTCCTCACAGGAGATATGCTCGATGATGACGGTTATCATTTCGTCCCTTATCCGACAGATCTCACCCGCCGGCAGCTCACCCTTTGCCGCGGCCTCATACAATTCGACAAGAAACCCCCATATGCGCGTATGTTGCGATTCTATCCGCGCGACCCTTGCCTCGTATTCCTCTGTCCGAGAGGATATTTCCATTGCCTACCAATTACTGGGAAATAAAGCAGATGTCAATACATCGCGGAAAGGGGCAGGGCCTGATTGCCCGCGGCGGCTTTTTCTTGCGTTTGATTACGCAAATCATATACTGCAAATATGTCAACTGATCCCACGTCCGCCACTACCCCAACCCCTTCCGCGCCCACCTCCCGTCTCTCAAGGATTGCCGGCGCCATGCGCTCCTTCAGCGAATGTTATCCATGCACCGCAGCGTTCCTGCATGGGCTATCTATCGCATTCACAACCCTTGTGTTCGCAGGGGGTGCTGGTTATCCCAATTGGGGAGTCAAAGTAGCAACTCTAGCGTGTTCTCTCGGCGGTTTTTATGGGCTGGGACGACCCTCGTTCTCGTGCAATTATGCGGCGTTGATGAAAAAGTATCCAAAGGAAAAGTTCAACATTCTGGCCGCAGCAGCGGTGGGCACAGCTTTAGGTACTGCTGTAAATTTTGCCGTTCTCCCTTATATTCCCAAACATTCAAAAGCCCCCGTCCCGGCTCCCGCGCAAAAAAACCCGGGATTGAAATACCCGGGCTAAATATCGACGCGTCCCATCCGGGACGCAAAAGGCCAGCTTTCAGTTGTCAACGATGGTTCGTTGGTTTATGGGTATCGCATGGGAGACACGTTTGGACAGGCCGCATATCACGTGGTATTCAGCACCAAAAACCGCTACCCCTGGCTGGAGGCCGCCCATCACCAACGACGCTGCTGGCGTTACATGGAAGCCGTCGCGGCAGATCATGGTTCCACACCGCTTGTTTTTGGTGGCACAGAAGACCATATGCATTTGCTCTTTGATCTGTGGCCGGCATTTTCCCTGTCCGAGGTGATCAAACAGGTCAAAGGATCTTCGTCAACATGGATCAAACAAAACTTTCCGGACTGTGGGGGTTTTTCCTGGCAGCCGGGCTATGGGTACTTTGTGGTGCCACCGTCGGGAATATCCGCGGTAAGACGCTATATTGAAAACCAGTGGGAGCACCACAAAACGGTTTCCTTCAAGGAAGAATATAAAAAACTATTGGAGGAAAATGACATCAAGTTTGAGGAAAAATATCTGTTCTGACATTTGCCGTCCCGGATGGGACGGTTCGATGTTTAGCCCGGGTGTTTCAACCCCGGGTCACTGCCCGTGGCCCCGCATAAAAAACCCCCGGCCGGAATTTCTTCCAGACCGGGGGCCCCTTATGACTATGATGCCATATACCCTTGTATCCCGTTAGGGAATTGAAAGGCTATACGCCGGCAACGCTGGAATACAGAGGAATGTTGAGCGACTGCACATTGTCTGTCAGGAAAGCGCTCACCGTTCCGGCGGAGAAGGTTCCCACCCCCGTCGCGTTGATGTCGATGTACTGCTTGACGCCGTTGATCGGCAGGATGCCCGCAAACACGGTGGCGCCCTGCGTCAGACTGGCGGTGAGGATGGCGCCCGTGTCGTAGAGCGTCGTGGGTGAGGTCAGCGCGCCGGAAGTCAGTGAGTCCGAGGTGCGCACGACAAACTCCACGCTGGTGCCGCCGACGAAGGCCGTCGGAAGGGCGATCACCAGGTAGATGGGTGAGGCCGCGCCCATGCCGTAGGACCCTGTGGCAAGGGTCGCGTTGGCGGTGGCGCGCAGGTCGATGATGTTGCTGGGATAATTTCCGGCGCTTGTGATGCCGGAGTATCCGTCGAAGAGCATGAGTGATTCGTCTATGATCATTGTGTTTTTCTTTCTATGTTGATTTGTTGATTATGAAATTGTCTTTGAAAGCGAAATTCTCGATTTGCGAACGATTGTCCTTATCCGCCCACCCCCACCCCCGCCGGATCATCGCGGGGAGCTGCGCCCCCCTGCACTCCCGGAATGGGATTGGACTGATGCCTTGCAGGATCGATTTAATCGTCCCTACCCCGGAGGGGTTGCATAGGTATAGCCACGGGTTGCGGTGCTCTTTACCCGTGGCGGATATGGGATTATTTCCTTCGAATTTCATTTTCAGAAGACCATTTTTTTAGCTGACGGCTGTCTCCGCGTTCGAGATCTGCTCGACAAGCTTGATTCTCACGCCGTTGATTCTCCAGATGGGCTCGTCGCTCTCCTCGAGATCCTGGCGGGTGATGAAGTGATTGGGTTTGAAGAAGAACTGCCGCGTGATGAAGGAGAGCACGGTGCGGTTCACGTACCAGACCTTCCCGGAGTCCTTGATGTTCTGCACGGAGTTCTGTCCCTTTAGGAGCAGGTCGAGCAGATCGGGTCCCGAGCCGCCCGAAGAAGAGCCGGTGTTGCTCAGGCTGCCGGAAGCGATATTGGCCACCCTGGCGCAGCGGCGTTCGTTTTTGAGGCTGATGCCCATCGCCCATTCAAGGTCGTGCACCTCCCCGTAGAAGACCTTGCCCGAAGCGTCAGTGATCGGCTGGTTGGGGCCGCGATTGACGTACTTGATGCCGCCCGGATGGCTCTCCGGATAGAAGGCCACGAAGGAGTTCAGCTCGTGGGTGATCAGATACGCCGAAGTCAGGGCGCTCGAGCCTCCGGCCAGAATCACCGTCGGGATCGAGGAGGTGTTGAGCCTGGGCTGGATACCCAGCATACTGTCGAGTGCCGAGGCGGGATTTCCGTAGAAGAGATCGTTGGCCATCTGGATATTGAGGTTCTCCCGTTTGGCCTCGATCTCCTGCTGGATCATGAGCGCCTCGTCGGCGGCCGATTGGGCCACCAGCTCGTCGATGACGATGCGGTCCGCCCAGATCGAGCAGGCGTCGTACTGCTGGTCGACTCCGCTTTTGGAAGCCGAGACTCCCTGATTGGCGCGGCGGCGCGTGGCCTGACCGAGGTTGGTGTACTTCGAGATCCGATTGCCCATCTTTTCGTTGCCTTTGATGAGAAGCAGATCCTCCAGTATGTCGTTTGTCTGGGCAAGAGCGTTGCCCAGGAGAAGCGCGCCGTCTTTGCACTCCCTGCGGAGCACATCCATGAAGGTAAAGCGCGTGTTGTCGTTAATTGATTGAGACATTGTTTTGTTTTTTCTTTTTAAATCATGCCCCACATCTTTTCCACCACAGGTTCAAACCTGTGGCTAAGATGCCTTCGGTCGCTACGCGACGCTGAATTTGCGTCCCGCGCGTGCGGGACTGCAGGCATTTTAGCCTCGGAATTCATTCCGTGGAGAGAGTCGTTGAGCATAATTTTGTGATTTACACCAAAGCCCCTGTGCCGATAAAGAGTTCCAGGAAGATTGGGTGTAATCCCAGTTTTTCCGGAAGTTGTGGCGGCGGTCTTTGACGGAAAAGTAAATGGCGTATCAAATGGCATGGGCCCAGTGTATCAGAGTTTTAAGGGGGGCCTCGCCACGGATTGAAATCCGAGGCGATAGGATAACACACGCTATTTCCTCCCAAACACGCTCTTCAGAGCGTCGTAGTTGAAGCCCTCCGCTTCAAACCTCTGCCTTAAATTGCCTCTTATTTTTATATTGACCTAATAAACCATACGATCGTATTGTAAAACAATACAATATGACAGGGCTCGATAAGATATTTCCCCGAATTCGCGCTCAAATATTCCGATGCCTATTTGCTTCGGGAGAGGAGGAATTTCATCTGCGAGAGCTTTCGCGGCGCTCTGGATTATCAATTGGCGCCATTCAGTACGAGATCAAGAACCTAGCATCTTTGGATCTTGTTCTTTCACGGAGGGATGGCAATAGGAAGTATTGGCGCGCTAATAAGGCGCATCCGTTTTATCCCGAACTCAAAAATCTTGTCGCAAAGGGTAATGGCGTTGCCGAGTCTCTGAAAGAGGCTCTGAGTGGATTGGAAGGAATCTGTCTTGCTTTTGTCTATGGCTCCATGGCCGACGGCACCGAGAAAGCGACCAGCGATCTGGATTTGATGGTCATTGGCTCTCTGGGTTTGCGGCCATTGGTCCGGGCGTTGCAGGGTGCTCAAGAGAAGCTGGGACGAGAGATAAATCCATATACTTTATCCAAAGCTGATTGGAAAAATCGCCTCGCGCAAGATGATGCTTTCATAAGAAATGTTAAAAACAGTCCAAAACAATTTATAAAAGGAACTGAAGATGAGCTTGAGAGATTGGCAAAGTAACGGGTGGCTGAGAGCGCATCAGACAAGTCGCAAGCAATTATGCGATTTGTTCGCGTTGGTTGACCGCGACTTGGAAAGTTCTGCTTCCGATGACATCGCTCCTGATTGGCAGTTTGCCATAGCCTATAACGCTGCGTTGCGACTCTGCACAGTTGTGCTCTATGCCGAAGGCTATCGTCCGGAGAAGAATTTGGCGCACTACCGTACCTTGCAGGCCTTGGGCGAGGCGCTGGGGAATGAGTACGCGGCGGATGTCGAGTATCTCCAGAAGTGCCGTGTGAAAAGACATGAAGCGCAGTATGACTTTGTGGGCACCTGCAGCCCGCAAGAGGCAAGGGAGTTGCAAGAATACGTCAAGGAGCTGCGAACGACGGTTGAGACGTGGTTGAAGAAGAATCATCCGAGCTTGCTGCCATAGCCACCTCCCCTATTTCTTTCCAAACACGCTCTTGACGGCGTCGTAATTGAAGCCTTCGATCTGGGGGCGCGACCCGTGTCCAGAGTGATCAGTCACGGGAGAGTCCTCCGAGAAGAAACGCCGTCCAATGGCGTGCAGAAATTCGGCGACCGGACGGAAGTTCGACAAACGTCCGTCTATCATCAGCGCGTCGAGGCTCTTTTGCGTCTGGGGCGGGAGGGTGGAGCGTATTTCGTTGTAGGCGCGCGCGGCGATGGCGCGGGTCTCCTGATAATTCTTTCCGCCCAAAACCGGATCGGCCTCCAATGAGCGCGTCTCGCTCTCCACGCGCTTCTCCCACTGCGTGGCGGAGCGCTTCTGGTTGTCGGTGAGCGCCTTTACCCCCATATCCACAAACTTCTGCGCGTCGGCCTGGCTGAGCTTGAGACTCTTCGCCTGCTCTTTGAAATTCTTTATCACCTCGTCGGGCAGCTCCACGCCTTCGGGAGAAGTGAAGGCATACTCATCGGCATTTTCGCCCCCTTTATCACTGTTATTATCACTGCTGGCAGTGATTTTCTCCTCCGGTGGGGAGAGGATGGATTTCACGGGCTTTTTATTTCCTTCACTAGATAGTCCCGAAGATTCCAAGCTCGTCTTGGAGTCGTGAGGGACTTCGCGAAGCGAAGCGGAGCGCCCCGACTTGTCGGGGTTAGCCCTGGAATTCATTCCTGGGCTCTGCGCGGAAGCATCGGGGTTATTGGGGATTTCGTTTTCTGGCATACGGACATTCTACCAGAAAAAAGACGGGGGCCTGCGCGCGTTGGGCTACCTGCGTGGTTTGGCCTGTTTGGCCACGCGAACGATCACGTCCAATTTTTCTGCAATCTCTCCGTCTATATCAGTCTTTTTCAGGAATTGTATCATCTGGTAGTAATCGCCCTTTCGCAGGACAAGAGGTATTCCCAACTGTCTGGAAAAGTTTTTAAACAAAGGATCCAGAAAGTCGTCCGTGGCTTTTATATCATCGGACCACGGCGACGGCCGCCCCGTCACCTCCAAGGCATTGGCGAGTTTGTCTATCTCTTTTGTCATCGTATTGGCATACTCCTGCCTGAAGAGCGGCACTATTTTTTCCGCGGCCTCCTCCGCAAAGCGAAGTAACACATCCTGCCTGCACAGGTAATTCTCTATCTCACGCTTTTTCCACATCAACTCCGTCAGCGCGCTATTCGACTGAAGTTTGGTTTCCTCAACACGGTCATAAATAGCCATCCCCACCAGATCGGCTTTGGCTACCTGAAGGCCAAAGAAATGCTGTTGCGCCTTGTTGGGAAGATTGGAAACATAATGGACATAGGGGGTCTTCTCCAGAAATAAGGCCGCCTCATGGCCAAGAGTTTTGGCAAACGCCTGCAAGATGCTAAAATCCGTCGAGTCTTCCAAAAACAACACCCAACCGGTCTGCTCGACCTGATAGTAATTGTCAAAGCCGATTTCGTTCAAAGACTTGATCACCTGACTTGTTTTGCCGGCGGTCAACTCGCGGGGTTTCTTGCCAACAAAAGCTATGACAGTATCACGCCCCGCGGCCTCATTAAGCACAACCTCCGAATGGCTGGCGGCAATTATCTGGGATCCCTTCTCTTTGGCCAACTCGACCAATTTGTTGTATATCTGCCGTTGTCTGAGAATCTCCAGATGCGCGTCAGGCTCGTCAAGGAGCAATACGGAACCCGGGTTGGCGAACAGATACGCCAGCAAAAGCAGCGTCTGCTGCGCTCCGCGACCGGCACAGGAAATATCCAAAAGGTCTCCATCCTTGTCGTGGTATTTCAGAATAATCTCGCCACGTTCCTTGATATAATCGGGGTCGGCCAACTCCATTCCAAAGAGAGATTTCATCTGTTCGCACATTCCCCCCCATCCTTCGGTTTGATTGGCAAAGATATTGTAACAAAGATTACGCAGCACCTGCGCGGTCTGCCCCTCGCCCAAAAGCACCTCTATTCTGCCCTGCTCCACTTTGGGTTCCACGGCAGCCAGTCCGGACATGGGAGGCAGAAAACAGACGCGCATTCTGTTCTGGGGATCCTTCAAAACATCCGGGACTTCAGTGTACTCAGCTTTATCAACGGGCACGCTTGAAAATCCCTCTTTTCTTATTGGGCGGCATATAAAATGCTCGTTGGAGGAATAATCAAATTCAAAGCCGCAGCTCCATGATCTGCCGGCGCTCTGGCCTTCAACAACCACCTCTATACGTATGTTGCGCGTTTTGCGGTCGCTTGACTCCCTGACGTGCAGGTCATTCCACAGCAAATTCGCGGCAGGAATTGGAAGCGCGATTAGATCCTTGCGGTTTATGGCCACTCCGGGGCGTTTTTTGGGAGATCCCTTTTTCCCGCCGCGCTGCGACAACCACGCGCGCAATCCCGTTTCCCAAAGAGCCAGCGCCTGAAGAGCCGTTGTTTTCCCCGAATTATTCGGACCAATAAAGACAACGGACTGATCCAGCGAAATATCAGCCTCTTGGATTCTTTTAAAAAGGGGCTGACCTAGGTAATGGGTGTATAATAGACACCTAGATGAATAAAAGTCATTACAAGATAAGCAGATATAAACAAGACCGGCTGACAGAAATGTTCGTGGCCGCAGCAACGGCTCG
>Ga0181520_10004162_pt1 | contig 24561 bp, 32 predicted proteins | sample PEATcosm2014_Bin_29_FD_132451 | JGI IMG/M metagenome (GOLD analysis project Ga0181520, IMG submission 132451) | Peatland microbial communities from MTU Mesocosm Facility, Houghton, MI, USA - PEATcosm2014_Bin02_30_metaG | ecosystem: Environmental > Terrestrial > Soil > Wetlands > Peat | place...
AAAGGCTTTGCTTGCTGCGAAATTACTATCGCCCTGTTCAAGTCAAGACTGGCGTATGGATCATCTCCCCCACACGGCACGTGCCATTCGACCGGCAATCCCGCCTGCCTGGCGGCCACTGCCTCTTGCCACGACACAGGCTCGCCATCCACGCGGCAGTGGCAGAAAAGCCCCAATTCGGCGGCAATCTGCCGAGGAGTTCTGAACGATTCCTGTCCGATGATATCTTGAACCGGGATTCTGCCTGCCGCGTTCACTAGCACCATACAGTCGCAGCAGCCACACATGTCTTCGAGGACTTGGGAAGGCTCCCCGAAGGAAAGATCATGCTGTTCCGCGAACCTCTTCGTCAACCGCAACGTATTGTCGCACCGCTCCCCATCCACCAACCTTTGTTCCAAGTAATCAAACAATTCTCGATATGTAACCATTGCAACTTCCTCCATGCATAAGAGAGTAGTTATGAAATCAAATCAGTCCACGTAGCCCCACACGTATGGCCTCTGCCGTCGGTCGTCATCTTCATTGCGACTGTCGTCTTCCCCATTCCATAATCGTCCTGTACAAATCGCATCGCGTTCCGAATACCGTTTGGCTGGAGTTGGTGCGGATTTGGAAAGATACCAAACTCCACTGCCTTTCGTTCGATCCGCCGAATCATCCGTCTTGCCCTCTCCCTTCCGGCCTTGTCGGCTGATGTGTCGACACAAGCATCCAGGTCGGAAAGCACGGCATTGACCACTTGGACTTGATCGTGATGGCCTAAAGTGAAAAACCGTTTCGTAAAGACCCTCATGATAGATTTCCTTCTGATGGTTGTTTGTTGGTTAAGGGATGCCATCCGGGGTTCGGGCGCGAACCCCGGATGGCTGGTTAAACTACAAGGCCGGAAGCGTCTCCTCCGTTCCGCTCGGCCCGAGGCCGCCAGCGGGTGGCCGGCCCACTTCCCAGAATTCATCAAGGAACGAGTGGTCCTCGATTTCATCACGTTCGCTCGGCGCCACTTCTTCACCGCCGAATTCCAGATATAGTTGCCGGTCGTGTTTCATTTTGTCCTTACAGTTAGATGATCACCCAAATCGTTCAGAACGGCGGGTTGGCGCGAAGGTAATCGAAGCCTTCATCTTCGTCTTCCCTCCTCCCTGTCACGTCCCCGGAGTAGTACGCGGCGGCCTCCCGCAATTCCTCCAGCGTTGCCACCACGTCGTGGTCGAACAACAAGCCGGGATCGTCCACTCTATATAATGCCCAGAAGGCCTCGGTGGGAGGAAAACCGTGCAGCGAAGCGATCACCTTCGCCTTTTCTGGCAACGGGCGGTAGATGCCTACAAGACCATCGCCGAAATCCACGACATCCGCATGGCGTCTGCCCATGAAGACCCAACTGGTCGTCCCCACCTTGAAGCCCCCATGTAAAATGCGAGCGCCGAACATGGGATTCTCAAACAGTCGTATATCGTTCTCCTCGACCAATAAGTGCGGGTCGTCGGGCAAGCTACCGCCACTGAACACTTCGTCAAATGGGGGAAGAATCCATTCTGGCTCATAGCGGTCATCCCTGCGGGTGCTGTTGTAAAAAGCAATCAACTGGTCCCGCGACTGGTCTGGCGGCGATTGACCGATTTCCATGTCGCCCGCCAACTCGTCGCCGGGCAGACCCTCGCCTCGCTTATATTCGCCGGCCTGAATCTCTAGGATCGACGCGGGGGACGCTTCCGGCAATCCCATCTCCAAAGCCGTCTCCTGATACACCTTCGTCAGCTCGGGCCAGTGCTTCGGCGGCTTTGTGACGTTTGCTCCAAGACTGATTGCAACCACATGCCCTGCAATCAGCCTTCTCGCGTGTTCGCTCTTGCTCAAAGGGTGCATGGCGACCCATTTCTCCCATGCCCGTGCGCAGCACACCCACACGCGAAGTTGGTGATTGATCCGAGGCTCGCAGAGTGCTTCATGCTCGAAGCGTTCCCACGGCTGGAAGAAATGTCCGATCTTCTCCCATGCCTCTTTCGCAATTGCCGCCTGTTCTGGCGTAAACTGGCCGTGAAGCGGCCCATCGTTGTCGTAACTCATAGTATTTCCCTTTTTCTAAAAAAGCCTAGCAGTATGGGCGATGTTTGGGCGGGGTTATGAAAACGCCCATCGCCTTATTGTTGGACGCGCCCCACCGTGAACAATTCAGTGCCGCCCGACGAGGGCGGATACCGCCAGGGCTTGGATTGAATCACCATCACCCGATGCCGTGGGCTAATACTGGATACTTGTCGGTAACAAATGCCGTCCTGACGGTCACGCAACCCGCTTTGTACGGCTCAACCGGCTTTAGCTCCCCTTCGCCCTCCGCAACGGGGTGCCCGCGCACGACGATAAACCGGGCGTGCTGCGGCAACTCGTCAGCCACCGGCTTGCCGCGTCTAATCAGCACCTTGCCGTCTTTCATCCAGTAGCGAACCGGCTGGCTATCCCAGCATGGGCACATCTTTTCGACGCACCGTGTTCGCCCGTTCCTCACCTCCCACCGTTTGCGCATGTACCCGTCCGTCAAAACCGCATCCATCGACAACGCGACATTCGGATAGAGTTGCCGAAGTCCGTCGAGGAAATGGACGGGAACCGGCCCGTCCTCATCAACCAATCCATCGACCATCAATTGATCCGCGTGAATGAATGCGAGAGCCTGAATATCGTTTCCTTGGTCGTCCGTATGTGACTCCAACCTGAAGGTGCCCTCGTCGTTGGCCCAGTCCTTTCGATTCGGATTCCACTGGGGAAGATCAATCGAGTAGGACTTGATGCGGACTTGTTGGTACCATGCCTCCAATGTGGCGTGATCCCTGATCGCCTGTTGCATCGCGGTCAGTTCGTCGGGCTGACCTGTTCCAGTGATTGACAAGTACACTGACATGAAAACCTTTTTTTGGTTGTTGTATTCGGAGAGCATCACCCGGCCGCGGCCGGCGGCTCTTTTCACAGCAATGTGTTCTCGATTAGTGACAAAGTGTTTCCTTCACGATTCTGGCATCACAGGTGACCGTCTCTATGTGGCCATGGGTTTCCTTAGTATGGCCGACAGCGTTCAGTAGCTTCCACCACTCGTCCTCAACGAGAGCCACGAAAGGAATGCCCTTGTCACATGCATGTCTTCCTCCCTCTATCACCGCTTCAAAGGAGAATCTGGCTCGTCTAGCCACAATGACCTGTACTCCATCAGGAACTACTCGAAGAAGGTCAGTTGTGCCAAGGGCGCACTCACCAATTACCTGTGCGTGAGGCTTTTTCTTCCTGCTCATTTATTTGTCCTTTCAAGCAATGCGGCGTCTAAGTGTCGAGTTGAGGGGCCGGCCGTCGGCCGGGTGATGGTCTGATGGCATTACTTCTCGGGACTGCCTTCTTCAGGGCCGCACCACTCATCCCGTGGATCGTCCTCTTCCCCGCACACCAACTCCTTGTAATTCTGCTCGCTCCACTCCTGATAGGTGCACTCCACAATCCTTTTTCCCAGGCACCAATACAGGTGGCCGAGTATGGCGTCTGCCTCGTCAAGCGTGTTTAGCTCTTCTCGTCCGACGCTGCATTCGCATTGCGCCAGCGCGAGATGGTATCTCTCGATAAGCTCCGGCGCCTTATCCATGAGATCCTGAACCGTCATTACTCTGATCAGCGCTTCCTCCACCTCAAACTTCGGGTGATCGTGCAGACCGACCCTTTTGGTCCGAGCAGTGCCTCTATGAGCTTGCATGAACTGTACAAACCACGCCGGAATGTTGGCTGGAAATCGTTGGTCTTCGGCAACCCGCGATCCATCGGTTGGTGCGGTTGTCGCCTGATGTTCGGGCACAGCGATAGCAGGCACCGCGTCGGGTGGGATGGATGTGTTGTCGTTCTGTTCGACGTTCCGTGCATCCCGGTATTCGTCGACAAGGCCGCACAGTGTTCCTACGAAGGTGTTCAGGCTCTCTTGACCTGCATTGACCGTATGGCACAGATAATCGTAAGCACTTGGGTCCGGGCTAGCGTCAGCCAACGTGCGGAACACTTGGGCCAGAAGTGTGGCCTTCTTGTCGTGTGTGTTTTGGTTCAACATGGAGTGTTATCCTTTCATCTTGGAATTGTTATTGTGCAGCCTCGGCATGTTCAGCCTTCGGAAACATTTCTTTCAACAACAGCTTGTGGCACTGCTGTTGAAGCTTTATCACGATCGCTATCGGATCGTCATCGGCTTCAAGCTCGCCCCGCAGGCCGACCGTATTGGTGCAGCTCTGGAAGTCCTTGGACTTCTTGACGCCCAGTTCGACATAGATTTCTTTAATCTTCATCGGGGTTGTTCCTGTTCTGGAAATTGGTCGGCGCCGGCCTGGGTATCCTGGCGCGCCGGAGGGTGGGCAAGTTTACTCGCCGCGCGCTTCCTTTCGAACTCGTCCTGCTCATCGCAGACGAAATCAAACGCGTTGTACCATTCGGTGTCCTCTGCCGTGACGAATACGGCACCGCCGCCAAACGCACCCACACACGGCCTGGAACAGTGCGTTGCCCAAGTGAGCGTCCAGCATTGATCCGGCCGACACGTCTCTAGGAACTGCTCGACAAGTGCGGTGACTTTCTCAGGGCCACCAAGACTGTCCCCGTATAACCACAGATGGCGGCCCGATTCATCATCCATGTCGAACTCAAACGCGAAGTCCAGGCTCTCGTAGGAACCGCCACGGAGATTATCGGGGCGCAAGAAGCGAGGTCCAGTCCATGCCGCGTTCTTTGGGGCATTCTTTTCGTCCGCAAGTTCCACCTCCTGGCCGTCAAGAACGGCAATCGTTTGGAGTTGCGCTCGTAGCCAAGACTCCTCCTTGTCGGTGAGCTGCGGAATGACTTCTGAGAACTGAATAAAGTTGTGAGGCATGACGGTCCGTTTCTTCTGAATATTGTCGTGTTGATTGGGGGGATTGTATCTATCACTCCAGCCGCCATTCACCGCCGTCATCCTGAACCAGACGGTATTCCGCGGCCGTGTCGTCTGTCAGATCGCTCGGCTCGATGCCGAGGTAATCGACCTCCGTGTCATGACCATCGAACTCGATGGCGTGACTCACATCGAGATACAGTGTGTGCAGAATTGATTCAGCGTCGGCATCGGTCATGTTGCGAGGAACGGCCACGTCGAAGGAACCGCTGGCAACTGTTACTTGGGACAGTTCAACGTGAACATTGCGAGTCGTGGAGTCTTTGGACATTATTTCTTACCTCTCGTCTTGGGGGTTATGCCACGCGGATCAGTCACTCGACCGATCTCCTGCGTGTTGTCCTTCCAGTATCCACATCAGGGTGAAATGAAGTGGACCATATCGGTGAAAAGTTGGTGAAATGTGAAAGCAGAGTCCCGGTCACGAAAGCCGGAGTGCATACATGTGCATCCTTCCAATAATCTCAATTCCGTCGATTTGTGCTTGTCGGAGCATTGTGCGGGCCATGCTTGCGGCCTTTCGGACCGTGACATCTTCAATCATCGAGTCCCTACCCCATATCTCCGTTCGGAGTTCTGGGTATGTAAAGTAGTGTCCCCAGCAACGGCTCAACCGCTCGAACAATTGGAAATGCTTACCTGGGCCAAAATCACAACGGCGGCCACGGTACTCCACAAAGAAGTTTCCAACGACCGGCCGGGATATCGCACGTGACTTGGGGGCGGTGCCCTCCATTCGGGCCACGAAGTCGCCTAGTCCTTTCCAGTTAGGCAACATGGCGATTGGTTCAGCGGCAGTGGCCGGAATGAGAGATGCTCTCGTTGGGTTCAACAACCAGTCAAGCACCGCACGCAGGGAATGGAATGCCGGATGCTTCAAAGAAAGGTGCCGAACCTTCGGCAACTCGCGCGCTGGCTGTAGGTCAAATGCGATGTCGGCTTCAAGAAACAACGACGGACGACACACGCTGAGATAATACAGCAACTCCATCGTGCAGATCTTGAACGGGGCGAGAAGCAGAGTAACGATTTGCTCCAGCCTCACAATCTCCTCGGCACCGCCTATATTATTGATAAACCGAGCACACCACTTGGCGTCTTTGCTTTGAACCCAAGGGTCATGTTCCTCGTTCCACAACTTCCTGTGAACGGCCAGCGTTTCTCTTCGATGTGCCTCGGAAACACTGCATCGCTCATCAACGAGCAGGAACTCCAGGTGCATAGTAGGGTATCGCTGTGAGAAACGGTCAAGTTCCTGCCGGACTTGAACGAGCGCCTGTGTTATGGTCTCATCCAGGACTGGCACGACGGCCGCTTTTGGCCGTGTGGGCGTCTGACCAACGCCTTGAGTATCGGCGGGTATAGCTTTGCGTGGAGGGCCGCTCTTGCTTGGAAGCTCGACCTGTGCAAGGGCAACGTAAGGTTTGGGCGGACTGGACGCGACCCAGTCGTTGGCCTGCGTAGCCTTGTATGCCTCAATTCTCTTCATAGCCTCACGGTTGTAGGCTTCCCTGCGTGCTTGATTCGAGATCTGCGGGTCTCTGCTCATTGTTGGCTCCTTACGGATTTTTGGTGACGAGTAAATTCGTCTCCGCGGGTAGATCGCGGCGCCCCGATACGGGCGCAGCACCACCCCTGCGAATTTTCGAGAAACTTGGAATTGATGACCCTTCCCTCAGATCGAGCCGATCGCGTATCGCGCGTGGAACTACGGCAAGGTGATTTCAGGAAAGGCTATCCCGACATCGGGACGTCGCACGGGTGCGGAAGATATCGGGCAGAATCGCCACGCCATATATGGGCCAACCGTGTGCTAAGCCCACCCGCTGATTACTTGCATCTTACATCAACCGAAAGTTATGTCAATACGATCTGGCTTGGATCGCATTTACTTTTACGAAGCTTACGGAGCCAGGTGTTTTGGCCGTTCGCCGGCGGGCTTTGTGGTTGGCGGGCCAATGCACTTGTTCCATTGAATCGATGGCGAGGGGCGGACTGTGTGCGTCAGAAAGGACTGCGCTGTGCAAGGTTGAGCATGGGGCGAAGAGCTTATCTACGGCCGCTTGCCCGGCCCCAGGGCTTGGCCAGTGTCTCGGTCCCGGCTTTCATCGAAACGAACCTGCTTCCCCGATAATTTCTAAATTCTGCCGGTCTGTCGCCGATGACGACGGAGTTGTTGCGTGTTTGTGGAAAGAACATGATTAGAAGAAGATATTCAATTAAACGTTGGCAAATCGCGGCAATTAGTTCAATTCGGTACAAGTTGTTATTCAGACTATTGTATTAGAAGAAGAAAGCGAGGGGCGAAGTAAAACCTATTTCCGATAATCGTCGCGTTGTTCTTTACCACTTAAAGCGTCTATTGACGCCGGCCGGCGAATGACCAGTCCATGATTTATTCGGCAGCATGGGTAAGTCCTCGACTGAACGGCCACCGCTATGCAGGAGGCCGGGTTTCGACTCGGGTTGAGCGTCGGACTGAAGGCGTTTGTTCATCTCAGCGTGAACCCGCAACTCTACCGAAACGCCGTCACAATTCAACCCCAAACAGCCAAACAACCACATTCAAGGGCAATCGCCCGCAATTGCAGAAACTCACCACTCTCTAAAGGCTTCGCCTGATGCCGAAAGCTCTAGACCATCGAGGTGACAGTAATGGCGTAGCTTTCACCTTTCAGCAATTTCTCACAACAATCGGCACAAACCTTTCATCGCTGCAATATAGAACTGCGGGGGTTACTTGCTCGTTGCGCCAAATCGTTGAACAACATACAGGTCGGAAGCAACGGCGGTCAACGCTGACCTCAAAGAAAGGCATCCAAATGCCAAATAGACAAAGGCGTCAAAGACAAATGGCCCAAAAAGCAAAAAAGGCCGCGAAGCGTAAGAAGAAAGAAGCCGCCTACAAGGCCACACGCGGAAAAAGAACCTGCGGTGACTGCCGGCTATGTTGCTATACCTTTCCAATCCCTGCCCTGGACAAGCCTCGTAGAACATGGTGCAAGCACGTCACAGCGAAGGGGTGTGCTATTCACGACGGGCCACGGCCGGATGAATGCGTTGCTTTTACTTGCCTATGGCTACGAAGCCCGACGATGCCCGACCGCTTTCGCCCAGACCGTATCGGCTGCATGTTCTGGGAGATGTTTGAAAAGAGGGCGGGAGTAAGCCAGCAGTTCAAGGGAGCCGCGGATCGGGCGGAAGCACGTCATGTTATTGCCGACCTCGTCTCGCAAGGATGGGCCGTCTCAGTATTCTGGACTGATGACAACAACCACGAGAGCGTGAAGCGTTTCTATGACCCGGCGAATCCCCCACCACTGCCTTCGCTTGAGGGACTCAGGAAATGCAACATGTTGAATCAACAGATGCATGAATGGGAGTCGCGGCATGAAGGCAATGTCGGGCCGGTTTCTGCACGGCTTGCAGACGATGTTCCGGTGGCCGCTTCGCGGCCCGCCGACGGTTCTCCAGAAAGCACGTTCACACCCAATAGGTAACACGATGATAAAGACCACTGTAAGACAGAGACAACGAGAATGGGGGATTGGCAACAAAAAGATTTGTCTCCCAACTAAGTACACTTCTTTAACAATCACGGAGTTCAAATAATGACACACATTGAGACTTTTAGACCATGGCAGGTGGAAGCCTTCCTAAAATGCAAAGACGAACGATACGTCGTGTTGAAGGCGCCCGGAGGTAGCGGCAAGAGCCTAGCGCAGGTAATGCTTGCACAGGACGACATCGAACGCAACATGAGCAAGCAACTGATCGCAGTTCCGCAGAACCATATTCATCATAGCTTCCTGGGTGATGCGAGCATTGTTTTTGTTCTGCCGGGGACATCACAGCCGTCTCAATGGGAGATTGGGCACAATTTGTGCGACTCCGACCAGGCAGGGAAGCGTCTAAAGGCATTTCTCCTGGCGGACCCAGCATCGCTCGCCAATCTTGCGGCAATCACAACCCACACATGCTTGGCTCAGGTATGGCAGACACTGACGGAGGATGAAAAATGGCTCGCCCTTAACTGCGTTAGTTACCGTATTGATGAGGCACACCACATCAGCAATGTATTTCACGAAGACGAGTTGGCACTGTACAATGTCAAGGACCGAGCGGCCATTATAGCTGACGCGACTCGTCTCGGAATGTTTGTGCGCGACCTGACATTGGCTGACGAACCAACGTGCAAACTGCACTTAACCACAGCCACTTTCTTTCGTGGAGACCAAAAGACGATTATCTCGGAGGCGGTCAGGGACAGCTTCACATACTTTTCACTTCCGTGGGATGAGTATTATTCAACATTAGGTATAGAGTGCCTTGAGTTTAACTTTGTTGCGTATCATGACGATCCAATTCACGAGGTGGTGAGTGCCATTTCGGAAGAACCAGAGGAAAGGCACCTTGTCATAATTCCGGCGCTGACTACGCGGTATCGCAAGAACGATACGCTAAATAGGCTTATGGCGGCATTGACGAAAAGTGTTCCGGCGAAGAACGTTCTGGACTTGGTAACGTCAAGCACACAAGAGTCCCACAAAAAGCTTCTGCAGACTCATCCAAACGATTTCGCGGTGGTAGTCGCATGCCGACTGTTCGACGAGGGAACCGACTGGGTTCCGTGTACTCGGCTACACAATACCGACGCGGGTGAGAGCAGCTTAACGCTCGCGGTTCAGCGTTTCTTTCGCCCGCTTCGGAAACACCCAAAGAAGAAGCACGTTAGAATCGACAACTATGTCCCGGCGTTCCTTCCTGACATCGAAATGGAAGAGCAGAGGCGCATCTTGTCCGACAGATGTAATGCGGTACTGGCGGCAACCATTACCCAGGGAGAGTTGATGCCCGTGTTTATCCCTCTCAAGGCAGATACTGCCGAAGGCAAGGCGCGACGAGTCACGTTGCAGGACATCTATGGTGATAAATTGCCAGTGGCTCTAAAGAACTTGATCCGGGAGTATGAGGCAGTCGAAAACAAGTCCGATCACGTGGCCGTGGCGGGCGTGGTGGAGAAAGTGCTTGAGGCCCACGGTTGCCCCGACGAGTGCAAACCAGAAGATGTAAGGGCGGCGTGGTTAGCGCAGCTTCATCGGCTTACAGCGAAGGTAACGAAGGCGAGCAATAGGGAGTCGATGGAGGTAAAGGCATTCGACGCGTCTGAAATCCGAGAGAACGGATTCGATATCGTCTGGATGCGGCAACCTCGGGGAAGCTGTCTGGTCTGGGGAACTGAGAATATTGATTCAGTAAGCATCCGGCGACTGCTGAGGACGATTAGATCAATTCCGAGCCTTGAGGAAATCAGAGACGGACTAAAGGCTCAAGTCGAGCGAACCGGTACACGAACGATGATGTCAGGAGAGGGCAAGGAAAATGTGTCCGGGTGGTGTGATGAACTCGGTCGGTCAGCGACAACAGTAAATAACATTTGCAAGAACCACTACGCAACGAGTGCGTCGGAACAGATGGACGTGAGTTTCAAGACCACGGATGCCGAGTTTCGTGATACCTTGCATTCGGTAATTCAGGAGTATGACAGGCGTGGCGTGGAGTTATGTGTTCGGCGGGGGCCGGCGGGGGACATGTTTATTCCCGAACTCGGCATGACAGCACACGCGGTAGATAGCCGATTGAGCGTACGCTTTGGCACAACCCTGGCAAAAGAGCGAGAAAAAGCCCTTGAAGCTAAGGCATTAACGGCGGATAACGTAAGAAGGGTAATACGTGAGTATCGTGATCGGGGTGTATTTGTCACAAGCAGGATTGGCAGGATTCCTGAGTTGAACACAACGGCTAAGCAACTGGCGACTTGGTTTCTCAGCCGCGGCGAGAACATTAGGGATGTCGTTACATCGATTTGGGAGGAAAAGGAAGGGTTGTTTATCACTAGGGCCGAGGTATGTGATCGCATTGGGATCTCTATGGCAACCCTCGTGAACTGGACACGGGACGGGAAGATTGAACATATACGCATAGGTGATCGGGGAACTCTGTATCGCTTGTCGGATATTGAACGGATAGCAAGGCGCGACCAAGGGTACGTCACGTCCAGCGAACATGAGCTTAGACTTCGGCTTGCCGTACCTGCGAGAGCGGTCGATGGAGAACCTCGGGTATGATGAAACTAGGGACAGCGAATAGCGGCGACGGCCGGCCGAAGAAATCGCCGCTGTCGTCTAAAGTAACGCCTCGGCAGCGTGTTCCGATTCGTCAAATGTCGAGTTGCTACGCCGGGTCATTGTGGTCGGGTATGAGCGGGCGTCAATTCACAACTGGCGGGATAGGTCGCGTCGCCGGCCAACAGGGCGCCGATTTGGTTGGTGTTGGCCGTCAGGTAGAAGGTGATGACCAGCACAATGGCGACTGAATCGAACCTGGCCGGGCAGTACGCTGCCGGCAGCGGCGATATGACTGGCCGAGGCTCCGGCCGGCCGTCGACCGAGCGTTATTCGGCTTCCCCGCCGTGGCATTTCTACGCCTCACTGTACGATCCGTTACATCTTCTGTGCGCCAGTATTAGTAGTAGGTGTCAACACGACGACGGCACGCCGCCGCGTGCGGCGGCGTGGCGTTTCCTCCCCCCAAAAGGACTTCAACGTGCCTCCTGACTCCGCTGAAGAACTGAACCTTTACCACACCGTCATCCGCGACCCGCAAAAGGAAATCCTATGCAACGAGACGTGATACTCAAGATGGTGACTGCACCCTCGCCTCTGGACCAGACAGCGGCGGGCGGAGTGCATGGGCCAATTTCCGTGACAACTGCCGGGGCGAACGGCGAGACGCAATCCGCGCCGCGGATTGTGCCGCTCACGGTGGACGAAATAAAACGGGGCGACTACGTGATATATGGCCGAGGCCGCGTCATGGTTATTGACCGTATCGGTGAAGATGTTGTTGTCTTGGAAGATCCATTTCATCCACGAGGTAAACATCCAGTCGAACTGCGACGAAATGAGTTCAGCACCAAAATAATGGGAGCCACGGATGAGTATGTCAAGAGTGAATACACGCGGTTGCGGTTGCCCGTGCCAGAATACTTTGATCAATCCGACGCCGAACGCCGGGAACAGTTGATTATTCGGGACAGAAAAGACCTGCTCATGCGGATCAAGGAAGGAATCACGACCTTGGTAGGATCAAAACGCACAACCGCGTTGACTCGACGCAATCTCGGCAAGTGGTTTTCCGAGCTGGCAGACACTTTCGGCGGCGAATTGAAGAGGGCGGTTAAAGAGTTCGCACGGCAGCACTCCCCTGGACTAATACCATCCTATACCACGATCCAAAGCTGGGTAAAGTTCTATCATGATTTCAAAAACACTCCCGAGGAAGAATTGCCGCTGACACGCGACGAGGCCAGGAAAGCCAATCCTGCCTGGGCTTGGGCCGACAGAGATGATGAATCAGCCGCCACGACAGAAACAATGCCCACTGCGGCACGAACGGCCGTCGCCGCTGAACCGCCGCGAGGTGCTGCCAAGCGATTATCCGTTGCTGGAACCGAAAAGGCGAATGGCCGCGACGATCGCAACGACCGCAAGTCTTTCGGCCGCAATGGGCGCGGCATGACGGACACGGATAATCCCGATTTCGAACAGGTGTCGAGCAGCCAAAACAACTCGGAGCAGCAGGAAAAAGCCAAAGCCGCGCTAACAGCGCTGAAGATCGTGACCAACGCGTTGAACGATTTGGGAGTCCTCGAAGTCCACTCCAAGGCCGTCCAGCAGATCCAGGCCGGTTTGGATCATTTTGCCGAGCCGCCCGACGAAGAAGTGAAAAACTCTTTCCGCGACAAGGCGGGAGACAAATCCGACGAACTGGCGCAGGACGCGAGTCCCGAGAGTGATGAGGACGGCACGGGTTGGACGTGCGCGGGTAATGAGACCGCAAACGAAATTGAAGGACACTTGAGCCAAACCGAACAATAACGGGCAGCGAATCAAGGATCACCGATGGTAAAGAAGAAAACAGCCGTGCCAGGGTCAGCAATTCCGATTCGGACCTATGCGGACCTTATGCCGTGGCTTGAGCAATACCGGGCTGGCAAATTCAATTGCTTGACGGTTCTTTCCAGCCCCGGCCTTCTAAAGTCCACCATGCTTCGAGAACTTGTTGGTCGGGTAGACGATGCCGACAATCCCGGCCATGGTATATGGATCGAGGGGAATGACTCGGCGTTCATCGCCCATTGCCGGATCTGGGAAACCATGGGCGATCCGCAAGGACCCACGCACGACCTTCTGATCCTCGACGACGTGGAAGAATGGAATGAACCGCGGTCCCGAAAATACTTAAAGACCCTGCTGAATACAGAGCCGGTCAAATGGCCGTCATGGGATAACGCGGCGACAAGGCGCCTTGGAGTGCCGGGAAAATTTCCCGTCGCGTGCAAGGTCTGCTGGTTGGCCAACGAGTTCAATGTCAAGTCGATCAACGATCTAGCCATTGTCGACCGGACAATCTGCTTGCACTTTTGCCCCACGGCTGAGGGATTACACGCCGAGATACTACGCCGTGAAACCTTTACTGACCGGGCGATCCTGGACTTCATTGGCTCCTACCTGCGGTCGATTGTTCGGCCCACGGCTCGTCAATATTACCACGCCAAGGAGATCAAAGAAGCCGGTCACGATTGGCAAGGATGGCTCGTGCAGCAGTGGTTCGCTGACCAGGCCCTGGTTGACGTGATGAAACTAGCCGGCGATCGGGTCGTTGCAAACGGCGAAAAACGCTGTGACGACCTCGTCCGTCGAGGCCGCGGTTGCATACGGACCTTCTCCGACAAATTGCGGCAGTTGGAAGGCAATGACAAAACCGATTCGGTCTTTCTACCCCCGATGGAGGAGTGCAAGACTGAAACCGTTTTGGCACTGCATGACGGTGGGCGTGGCGATCCTACGCGCGAACGCGTCGACGCGCTGCGCATTGAGGATTTGAACAAACAGACTGACGACATTATTTGGGAGGAGATTTGAATGGCCGTGTTACTGGCAACTGGCGATGTGCTCAGGGCGTTGCGTGTGATGGATAATGATAGCATGGACGCAGGGCTTGCTGACGCGCCCTACGGCAGACGAATCCTGAACCACCGATGGGATTATGCCGTTCCATCGGTCGTCGTATGGAGGGAAATGTACCGCGTAGTCAAGCCAGGAGCACCACTCCTTGTGTTTGGCGGCCGCGACACTCATCATCGCCTTATGATTAACATCGAGGATGCGGGCTTCGAACTTTGGGATTGCTTGATGTGGCTACACGGTAACGGGCACGGCACCCACCTGAAGCCTGCCTGGGAGCCGATCGTTTTGGCACAAAAGCCAAGGGATGGTACTTACGCCGACAATATCCGTATCTGGGGCGTGGGCGGGCTGAACATCGCCAATTGCATGCTTTCTGGCCGAGACAAAGCGAAGTTCCCCGTGGGCGACTATGCCAATCCAGGGATGTACGGCGTCGGCGGCCACCGCGATGGTGACGCCAATCCTGACGCCCGATTTCCCGCCAACGTGCTTCTGACCCACCACCCCGAGTGCGAGGAAGTCGCCAATGGTTGCCATCCTGATTGTCCGATCGGTCTGCTGAACGAACAGGCAGGCCAAGAGGCATCTAGGTTCTATTACTGTGGGCGCGCCAGTGCAAAGGAACGACACCTGGGGCTGGATGGCGAAAAGAACGACCACCCATGCGTAAAGCCTTTGGGTTTATGCGAGTATTTGGCCCGCCTGTTACTCCCGCTCGACCAAGGTAGACGTGGGACGCTCGTCATTCCTTATGCGGGTACGGGCAGCGAAATGATCGGAGCGATGCTGGCCGGCTGGGCCGACATTCGTGGCATTGAGATAAATCCTCACTACGCGGATATCGCCAAGAAAAGAATTCGATACTGGCGCGAGAACAACAACCCGGGTCTCTTGGAGGCCAAACCACCAATTGCTGTACCAAATCTTCCCCAAATCGCTATCGCCACCAGCGAGGATGACAACTCCGATCTGGCCGCGGGACGAACTGCTTGGAGTTTGAACAGATGATTAGGACCGCCGCACCGCGGATGCGAAGCCGGCCGAAGGCGGTATTGGATTGACCGAGCTTGTCCGAATCGTGGTCGCCAAGACAGACCTTGGTAACTGCGAGTTAGCACATGAGGTAGAAGATGTTGACCAGCAAAATGACAAGTGAATCGGAAGGTGCGAGCCCCACAAGGGGCGACGGCCAAGACCAAAGGGCCTTTCTCGATGGTCGAGAACGCGACTCGGCCCCAAATGGCAGGCTGAGTCCAAGGACCCGAACGACGATGGCCCCAACAGCAAGGATCAATGATGGAGGCATTCCGTGGAAGCACTCTCCCACTGGGCAGCATCACACACACGGTCCCTGCAACCAAGTCCAAGAGTCTAGCGATGTCTGACGCCTGCCACGGCCTGTTTTCCGCAGAATCTCCGGGAATTCTTCTGGTCCGCCTGCTACATACATATATATGGAAAGGACTTAGCCATGAAGCAAAAGCAGACCGGCAACAGAACGTACCAATATCCGATAACGTCCATCGCAATGGACGACGACGTGTACCATGCACTCAAGCGCATCGCAAAACAACGGCGGATTCCGGCTTATCGACTGGCGAGCGATGTTCTACGCCGATGGTGTAAGCGGGAAGGAAAGAAGGCCCCGACGATCTCGGTCGACGAGCGGCCGGCGACGGACGAAAGGAAGGCCGATGACGGCCATGACTGAGAATATGGGATGCACGGTCACACGGGTCGGCACGCGGGCCGCGACACCCGCGGCCCAGACCGGGACATCGTGGCGTGGACGGTGGACGGGGCTAGGGCTTCGGTGCCCGTGAAATTATTAAATGGATCTGCCGAGGAACTCGACTGGATGCAATACTCGCCGCAGGCAAAGCCTGCGGTGAGCCGGTCCCCATGACCAGGAAAAAGAGAAAACAGCCGTCCCCAGCGGCCACGCTGGGGACGGCAGGAAGAGACAAGATTATGAATAGGATAGTAACGCTCGACGCAAATTGTGCAACGGACACTGCGGGCCAGCCAAGTATTGCCTTCGGCAGGGCCGGTGGCATTATTAAGTCCGCCAACACCGACCAGGGCACGGCCCTGGTCGGTGATCTCCTCTCCAGTCAGAACTGTGGCAACAGCAGGGGCGTGGGGGCGGCAGCCCCCACATCCATTTCCGTAAGCATAACCCTGCGCAGCACATATATGGTTATCTATACTGAAATGAGAAGACATAATAAAGATTATTGTCTCCAAAACTGCATAAACACCTATCCAAAACCGACACTTCGCCTATCCAATTCCGTCTGTACCCTATCCAAAAGCGATGGTGGACCTATCCGAAACCAGTATCCACCTACCCGAAAGCAACGCCCCGAAAAGAGGCAACAGAAGGAGACACGCAGATGAGCGGCGACGATGCAAGGAAAGTCAAGGAGTCCTACTGGGCAAATAAGAAGAAGGTCAGGATGTTCTTTCCAAGCGAGGCCGCTGCGTTGAGACTTTCGTCTCTTGTGGTCTATGCCTACAGAACTTATCAAGACGAGTACGGCGAAATACCAGATAAGGTGAAGGTCTGCCATGCTACCGGCCTGAGCATTGTTGCGATCAACTCCGCAGATCAACAACTGCTGGAGCACGGCTTGATTGAATCCGATCGCAGCGTCAAGAGGCCACCCGTGGAATGGTTCGGCATGAAGCGGCCCGACACCATTGACAAGCTGTCGCAAAAAGGCAAACATTGGCGACATTATTACACGACATGGGATCTCTTCGTGCGTGACCCAAAGGTAGCTCATGGAAGAATGACCCATGCTCAGGCGGCGATAATGAGCTACATCTGGCATGCCTTCGGGACGAATTATGAGCCCCAGCACGGATGGTCAATCTCCTATTTGGCAAAAGTTCTGAAATGCAAGTGGGACACGGCCAAGGATGCGCTGCTGGTACTGCAACACCTGGGCGTGTTGCGCTATGACCTCGTGAACGGCGAAAGCCTAAAACTGCGACTGCGGCGTCCGACCGAGGAAATACTCGGCTTGTTTCAGAATGCCGAAAAGCAGCGGCAATTCCGAAAACGACCATGTAGCATTGGAATGATTGAGGCCGCACCCGCGACCGCGGCCCCCGAGCCTCCACCGTCCCAGGAATATATCATCCGGGGCTTGAAACGCAGCATACCAGGAATAGGTGATGAAGCCGACGAACTGGCAAACACGATTCTAAAGCAGGCGATGGCGGTGGAAGACGCAAACCAATACGTATTGGACGTCTGGGACGCACTAACTCGCACCCAAGTGAGTCGCAAGCGCGACGCACTGAATGCGATCTTGAACAAGGACTGACGGGTATCGGTTCATCCCCTAACTAGTATTCGCCGCTGCCCAGTTATTAACGGCGTGGCGCTTAGCCCACCGGCTTCGCCGTGCCGCTTTTCCCAACGGCCGGCCGGGCCGCGTATATGACTGCCCATACTTGGCTTCGTGCGTGGCGGTGGATATGCCCATGATTTCAATCCTGGGCCACCACGATTGATTCGGGCGGACTTTTCTGGTTGGGATGGTTTCTTGGTCGTCCGGTCTGTTGTAATTACAATACGAGCATCTCTGGTGAGAGGCAACATTGGCCGGACGACGCTATTAACGAGGTGCAGTGTATTATAGATCTTAATAGCGGGACGCTTCGCCGATTATTAAGCGTCGAGGCCGCGACGATCTACCCCAGCCGCCAGCCGCACATCTTCTATACCGCTGGCCGTTGCGTTGCATCGATGCGCTAATGATTTGCCGTCAGGGTGTTCCCCCTATTCTCCACGGGGAATACTGGCGAATCATAGCGAAAGACAAACATCCTTCCCTCGACACAGCCAATTTGCGCTAGTGGCGCTGTAACAGTTGGCCGGCAGTGCTTAATACCAAGGTTCGCCGGCGCGTCGCCGCTATTGTATTCAACAACGCAACGCTCATTCCAATGATCAAAAGAATACAACGGCGTAATGTTCAATTCATTCTACTTTCAAATTCAATAATTTCAACGCCAACTAATTAAACATATTGCACAGTTCGTATTGATATAGAAAAGCAAATATGATAAAATCACGATTGAAGTTACGGAATCGAGGAATACAATTGACGGTTTATTTGGATAATTGATATGTGACGCTGTGAGAGTGTATCTCACAGGGGAGCGTCAAGGCATCGCGCGGAGAACGTGTAGGTTCCAGCCAGAACAGTTACGGTTAAACCATGCGATGCCCGTTGTCGGCCTTGAGGCCGACAACGGGCTTTTGTATTTCATAACGAGCCCGAAATGCGCTTTAACCAACGAAGGATGTTATTATGGCAGCAGAACAATTGAGTGAGCAACTAACACAATGCGATCCCAACGCCACGATCACCATGGCCCTCGGTGATGTCTGTGGGACAACACTTTATGGGACCGTCGATCTATTGCCCTCGGAACTTGGGGAAATCGCAATGCAAGCCCTATCAGAGAAGCGATTGGATGACCTATCGGAGATCGATTTGTTCGGTTCCGACGACGAAGACGTGCTTGCAATTATCGCCGAGGAGGAGGAGAAGCTACGGATCTTCACAGGCGAACTGAAGGAGAAGTACCTAAAAGCACCGACATACGTCGCGTTCGATTTCCACGCGGAGTGTGGGTGCGGCTCGAACTTGGGGCACGAAGAAATGTCCGCGAAACTAATTCACTGCGACTGGTGGGAGGAACTGAACGGTTCCTTTGATGAGGATGGCGACGACTCGCGAACCTACCTCGACGAGATCAAGGACGAGTTTGTCCGGATCGTACACGAGCACACCGGCGCCGAAGATGATCTGTTGTATGACTTAGCCGACAAGGAAGTGCTGGCTATTATACAGGACTTCGGCATCCCAGGTGCGCCAACCTACGCCAACGTCGATCTCGCGAGACGATACGAGGAAGACCTGCGAGCGCGCTTGGATGCGTGTTCGACAAAGGAACTGAAGCGTGAACTGGTGGACTGGCTTGATTATTTGAATCGCAAAGGCGTTGCAGCGTATGGAATGTATTTCGGAAGCCTGTTTTACAGCATCCCAGCCGAATGGGTTCTGGAACGACTGAAGGATTGCCCGGACGTAATTGGTGTGGAGTGGGAATGGGACGATCCCGATTCCAGTGTCACGCTCACGGCGGAATCAACCTATGCAGACGCAGTGCGATTTGCTCGGGAGATGCTTGAAGCCGGGGAGTGGGACAATTAGCGAAGGCGAAGAAGGCCCATACGGGCGCAAATAAAGGAAGAAGGTGAATAATGAGACGAATATGGCGGTACATGAGAGTTGAAAAGGAATGGCCGTTGAAATGCACGATCTGCGGGAACGTGCTTCCCACGGACGGACCACGCGGGGACCTGGCCCACGTTCCCAATGACGTGTCCAAGGAAGCGTACGAGATGTTGCGGGCATTGTGGGGAGTCGATCCCCACGCCGACCTGATCGTGTGCGAGTCCTGCATGTCAGCAGACAAGGTGTGGGGCGACGCCAGCGACGTGGAATTATTGGTCGAATGTTGATAAGGGCGTGTGAACATGGAAATACTATTAAAAGAGAGAGGTAAATATGAATGAAGAACTCGAAGCATTAAAAGAAAGATTGGCGAAGGAGGTGTTGGATGGCGAGTCCTGCCCCACGAGTGCTGCGTCAGAATACGCCGATGTACTTGGGGTTTCGTTTGACGCACTCACGTACGCCGAAGATGCGCTGGGCTTTGACTCGTACGACGCTGCGATAGACCTTATTGAGGAACGATGCGAAATGGACTGCGGTATGTTGTTTGAATGGATCGAAGAGCGCTGCGCAGACGAATGCCAGCCATCTTCGACAGAAACACCGGAAGGAGGTCGGAGATGAAATGCTCTAAATGTGTGAACCATCAATTATTGAAAGGAGTGAGATATGCCAAACTGGTGTGATAATCGAGTGCGCGTCTATGGAGACGAGGCCGATCTGTCGGCGTTTAAGGAGTTAGTAAGCAATCTGAATGTGGAGGATGCTGACCAGAGGCTATTCGACTTTAATAAGGTGCTGCCCATGCCAAAGGAATTAGAAGGCACGGTCGCGCCGGTAGCAAAGCCCGACCAACAGTTGATTGAGAAGTTCGGATACGACAACTGGTATGATTGGCGCACTGCCAATTGGGGCACGAAATGGAATGCGTCGGAAGTCGAGGTGGTCTGTGATGAGGGGGACATGGTCGAGTACAACTTTGCGACTGCATGGGGACCGCCGAATGGGGTGTACCTCGCGCTAGCAAATCGGTTTCCAAATCTGGGCGTTGAGTGGTTGTTTGACGAACCGAACTGTAGGACCGCTGGGTACTTGTCGGTCGATGAGGCCCGCGTTGCCAGTTCAGCCCTGGTGGCACTCATAACGGCAGTCTCAAGAAAAAAGGCAGACGAGGCCAGCACGGCTGAGTTACCGGCCGCCCAGGCACGAATTTGACTGGACGCGGTACAGCAGCATTCCCCAGGCCCGCACGCCGGGGCTGGGGAATGCCTCTCAAGCCGCAAAGCAAGATCTGAAAGAGAGGTTAAAGATGAAGAGTACATGCCGAGACACGACTGCTGACAGGGAACGCCTGTTGCAAGCATGGTGCCTTATAACATTGAAGGACAGCCTGCACAAAGTGGTGCATAGGGTCGGTATACGGGCTACTGAGCCGGAACACTGGAACGAAGACACGACGGCATTCAAGGACAGATTGCTCCTTGACGCCACGACGTACAAAGTGGAGCGACTGTTCGACCCACCAAACGCCGCATCACGGCTTACGCCGGAATACTTGGTCAGCCCGCAAGGAAGCTTTGCCTACCTCAACGCCATCTTTCCGCGTGGGCAGGCGCTAAATCTGGTCGGTCCAAGGATGGGGAACGTGACGTGGGACGGAAACGTGGTTATTCCAATGCTGGTGGACATGAGGAGGTGGGCTGGCAGCGGTGCGCGATTCGCAGAGGATGTGTCGGAACGGGTGCGAGCTACCAGGGGAGCCGTGTGGATGTCGCTGACGCCCTGCGAAATGATTACGCAGCGAAGCGGCATTCAGAAGGCAAGTGGAAAAGTCGTAATTGGTGGTCTGGGACTAGGCTGGTTTCTTCGCAAGGTTTGTGATAAGGACGCCGTAGACGAGGTGATCGTCGTCGAGAAGAGCCAGGAACTACTGGACTGGTACGGCTACGATCTGTGCAAGCGGCACCCGAAGGTCAAGGAAGTTATCTGTGACGATGTTTACGGCCAGATTTCACAGCATGGCGCAAACGCCCACTTCCTACTCGACATTTGGCCGATTTACGAGGGAGCGAGGCGAGACAACAGATTGCGAGCTGCCCGTAATGCCCTGGGCGAGCGATTGTGGGCATGGGGTGTAAATTAGGAGGTAGATGCCTGCTTCAAGTTTATGGAGGAGCAAGCGGTGCCGATGATCCTGGCGACCTGTGCATGAGCGAGGCACAGGCCACGACAAGCATCAGCACACGCTCGCGCATGCGTGCATAAATAGAAATATACGGAAAGAACCGCCCCAGTCATGGGGATTAAAGAAAGAAGGTTAATGTGAATACTGACAAATGCGAATTGACTGGAAGAGAACTAGCTGCAATACGGGAGACCATCGCGCACACTAAGGAAGAGTACCTGAAGTCGCCCACATACGTTGAAATAGACGAACATAAGGATCTTCGAGAACTGCCCACAAAACGCCTTCATGCAAATTGGTGGGATGAGTTTACCGGCAACTGCGACTGTCTCGGGTGGAGGACATACTATGACGATTTGGAGTCGGCGCTTATGGAACTGCTTGATGAGCGCCCGGAAGAAGAACGGGTTGATTCGTTCGATGTTGCTGGGGAGCTTGTTCTCGGCATTCTCAAAGAGTACGCGATTCCTGGCACTGAGAAGCTTGGGGACTTGTTTGAGGAGGTTGTGCCGTCACGGCAAGCTCACTAAGATAATCCACGACAAAGATCAGCACCCGCCCGCGAATGCGAGCGGGTGCTGATAAAGAAACAACACTAAATAGAAGGAAAAGGAAGCATGACAAACGTTTTGCATTTAATCGCCCCTGAACGGAGCGTTGAGTTGCCGGAGGAAGTAGAGGAACAATTACGCGACTTTATTGCCGCACGCAAGGAGGACTATTTGGAGGAGCCGACATTTGTGGAATTCTGGTGGAAAAAGAATCTACGCACCCTGGAACTGAAGGTGATCCACCAGAACTGGTGGAAGGAACTACGTGATACTTGCAAAGATGATGACGAGTGCGCACGAACCTACGAGGACGACATAATAGATGAGTTGATCGGACTCATAGACGAGCGCGACGACCGGGTAGAGTACGACCTGTGGAAGATAGTCACCGATGTCCTGCCGGGCATCCTGGCCGACCATGCCATCGCAGTCGCACCATTGTACGGCGACCTCTCATCGCAATACTGCCATTTCCTCCGACAGCGGTTCCAAGGGCTGAATTTGGACGAATTGCAACAGGCGATGGTCGAGTGGATTGAATTGGATGATGGCAACGTATTGTGGGAGATCGGTATCAATGGAGTATACCGCGATTGCGAACAGGCGGACTATGGTGTCCCAGTCGAGTGGGTCTTGGATCGTCTTGAAGACTGCTCAGATGTTATTGGCATCGAATGGAACGCCCCCCACATTCCGCTCAAGGCGGAATCGACCTATGCCGACGCTGTGCGATTTGCTCGGGAGAGGTTCCGTGAGGATGCGAAGGCCGAGTGGATGATCCGGCGGCCCGAGAAGGACGGCTGCGAAGTCGGCCTGTATTCGGAGGGCAGCAAAGCAGTGATGATGTTGAAGGAATGCAAGATCGGGCGGGTGTTTCGAAAACTACAGAAGGCGCTTACGACCACGATGCTGCCGGTTGAAGACAATACCTGCGCGAATCCGACGATGAGGAGGGGTTATATCGCAGAATTTATGTACATGGGCAGTGATAACGGCTATCACGACTTCAAACACTGCGCCACGCGGAACTACGTGTCGCTGTCAGTCTCTGGAGATGATGTCTGCATTTGCCGGAGCGACCGACCGTTTAAGCGAGGCGAATTCGGCTCTCTGACCGAGGAAGAGGAAGAGGCATACGCAAGTTCTGACTACCAGGAAGCTTGATTGGACGCGGTAGAGCAGCATTCGCCAAGCCCGCAAGCGGGCTTGGCGAATGCCTCTCAAGCCGTGAAGCATGATTTGAAAGAAGGAGAGAAGCAATGGGGAAACTAACCGACGAGCAGAGTGAGGCGTATAATGTTGATGGGCCAGAGTTTGCCCGATGCCGTGTCGGCAAGGAAAGATGGTTCTGGGTGGCATACGAGAGTTTGTCCGACATGTGCGAGAGAAAGATTCACTCCTCCGGTATGGCGGTAAGTAGCGAGGAGGCAGAGAAAGACGCCAGAACATCCTTGGCAAAAGACTTCGATACACCTGCTAGGCAGTTTCAGGGACATCACGCCCGAGAAGTGTACCGGCGCATGGGCATCAAGAAGCGTGCCGCGAAACTAAGCAATTATAGGGAGGCGGCGCAGCAGGAGTTTCTTTATACGGACTATTACTCCGACTATGACGGGGCACCCGGCAGCACTCGACACCGCGTAGTGAAGAAGACCGCCAGGCGGGTGTTTATCGAGCGGCGGTGTGATTCATGGAGGGAGGACGGGGAAACCTACTACGACGTGCAGACGATCGCTCTTGACCGGGAGGAGCTTGAAAGGGAAGGATGCGTGTATAGTCGCCGGGGCCATGACTTGTTCCACACCAGTCCGCATGATTCCCGGCATGTCGCCTACGAACCACCTTGCTTGGCATTCTTGGGCGTCGATCAACCCTGCACCGCCGAGAAGGTGGACAAGGCGTACCGGCGGCTCGCTATGAAGCTGCATCCCGATCATGGTGGCGATGCCGAGTCGTTCAAAGGGCTACAACTTGCCTACGAAGAGGCGTTGCGGCTCTTGGCGTAGGGAGGGCCTATTAAACCCGCCACCTCCACTATTAACGGCTCTTTCCCCTGGCCGTCGTCGCCGCTGTCCCGTTGGCCTTCAAATGGCCTTGTAGATGCGTAGGATGCTCGCCAATCAATTCATTTCAATCCGGTGGCATCATTGGTCGTCTTGGAGAAACAAATAAATGGCGGCGGCGTGGGCGCGCCGGTCGGAATCATAATTAAGGCGGGGCTGTTGGGCGGTCTTCTCCAGGCGAAAATGCCCGGAATGCCTGGGGCGGGTGGCTCGCCGTATCAACGTCGTAGGGACTCGTTATTAGCCGGGGGAGAAGGTACATGCTGCCCGCTATTAGGCAGGGCAATCGCGCGGTCTATCCCAGCGGAAATGCTCGGATTGCTGGGGTCGGGCGGGGGATTGTATCAATGTCGTTGCGGCTCGTTATTAGGACGAGGGGAGAGGCCCGACACGCCGTGAGGGCGCGCGAGATAATCGGCGCGGATTCAGCGATTCCTGAGCAAGCTTGCTGAGAATTTCAAAAAAATCCCCTCGGAGAGCCTGATCACTTGATCGAGGTTTCCGAGGGGTGTACTCCT
>Ga0181520_10004163_pt1 | contig 24548 bp, 20 predicted proteins | sample PEATcosm2014_Bin_29_FD_132451 | JGI IMG/M metagenome (GOLD analysis project Ga0181520, IMG submission 132451) | Peatland microbial communities from MTU Mesocosm Facility, Houghton, MI, USA - PEATcosm2014_Bin02_30_metaG | ecosystem: Environmental > Terrestrial > Soil > Wetlands > Peat | place...
CCGTTTTCGCCGAGGTCACCACCACCGGCGCGGCGGCGAACACGGTGCCCTCCATCGCGGCGGCGATGTCCTCGCGCACCATCGCCAGCCACTCGTCATCGACCATGTCGGCCTTGGTGATGACGATCATCCCGGTCTCGATGCCCAGGATGTCGATGATCGCAAGGTGTTCGCGCGTCTGGGGCATGACCCCTTCATCTGCGGCGATGACGAGAAGCACGATGTCGAAGCCGGTCACCCCGGCGAGCATGTTCTTGATGAACCGCTCGTGCCCGGGCACATCGACGATGCACCCGTGCGCGCCGGAGGGCAAGTCGAAGTACGCAAAGCCGAGATCGATCGACAGCCCGCGTTCCTGCTCCTCGCGCAGCCGGTCGGTCTCGATCCCGGTCAGCCGCCGGATGAGCGCGGTCTTACCGTGATCGACATGGCCAGCGGTTCCGATGATGAGGTTGGGAGTGGACATTGGAAGCGATGAGTGATGAGCGATGAATGATGAGCGGAACGGCAACGACGACGGCAGCGAACGATCAACGGCAGGACGTTTCGAGGCGGATCACGCCGCCGGGGAAGGGCAGGCACTTCGACAACATGCCCGCCCTTCTTGCACGGCGTCAGGACTACCATGTACTCCAGGCGCATTCTGCTTACCCCGCCAGCGCCTTCACTGCCGCCTCGGTCGCCGCGACCGCGCAATCACCCGAGCAGGTCCCGGAACCTGGTGGCGCTGATGCCTGCCTGTTTGAGGATGACTTCCACCAGATAGGGGTCTATCTTCCCCGGGTGTTGCGGGACGACTGTTCGTCGCTGGGTGACGGGGTGCCGCAAACCGAGATGACTGCCTTTCCCGCGACACACCTCGAAGCCCGCCCGTTTGAGTGCGGCGGTAAGCTCGCGCGCGTCCACCTGAGGCAGCCTACGCGACATTGGCAAGCTCCTCTGGCAGCACGACTGTGACCTGGCGCACAAGCACCTCGCGTCTTCGACCGACGTTGACCGTGACCTCCTCGCCCTCCTGTGGGATCGGGTCGCCATCATCCCGCAGCATCTCCAGGTACAGCGAGATCGCCTCTTCGGCATTGAGCAAGGCCTCTGTCAGAGTTTCCCCGAAGGTAGCGCAGCCAGGGAGTGTGGGCACCTCCACGACAAAGCCTCTCTCATCCCCGGGTGACAGCACAATCGAGTACGTATAGCGCATTCTCATCACTCCCATCGCCCTAAGGTCCTACGAGACCATCGTCAGCCGCCGTGTATGTCAGCCAGCGTCTTCACCGCCGCCTGTGTTGCCGCTCTTCCTCAATGTGTGTGGGAAGCTTGACAGTGGCTGAACAGACCATCTCAGACACATGGTCGTTATCCGTGCCGTCGCGTCCGCAGGACGCCCGGCCCCGCCGCAGGCGGGGACCCTCAGCCGGATGCTTCAGCGTCCGGGATTCTCGCCGCACAAAAGCCTCCCCGTCCGCAGGACGGGTGGCCGAAGGCCCTATGGCCCGCGTCATCGACGACTTGGGCGGCTGAGGGGCGCTTCGCGCCGGGCGTCCTAGCGGACGCAACGACAACGGATTCGTCTACGCCCTGATATAGGACCCCGGCCAAGACCAGTTCGAGGTCACTCCCCACACACATTGAGGAAGAGCCTGTGTTGCCGCGATCTCGTAATCACCCCAGCAGGTCCAGGAACTCGTCATCGCCAATGCCGGCTTGTTTGAGGATTCCGGAAACGAACTCCGGCTTCAGGGAGCCGGTGTGCATCGGCACGATTGTCGTGTGCCCAGTGACCGGATGACGCAGGAACGCGTGGCTTCCGCTTTGCCGGCACACGACGAAACCCGCGCGGCGCAGTGCCGCCAATAGCTTCCGCGCACTGACCTGCGGGGGTTTACGCAACCCTGGCAACCTCCGGGCCAAGCGTGACGGTCACTCGCCGTAGGAGGCCCTCCCGTTTGCGGCCAAGGTCCACGGTCACGCCGTGGTGCTCGCGCGGAATAGAGTCTCCATGCTCCCGCAGCACTTCCAGATAGCCGGTGACCGCATCCTCGGCCATGAGAAGCGCTTCCGTGAACGTATCGCCCTGTGTCAGGCAGCCGGGTAGTGCCGGCACCTCAACAACATAGCCGCCATCCGAGGAAGGTACCAGGACTACTGTGTATGTATAACGCAAATGGGTCACCTTCTATCCGATGCGCTTCTACCTGCGCAATCACGCCATCAGCTTCCTCACCAACGCCTCCGTCGCCGTGATCTCCTCCTGGTTCGTCAGCACGTTGATCTCCAGGAAATACTCGCGCGCCTCGCCCGGCTCGAGGACCACCAGCCGCCCCTCCTCGCGGTCGAGGACGCGGGAATCGACATGGCAGTTCGCGGGCTCCAGGCCGGTGACGTAAGTGCCTTGCGCCGGCATCTTCCACTGGATGAAGTACGGCATGACCTTCTTGTCCCACTTGAACGAGATGCCGAAGCCCTTGCCGCCATCGTGTTCGCGGTTCACGAAAGCCGCCATCGTGTGCCCGTCGGCATCGGCCCCGAGGTCGTGGTAGTACACCCATTCCTCCTGGTCCTTGGTCGGCGCCGGGAACTCGCGCCAGGTGTCGATGTGCTTCGAGGCGAGTTCGGTGCGGGGGGTCGTCGACTTCGCCGGGAACAGGTACTCCGTCCCGCCCTCGATCAGCGGGAAGCCGAGGTTGCAGTGGTACAGGTACATGTGGTCCTGTTTGCTCCAGCCCTTGTTCTCCACCCGGTCGTAGACGCGGATCGTATTCTCGCCGAGCTTGCCGACGATCTTGCGGGTCAGCTCGAGATTCGTCGCGAACACCTGCGCTTCGGTGACCTTGCCCTGCACCCAGTACACATAGTCGTCTCCCTGCCACTCGCCGTCTACGCAGACGTTCTTGGCCGGCGTGTTCGAGACGTGTCCGTGGATGCCGAGATACCCGTTGAAGCCCTCGAGGCACTCGTCGTCTTCCTTGCACGGCGCGCCCGCCCAGCTCATGCCGCACGTGAGCATCAGGCCGCCGTAGAAGTTGCGAAGCCACTGGAAGCCGAGCGAATCGTAATACGCGGCCGCGACATCGCCGGTGTGCGAGCGCCAGCAAAGCGACTGCCCGCGGTAGCTGGCCTCGGAGATGTCCAGGCCGCGACCGGCGAGGACGGTGAAGTCCAGGCCGTTGCCATTGCGGAACTCGATGGCCTCGATGCCGGCCGTGTTGCCCTCGGTGAGCATGAGCTTCTTCGCCCCGCCGATCTGGTCGATGTTGCCGACGCGCTGCATGATCTCTGACTTGGTGTAAGACTTGCCGAAAAGGTTGGGCATGGGTGATACCTCCCGTTGAAGGGGTTGATGGACAGTGTTTGACGCGTCCTAAACTACACCAGTGTTTTCGCCGTGGCGGGGAAGTGACCTGCCGGAGAGGAAGGAAAGAGCGGCGAATGGTAGGCAAGCGTCATGCCGGGTTCCGGCACTCTGAAACGATGAAAAGGCGACGGCCCTACCCCGTCCCCGCTGCGCGGGGCCACCCCTCCCGTGGACCCGCCGCAGGCGGGTATGGGAGGGGAGAGGCAAACGGCGATTTTCGAGGCAGCTATAGCCCCTGACGGATGGCGGCCACGGCAGGGACATTGGCCATTCCACCGGCTCTTTCTCAGTATGCGTGAGTGGATGTCGGTAACTGGCTCCGTGCCCCGTTTCTTGACAGGGTCAACCTCCGCGCGGGACAAGCCGTTGCCTTTAGCCCCCGATAGGGGGCGCTCGCCATTTGCCACCAGCGGAAGCTGGTGGATTCCGCGAGAAAGGAAGCCGTGCGAACCCCGCAAGAGGCGACGGGCCATAGCATCCCACCAGCTTCCGCTGGTGGCAAATGGCGAGCGCCCCTCCGGGGCTTAACGGCGTCTGCCTGCTCAACAGACCACCCAGTGATGACATCGTCAAACCGTCCGCGACATCGAGAGTAAACCTCAGCCCCCCCTTCCTTGTGCCCTCCCCCGTGTGTTATCCTGCGGCGATCCCACTTCCCGACGTGCCCGGCCCATGCGGGTTCACCTTCCGGACATCGCTCGCCCATGCTCATCGAGGTCTTCCGCACTGTAACCGTCATCCTGGGTGGGCTTGTCGCCGGCTACCTGTCGCGCAAGTCCGGGCGGCTGAGCGCCGACCTGTCGCCGGAGATCAACCGCACGACCCTCGTCTACCTGCAGCCGCTTGCGACCGCACTCGCGCTGTGGGGCCTCAAGGACCCCTCGTGGCAGACGGCGTTCCTGCCGCTTTACGGGGCCGTCCTCGTCTTCGCGATGTGGCCGGTCGGCGCGGGGGTGGCCCGGCTGCTGCGTCTCGACCGCTCGGCGCAGGGCGCGTTCGTTCAGGCGACGATGTTCTCGAACACCGGGTTCACCTACGGCATCTTCCTGGCCTTCGTGCGCCTCGGCGACGAGGGCGCGGCGCTGGGGACGATCTACACACTCAGCTTCATGCCGCTGGTCTACACCCTCGGCTTCGTCGTAGCGGCGCGATACGCGCACGAAAGTCCGCCCTCCAATGCGGCGATCCTGCGCGAAATCGTCGTCAAGCCGGAGAGCCGCAATCCGCTCCTTGCGGTAGTAGTCGGCCTGTTATTGCACTTCGTCGGCCCGCCGCGGCCCTCGTCCATGCAGCTTCTGAGCGATGTCACGATCCCGGCTTCGACCGCCGCGTTCCTGTTCAGCATCGGGCTGGGGATGCGCTTGTCGGCCATCCGCCAGCATCTGCGGGCGTGCGCGACGATGCACCTCTTGAAGTTCATCATCAGCCCGGCGGTCGGCCTGGGCCTCGCTTACGCGTTCGGATACCTTCGTCCCGGCAATGCAAACCTGCTCGAGGTTTGCTTCATCCAGGCCGCAACACCCACGGCGATCATGGCCATCGTCATCAGCCAGGCGTTCAACCAAAGTCGCGATCTCGCGAACGCGCTCTGGCTGACGACGAACCTGTCCGCCATCGCCCTCGCGCCGGTGATCTTGTACGTCACGCGCCTGATGGGGTAAAGTAGACGCGCCTTGCCAAGCCGCCTTGCCGTCTGCACGTTCTTATTCCCGGAGCCTTGCATGACCCAGCGTCACCGAATCAGCCCGCGCGCTCTTATCATCGGCCTCATCGGGGCCGCCGCGGCCTGCTTTGTCGTCGCCTGGGCGGAGCTGGTCGTCGCCTCAATCCAGATCGCCATCTGCCAGTTTGCTCCGGCGGCCATCGGCCTACTGCTGATCGTTGTGCTGGTGAATGCCGGGGTGCGCGCCGTCACTCGCCGCATCGGCCTGCAGGCGCACGAGGTCATCGTCGTGTACGTGATGATCCTCGTCGCGGCCCTCACCTGTTCGCGCGGGCTGCTCGAGCGCTGGCTGCCCGCATTGGTCGCGGTCAACTACTACACCAACGAGTCCAATCACTGGCAGACGACTTTCTACCCGCACATCCCCCAGTGGGCGGTGCCGTTCGATGTGAAAGGCGGCGGGCAGCAGCCCATCGTCAAGAGCTTCTATGAGGGCATCCGTCCCGGCCAGCCGATTCCCTGGCGGCCGTGGGCCGGCCCCATCGCCGCCTGGCTGGTGGTTGTCCTCGCCCTACTCTTCGCCTATGCGTGTCTCGCCGCGATCTTGCGCAAGCAGTGGGTAGACAACGAGAAGCTCACTTTCCCCCTCGTATACTTGCCCCTGGAAATGGCCAAGGACCAGGGCGGCACAGGGTCGTTCTTCAGCAACCGGCTCACCTGGATCGGCTTCGCAATCCCGACCCTCGTCTTCACCCTCAACGGCATCCACTGCATCGTGCCCTCAGTCCCGCAGATCCCGGTCCAGTACCCCCTCTCCCCGGCTTTCAGCGCGATGGGCCGCCCCTGGACCGACATCGGCGACGTCACCGCCTACTGCTCCCTCGCCGCGCTCGGCTTCAGCTTCTTCCTGCCCGCGCAGCTTCTGTTCTCGCTGTGGGCTTTCTTCGTTTTCTGCCGGATTGAGAATGTCGTCTTCTCCACCTTCGGTGCCAGCTTCGAGGCCATGCCGCTATACCCGACCAGCATCTGGAACGGCTACCAGGTCGCCGGCGCGTATGCGGTTCTCAGCGCCTACCTCGTCAAGTCCAGCCTCCCCCACCTGCGGACGATCTGGCGCGAGGCGACAACGGCCCGCGAGGACCCCGCCGACCGCGAGTTCCTCTCCTACCGCGTCGCCATCTTCGGCCTGATCGTGTCCTCGGCGGTGGCGGTCTACTGGTTTGCGGCGCTGGGGATGAGCGTGTGGATGGCGGTCGTGGAGTTGGGCGTCTACCTGTTCATGGTCGTCCTCGTAATGGCCCGCAGCGTCTCCGAAGCCGGCATGTTGATGACGGAGACGAGCTTCCGCCCGGTGGACATCGTTCGCATCTTCACTACGCGAACCGCTCTCGGGCCGTCGACGCTCACCGCCCTCAGTTTCGCCGATGCCGCCTTCACCCGCGACCTGCGGGGCAACCTCCTGAGCACTTTCCTCGACGGCCTGAAGATGTCGGACATGGTGAAGCTGGACCGCCGTCACCTGTTCTATGCCATCGCAATCGCGCTGATCGTGGCAATCGTCCTCGGCGGGGCGATCCAGATCATCATTCCCTACCAGCGCGGGGCGATCTCGCTGTACGGCTACTCGTACCAGTGGAATGCGATGGCGGGATTCCAGCACTTCCAGCCGGCCATTGATGCGCCCGACAAATATGACGCCCGGCTGCCGGTCTTCTTCGCTTCGGGAGTCGGCCTGACGATCTTCCTCGCCTACATGCGGATGCGCTATACCTGGTGGCCGCTGGCTCCGCTGGGGCTGGCGTTGTCGGGGTCGTGGAGCATGATCGTCTTCTGGTTCCCCATCTTCATCGCCTGGTGTCTGAAGTCGATCATCCTCCGCTACGGGGGGATGAAGACCTACATGAACCTGCGTTTCTTTTTCCTCGGCCTGATCCTCGGCGAGTTCTCGCAGGCGGTCATCTGGGCAGCCATCGCGAGCATCTGGCGCGTCCCGGCGCCGTTCTTCCCGTGGCCGTAAACATGTCAGGCGTGATATTTTGGGGCTTGATGATGCTCTCTGCCAATCTGAATTGGTAATCACACCGTCTTAATAAGGATCAAAGTAGCAGCGCGATTTATCGCGCCCGATTCGGTCGCCCTGTTCGGAATCAGCGCAGATTACGAACAGGCTGGGCGCGATAAATCGCGCGGCCACCTTGATTCTGAAGAATTGGTCTCGGCCGTGTCCGCTTGCCGATTCAGGGCGACAAAGAGCACCATCAAGCCTGCCGTTGGCCGTCCTCCCCACTCCTATACTCCATCGTCACATGCAGTTCCTCGAACCCGATTTGCCGCAGCAACCTGATCCCCGCGGTGTTCGTCGCGTGGACTTTGGCGACGACCTTCTCCAGGTCTTTCCCGTCGAAGTACCGCCGCGCGTATTGCGCCAGGCACCGGCCCAGGCCCTTGCCGCGATAGTCGGGCAGCACGTAGATGCTGCGCACGATGCCGTACTGCTCGCCGGTCGCGAGCGTCTTGCGTGTGGCCATCCACAGCCATGCGGCGATCTCCCCCGTGGCGTCATCGGTCAGCACGATCATGCCGTCGGGCTGGGCGGCGAGCGCGCGGGCGAGCTTGCGCTCGTGGTACGCCAGGTCGAGGATCGGGTCGGTGGGGAAGGCTTGCTTCGCCAGCTCGCGCTCGAAGATCGCCAGCACGGGAAGATCGCGCGGCTGGGCCGGGCGCGCACTGCATGAACCCACGGTCGCATCCAAAGCGGACATCGTATGGCACCTCGGCGTTACTGCCCGCGCATGGAGTTGCCCTATCGGCCCCTGATATCCAGCGAGACCACAACATATATACCCGGTTTACATGTGTGTGTCTACGGGTATTATGTTGTTGCAAGAGCACAATGTAAGCAAGCGAAACAAATGTAGTGGCTGCGAGCGTTTTGGCGGGAGTGAAGGCGCCGTCCCCGCCGGTGCCCAACTCCCGCCGATTTTCTTTTCCGTAATTGCGTTCCGCCCAGGAATATGAAGCCCCCGATCTTCAGCGCGGGAGGCAGTTTCCCGCCCCCCGCTTCCCCACCGGCCGAACCGCCGTCATCTTGTCGCGAATCTCGATCACGCTCTGTAACAAGACGCTCTCTAACGCTCAAGCGAACCGCAAACCTGCCGACATACCTATCGGCGGGGGATCGCAGGGCGACTGACGCGTGAAAGGAAGCGAGAGAGCGTGAATATCAGCGGCATTTCCTCGGCGAGCAGCATTCAACAGACATCGGCCGGCAGCGGGTACAAGCAAGCCAGGCAGGATCTCCAAGCGCTGCAAAGCGCGCTGCAATCGGGCGACGTCAGCGGCGCCCGGAAGGCGTTCGCAGCATGGCAGAAGGATGCACAGAGCACCTCCGGGGCGCAACAGACAGCGGCGAACAGCGGCAGTCAGGTAAGCAAGGACACGCAGTCGCTGCAAAGCGCACTGCAGTCCGGCGATATTGGGGCAGCTCAGACGGCCTTCGCGGCCCTGAAGCAAGACTTCGAAAGCGCCCAACAGGCACATGGCCGCCATCACCACGGCCACGGCGGCAGCGGCGCGCAGGCCCTCCTCAGCGCCACCGCAACCGGCACTGCCTCGTCCGGCGGCAGCGTCCTCGATGTGCAGGCCTGACGTCGCCGATGGCGGCGGACAACGCCCGCCGGAGCGCCCAAACCGGCACAACAACGGAGCCTGCATAGAGTTGGGGGCCGATTGGCCCACCAGTCCAGCCGTCGGCCTCGCACAACACATGACCGCCCGGCTGAAACGGTGGGGCAATCGGCCCCTGCAATTCACTGCGTGTGACTCATTCTACGCCGGTTGCGCGGCCCTGCTTGGCAATGAGATGCCATACGGAGAAATGGACGGCGATTAACCACAGAGACACAGGGGACACAGTGAACGGCAATGTCTTTGAACGCCCATCATTGGGCAGACGGGGCGTTCCTCGGTCGTTCTCTGTGCGCTCTGTGTCTCTGTGGTTGAACGCCGTTCGTCCTACATCCTGGGCATCCGGTCAGCCTCGAACAAGATTCCCAGCACTTCGCCCGCCGGTCTTCAATGCGACGTATGTAGTGTTAGAATTGCGTTCCACTCGAGAAGGTGAAGCCCTCGGTCTTCAGCACCGGGATGCAGTTTCGCTCCACCCTCTTCCCCACCGACCCAATCGCCGTCACCTTGCCGAGAGCCTCGATCACACTCTGCGTGAACCGCATGTTCTTGATGCCGCCCGCGATCTCTCCGCCTTCGATCAGGAACGTCCCGTCGCGCGTCATGCCGGTCATCACCGTGCGCATGGGATGGACCATGTTGACATAATGGAAGCGCGTGACGAGGATGCCGCGCTCGGTCTCGGCGACCATCTCCGGCACCGTCTTGTCGCCTGTCGCGAGGAACAGGTTCATCGGCCCCGGACCCCATGTCGCCGGCGGCGGGAGGGCATGGCCGGTGGACTTGCGCGGCGGGTCGTTGCGGCCTGCGGTGTATGAATCCCACACCACATCTTTCGCGACGCCCTTCTCGATCAGCACGGTCTTCTGCCGCGGCACGCCCTCGAAATCGAATGGCAGCGGCAGCCCGCGCGGGTCGAGGCCGTCGTCGTACAGTGTGATGTTCTCCCCGCAGACCTTCTCCCCAATCTTGCCGGACATGAACGAGCGCCCTTCCTGAAAGGCGAGCGCGTTGAAGGTGTAGAAGCCCAGGTACTCCAGAAGCTCGGCGACCGCCAGTTCCTCGAGGATCACGGTGTAGTCACCAGGCGGGACTTCGCGCGGGTGCGCCGACTGCCGGCACTTGTCCGCGGCCACTCGTGCCGCTTGTTCGCCGCTGATCTCGGCGGCGTCGGGCGAGTACACATCAACGAACCCGCTGCTGTCGCCGCCCTGCATCAATGTCCGCAGGTGCGCGTCGGCGAAGGCTCCGGCGGCGCAGATACCCAGTGAATTGCGCACCGCCATCGCGGTCCTGTCGATGGTGTATGCGCCGGCGGCGTTGCAGCCCTCGGCCTTCGCCACGCCGATGACCTCGCCGACGGCCTTCGCGCGCTCCTCCGGCCCGCACCGCAGCGTCGCCTCGACCGGCGGCGGGCCGGCGGCAGGGGAGCCGTACTCGGGGCCGGGCAAGGAGACGAAGTCCGCGTTCTCGGCGGAAAGCTCCGCCATCTTGCACGCCCGCTCGGCGGCCGCCTTCAGTTCGTCCGGGGCCACGCGGTTCGTCGACGCCACTCCGATGCGTTTGCCGATCACGCACCGGATCGTCGCCTGGCAATCGCTCTCGGCGACGTTTTGGTGGATGATGTTGTTGGCGTATCGGGTGAGGCTGTGATCGGTCTCCGTGGCGAAGACTTCAGTCTGATCGGCGCGCGACTCGGCGATCACCGTGCCGCAGAGCTTCAGCAGTTCGTCAGGGTCTCTCATGCAATTCCTCCGGGGTGCGGGCCCCGACTGGGTCCCCGCCTGTCATACCTGCGACGGCCTGCCGAGCGTCAGGGCGAAGTTGTCCCCTTGCCCTTGTCGTGGCTGCGCGGTTCATCGCACAACTCGGCCATGATGCTCTTTGCCGGCCTGAATCGGCAACGGGGCGTGGCGAGGCCGATTCCTCAGAATCAAGGTGGCAGCGCGATTTATCGCGCCTATGCCGTTCGTATTCCGCACTGATCCCGAATACAACGACCGAATCAGGCGCGATAAATCGCGCGGCCACCATGGTGTGAGAGATGCGGGGCCAACTAGGCTCCTCCCACCGGGCCGCCTGCCCTCTCAGTGCCGCTCGTCCTGCTGACGCCGTGCGATGAGCCACACGGAAACCCAGTCTGGCTCCGGCTGCGTGGCCTTGCCCAGCGCCGCGTCCGGCGGCCAGATCGGGCCACCCACGCGCTGCGCCATGCCATCCGTCGGCACGTGGTAGACCAGGATGTTCCCGCGAGTGGCGGTGTCGCGCAGCGGTGCGGGGGCAGTAACCACGACATGCCCCCCTTGAAAGATGTCGAGTTGCCTCTGGGCGAAATGCGCAACCCCCTGGTCACTGCTGTGCGCCGCCCACTTCAGAACGTTTCTCGCATCCTCGGTCCCGATCCGTCCCAGCCCGACAGTCAGCCAGGCCGCGCCGTCCGCAGTTAGCCTATGCCGGAGGGCTTCCGCGATGAACGGGACTGCGACGTTGTCCTGGACGCTCGCGAGCCTATGCGCCGCCGGCGTCTGTTTCTGTGGCTCAGCCCCCGGGCGGATGATCTCTTCCAGCCACGCTCGGCAGAGGGTCTGCAGCCGCCACTCATCATGTTCGCGTATCGTGACCGTGAACACGCCCGCGTCCACGGGCCCGAGGCACGCAGATAAGCGTCCCCCGCTTTCCAGTGTGCGGATAGTGCTCACGTACAGCCGCCACCTGGCATGGTAGACGCCTGGGCGGCGGAAAGAACACCAGTCATTGAGGATGAGTTCTTTACGAACGACTGGCCCGGGATCGAGGCTGATACTGCCGTCGAACTGCGGATTCCATGTCACCGAGTTCAGACCGGGATTTCCAAGGCCGTGCGGGTCGGCAGCCTCAATGACGAGACTGGCGACGGCATCCCTGGTCTCCACTCCGGCCTGCCCGCCGCCTCCGTCAGTCACCGTGAGCGTGGCGAGGACGGGCTCGCCCAATGTGTAGCCTCCGGCGGGCACGGACAACTCGGCTTTGATGCTGCTATCAGGGGCAGGCTCGGCCCAAATCGGGCAACGCCCAGCGCACAAAACCACAGCAACAACAAGAACACACCCGACGATCCGCGTAAGCATCGGTATCCCTCCCGACGCATGACTTGGAGAAGCAGGGAAGCCCTACGGCTCCCACTCTATTGAACCCCCCAGGCCGGTCACGGTTCCCTCAGCCACACCCGCATCTCCCCCGGCTCGCGGTTGTCCCAGGTGCAATAGGGCACCGCCTTGATCTGTATCGTCTCCGCCTGCGGCGCGTCACTGCGATAGAGAGTGCGCCGCCAATCGTCATCCCTATATAGCAATGCGTCACCTTGTAGAACCACAACCCCTCCGAGCAGATCGGGGGCTTTCGCGGGTGTCAGCGCCGCGTCCTGCGGCAGCGCGATCCGGTGCAGCGGCCAGGGGTTGTCCACCTGCTCCAGGCAGTACACGATAGGGCCGCGCTGCAGGGCGACCAGGCCCGCATCCGCCTTCACCGCCGGGTGCGAGTACACGCGCTCGACGGGCATCTCCAGCGCCAGCTCGACCACATCGCCCTCCGCCCACTCGCGCACGATTCGCGCATATCCGTTGCACAGATGCTGCGATACATCCCACGGACCGCCGTCGACCGACAACTCCGCCTGTTTGCACCAGCCGGGGATGCGCAGGTTCAAGGCGAAGGTGGTCGGATGCGCCACATGCACGGTGATGCGCACCTCGCCATCCCACGGGTAGTCGGTCTCCTGCTCCAGGCGGATCTGCCCGTCGGCAAGAATCGCTTCCCCACTTGCATACAGATGCACCCACGCTTCGTTCTCGGCCTCGGAGTACGCGTACCCCCCTACTGAGGCGATCAACCGGGCGATGTTCGGCGGGCAGCAGGCGCAGCCGAACCACTCTTCCCGGTGGTGCCCACCGGCGCTCTCGAGCGGGTTCACATAAAAGAACTTCTCGCCGTCTAGCGAGATGCCGCTGATCGTGCCGTTATACAAGGCGCGCTCGACCTCGTCCATGTATCGGCCTTCGCCGTTGAACTGCAGCAGCCGCCAGTTCCAGTACACCAGCCCGATCGCGGCGCAGGTTTCGGCATACGCGGACTGGTTCGGCAAGTCGTATGGCGTGGTGAAGCCCTCATTGTGGGCCGAGGGGCCGATGCCGCCGGTGATGTACATCTTCCGCAAACACACGTCGTCCCACAGGGCCTCGCAGGCCTGCAGCAGCCCCTCGTCGCCGGTCTCGTTCGCGATGTCGGCCATGCCCGCGTACAGGTACATCGCCCGCACCGCGTGGCCGGTGACCTCGGTCTGCTCGCGGACGGGCTTATGCGCCTGGCAGTAGCTAACATCCCAGCGCAGGCCGACCGACTTGAAATACTCGTCGAACGGGTCCTGCACGCCCTCGCGCAGCAGGCGCTCGATGTCGAAGTAATGCGGCTCCCGCCCGCGCTCGTTGACGAAATACTCGCCGAGGCGCAAGTACCGCTCGTTGCCGGTGGCGTGATACAGCTTCACGAGCGCCAGCTCGATCTCCTCGTGCCCACAATAACCCCGAATCTTGCCCTCTTCGGCGCCGAACACGGTGTCGATGTAGTCGGCGTAGCGGCACATCACGTCGAGCAGGCTGCGCTTGCCGGTGGCCTCGAAATGCGCCACGGCAGCCTCCATGAGGTGGCCGGCACAGTACAGCTCGTGGTGATCGCGCAGGTTCTTCCAGCGCAACTCCGGCTCGACAATCGTGAAGTAGACGTTGAGGTACCCATCCGGCTGCTGCGCGCCGGCGATCTTGGCGATAACCTCGTCGAGTAGCGCGTCAAGCGCCGGGTCGGGGTGAGTGGCGAGCGAGTACGCCGCGGCTTCGATCCACTTGGCGACATCCGAGTCCCAGAAAAAGTGGGGCTTAGGCTCCATGCCCTCCTTCCAGTCGAGGAGAAAGGCGTCGATGCGCCCGGTATCGACAAGTTGCTTGTATTCCACAGGCAGCGTCTTGTCGCGGTTGACCTGGATCCGGGGGGCCCAGAAGGCATCGTCGAAGGTGACCTTGGTGAAGCTGACCGGGGTGAGGCGGCGGGTGGCGGCGGATATGGGCATCGGGCGAGGCTCCATGCTTGCCGGTCCCCGCGCACGTGGCGCGCGAAGGCCGGCCGTGATGTCGGTGGTGACAAGCGGGCGATTCGGCGGGGGAGTGCGAGATACCTGCGCGGCCGCTGCAGAGACGTGGCGCGCGGGCAAGTTAACAAAGACTTAACACGTTCTTCATGCTGCGGAAATGTGCGCTGCTTATATTTTGTGTTGTTTGGATGCTGCGAGGGAACGACAACGGCGACCTCACCCCCGTGACCGCCTGCGGCGGTCGAGCCTCTCTTCCCGGCAAGCGGGATGGCGAGGGGCAACGGCGACCTCACCCCCTACCCCTCTCCACTCGTGGAGAGGGGCAACGGCAACGGCAACGGCAACAGCAACGGCCATTCCTAAGCGGTCACAAGGGCCTACAGTTGACAGCCGCTCCCTGGCCACCCGTCCGGTACGGGAAGTTCGTTCGACGCAGAAACTTAATCCGCTCATGCGCCGATCAATAGTCGGAATAATATTGACAAATAATGTAATATAGTGTACTTTGACCCCGATATAGCGACGAAACAAGCGGCGAAGTCTCGGGGGTGTCTGGCAGCGCTGTCGGGGCCACACCGATGGCCGGTAGTTGCGCCGTGGCCGATCGAAGGTGACTATGGCAATGGAATTGATCGCGTCCCCCACACTGGCGCTCGACACCGGCCTGAGCCGTCTCCTCGCCGCTGCGGGAAGCCGGGCGGGCCTCAATCTGCTGCTGCTGTTCGGGCATGACCCGATGACTCTCGACACTGCCGAGGGCTTTGCGAGTCGAGTGCAGTTTCCCGTTGCCGAGGTCAGCGATGCCCTTGCGGGGCTACAGCAAATCGGGGTTGTGCAGTCTTGCCGCCGCGATGGGAGGACCAGCAAGCACGTCTCTTACTGGCTTTCCGAGGACGCGAAGGTTTACGAGACCATCCGCGAACTTGGCTTGCTGTACTTGTCCGGCCCCGCCGCGCGCCATGCGCTCCTGGCCGCGCTGCCCGTTTAGCCACAGGACTCTCCTCGCAGCCTCAACTTCGCCTGCACCACCGCCTCACCGACCGCGCCTCCGCGATGACCCCTGTGCCGGCGAGCGTTCATGCCTTGGGGGCGACGGTCGCCGACTGGCCCTGAAACGACACATCGAGAATGCCCCGAGGAACAGGGCGAGGCTGCCGTCTCTCTCACTGCGTCGAATACCCCCAGACCTCGTTGTAGTCTGGCGCCTGCTCAAAGCACGGTACGCTGACCCCGGTGTAGACCTTCGCGTGCCCGTCAACGAAGCCGAAATTACATCCCCCGTTGTGGCGCCAGGCTGCGTACCAACCCCCTCCGCTGAAGCCGATCGGGCCAGGAGCGTTGTAGGTGTGGCTGGCGGCGCTGCTGTAAGCGTCAAACATCAGGGGTGTTGAGGATGGGTACTGCACCTGGGCGAGGGACGAACTCCAGTAGGATGGGCTGCCGGAGATAAGGGCTTCATTGGGTGCGTAGTCTTCATCGCTGATGTTTGTGAATCCCACGGCGCGCCAGGCTGAGAAGTCCATACATGCCGCGGGTATCGCGGTTCCGTTCGGGCAAGTGAAGCCGGTCTTGCCACTTGGACATCGTCCGATCTGGCCGTTCTTCAGGTAGGGTTGGAGGATCTCGAAAACAGTGTAAGCATAGGACGCTCCGTTGGTAATGACCACAAGTGGGAAGCGTTCATCATAGTCCTGAAGGTACATCGTGATCCCAAGGGTGAGCTGCTTCACATTCGACAGGCACGAGTTCTGCCTGGCCTTCTCGCGTGCCCTGGCGAAGACAGGGAAAAGAATGGCAGCGAGAATGGCGATGATCGCAATGACCACCAACAGTTCGATAAGCGTGAACCCACGTCTCATGTGACGACCTCCCCTCAATAGATGGTACGGCAGCGGTATGGTATAGTTTTACTACGCCATTCAGGCTCGAGTTCCTGCAAGGACCCGAGGAAGAATCCGGTACTTTTGCACCCAGGGGGATCGCAGGACCGCCAAGGAGGATGGCTCTTCCTCAATGTATGTGGGTAGATGCCATGAGCTGGTCCTGGCGAGGACGGTAGTCGACTGCTCTGGGTAAGCCGTTGCCGTCGCGTCCGCCAGGACGCCTCGCCCCGCCGCAGGCGGGGCCGGGCGTCCTGCGGACGCAACGGCATAAATAACGACCACGTGCCGAGGTAGTCTGTTCAGCCAGTGTCAAGCTACCCACACACATTGAGGAAGAGCCATCCGAGGAGGATACTTAGGGAGCGCGGGGAAATGCGCCGCTCGTATGCACCTGAGTGCGTCGTTCACGAAACTGCGAAACCAAACAGGAGACTTTCGTCGCTATGCTCAGCGATCTTGAGATTGCGCAACAGGCTACACTCAGACCGATCCTCGACGTTGCCGCAGACCTCGGCCTCGGGCCCGATGACCTCGACCTGTACGGCAAGTACAAGGCCAAGGTGAACCTGGAAGTCCTCGACCGCCTGCACGACCGGCCCGACGGCAAGCTGGTCCTGGTCACCGCCATCACGCCGACGCCGCTGGGCGAGGGCAAGACGGTCACGACCTGCGGGCTGTCACAGGGACTGCGCTTCATCGGCAAGAAGGCGATCACGGCGATTCGTCAGCCCTCGATGGGTCCGACCTTCGGCATCAAGGGCGGCGCGGCCGGCGGAGGGTACTCGCAGGTCATCCCGATGGAGGATTTCAACCTGCACCTCACCGGCGACATCCATGCCGTGGCGGCGGCGAACAATCTGCTCGCGGCAATGATCGACGCCAGTGTCTGGCATAAGAATCCGCTGCACATCGACCCGTATACGATCAGTTGGCGGCGGGTCGTGGACATGAACGACAACTTCCTGCGCAACATCGTCGGCGGCATGGGCACCAAGAACGACGGCCGCCCCCGACAGACGGGCTTCGACATCGCGGTGGCCTCGGAAGTCATGGCGATTCTCGCGCTGACCAGCGGCCTGCAGGACATCCGCAAGCGCCTCGGGCGCATCTGGGTTGCGATGAACGCCGAGGGCAAGCCGGTGACCGCCGAAGAGTTGGGCGGGGCGGGCGCAATGACGGTCCTGATGAAGGAAGCAATCAAGCCGAACCTCATGCAGGGCCTCGACGGCGGCCCGGCATTCGTCCATGCCGGCCCATTCGCCAACATCGCCATCGGCTGCAACTCGATCCTCGCCGACCGCATCGCCCTCAAGCTCGGCGACTACGTCGTCACCGAGGCGGGCTTCGGCGCGGACTGCGGCGCGGAGAAGTTCTGCAACATCAAGGCCCGCGAAGGCGGCCTGAAGCCGAATGTGTGTGTCATCGTGGCCACCGTGAAAGCGCTGAAGATGCACGGCGGCGCGTTCAAGTTCCCGCCGGGCAAGAAGCCGCCGCAAGCCGAGATCGAGACGCCGAATCCGGCGGCCCTCGCGAAAGGCTGCGCAAACCTCGAGAAGCACATCCAGAACATGGGCAAGATGGGACTGCCGGTCATCGTGGCGATCAACCGCTTCCCGTATGACACGCCGGAAGAGATCCAGATCATCCACGACAAGGCGCTCGCGGCGGGCGCGAAGGCGGCCATCGAAAGCCACGCCCACGCCAAGGGCGGCGAGGGCGCGGCGGAACTCGCGCAAGCGGTCGTCGAAGCCTGCGAGCAGCCGAACGACTTCAAGTTCCTGTACGAGCTCGACCAGCCGATCAAGACGAAGATCGAAACGATCGCGACGGAGATCTACGGCGCGGGCAGCGTCGATTACGCCCCGGAGGCGGAGGCGAAGATCGCGATGTACGAGCAGTTGGGCCTCGGCGGGCTGCCGATCTGCATGGCCAAGACGCACCTGTCGCTCAGCCACGACCCGACCCTCAAGGGCCGCCCGGAGGGCTTCACACTGCCGATCCGCGACATCCGCCCCTCGGCGGGCGCAGGCTTCCTGTACCCGCTGTGCGGCGAGATGCGCACGATGCCGGCGCTGCCGACAAGGCCGGCGGCGGTGGATGTTGACATTGATGAGGATGGCAAGATCGTGGGGATTTTCTGAGGGAAACGCTGAACTCGGAACGCTGAACGCAGAAGAAACGGCAACAACGGCGGCTGGGCGGGAGGGCCTGGCCGCCGTTTGCGCCAGGAGGGGGAGAAGGTGTATTCTGAGACTGAGAGCGATTATGTGCAGGTAGCGCCGCGGCACGTGGCTGACGCGTACAAACTCCTGGAGCCGCCTCCATTCGATGCCACTACTCCGGGCGCGACGACGAGGCATCTGGCGGGGGCGAGGTATATCGCAGGCTATGCAGTCGAGTGCGCGCTGAAGGCGTACCTGATCAACTATACCGGAACGAGCACTTTCAGCGAAGCCCGTGCCGAATTGAAGAAGCGCGGGGTGGACGTATACGCAGGTTTCGTCCATGAGTTGACCCGGCTTCTCAACGCATCTGACCTGGACACGTCCGCTGATCCTGCGGTCGCCAGTCAGTTCGGCATCTGCGCGGTTTGGACGACGAACTGGCGCTATGACCCGAATACATCCCTAACCGAGGCCGACGCACTCGACTTCGTGGACGCTGCATCGGCAGTCTGGCGGTGGGTCGAGAGCCAACGGATCGCCAATGGAGGAGGTGCATTCGCATGAGCACGGCGGATCTGACCTACGATCGGATCGCGCAGGACGTAAGGCTTGCCCTCAAAGGCGAGTTCGGCGCGGACGTGCCCGTGAGCACGGAGAAGATCCAGGGCGACAAGGTAGCGGTCGCCATAGCCTCGGAACGCTTCGACGGGATGACGCCGAAGAAGCGGCAGGACGAGGTCTGGAAAGTGATACGCAAATCCCTGCAGGAAAGAGCTCAGCGGGTGTCGCTGGTGATGGTATACGGCAGCAAGGACCTGCTGTAGGGAAACGCTGAACTCGGAACGCTGAACGCAGAAAAAAGACGGCAAGAACGGCAACGACGGCGGCTGGGCGGGAGGCCTGGCCGCCGTTGCGTATTTCGATTGTGGTATAATGCGGGCGGGATCGAAGGCACGGCTGAGCGCTAAGGAGCCAGTATGAACGAGGTCATCATCAACATCGAGCTGGAAAGACTGCCTGAAGGCGTGTGGCTGGCAACCAGTGAAGACATGCCCGGACTCGTGGCGCAGGGACGAACTGTCGCTGAAACGCTGGAGATCGCGCGGGATGTTGCGCGGAAGCTGATCGAGTCTTGTATTGAGCACGGCGAGCCGCTGCCGTCGGCCCTTACCCATGAAGCGCCCGAGCACTTCGCGGCGCAGATTCCAGTAGGGGTCGGTTGATCGTGGGGCGGCTGGCGGGGTTCGGCTATCGCGATGTCATACGGAAGCTGCGCGCAGCAGGGTTCGAGTTCGATCGCCACGCCAAAGGCAGTCATGAACTTTGGTGGAACCCGGCCACGCTGCGGACGACGGCTGTACCTCGTCACCCGGGCGATCTGCCTGAGGGAACGTTGCGTGCAGTCATCCGTGGGGCAGGCATCAGCGTCGATGAGTTTCTAGAGCTGTAGAGAGTGGCCGTTGCCGCCCGTCTATCTCCCGACTTCCACCAACCCCGCGCCTTCCACCGGAATGTAGCGCGCGGCCTGGAAGCCGCTCTCCGCGTACATCGCTATCAGGTCCTCCGCGTGTTGCGTCTCGACCAGGACGATGATGCAGCCCCCCAGGCCCGCCCCGGCCAGTTGCGCGCCCTTGACCCCCGGATGACGACGCGCCATATCCACCAGCCTGTCGATGGTCTCCGTGCTGCAGCGATACTGACCCGGCTGCCTATATAGCAGCGCGCGTTCGGTACGACTTGGGTCATCGCTTTGCGCATCGCCAATAAGAGTGTGCAGGTACTGATCGGAGACGTCGTAGTCGAAGAGCAGTTGGCCGAGGTTCGCATCGTGGGCGACGAGGCGGTCGCCGTCGTGGGATAGATACCAAAGCTCACCGAAGCGGTCGGCATCCCCGGCCCGCAGGTACTGCAGGCACAGCTTGCTGCGCTCGCACTCCGCGAGGCCGAAGAGCACCACTCCGCGCACATCATACGGCTCATCGGCGCCCGTGGCGCGGGTGGCGGCTCCGAAGAGGCTTTGCAGCCTCTTATTTTGCTCCGGGGTGAAAGGCCCGAGACTGAGAAGCTCCTGACGGGTGATGCGCTCCGGGACTTGCAGCAGCATCCAGTATAGCTCGTGCAACTCGATACCCAGGGTCTCGCAGTTGATGTCTCGGAGGTGCTTGATCTTCGGGGCGTATTGCGGGAAACGCTTGCACAACAGGACCTCGCCTGTTGTGTAGCCGAGAATCTTCTCGTTGAAGGTCTTCTTCGCGCCCTCAGACTTGCGGGCCTGCTGGCCCGAGTTGCACACGACGAGGGAGTGCCCCTCGAAAAAGGGCAGGTATTCCTTCGTCTCGAAGGGCATGAACTCGACGTGGGCGACCAGATTGCGGCGGCCCAGCTTGATCGCGGCGTGATCGCCCTTGCCGCCGCGCGTGCCGACGAACCACTCTCCCTCGCCACACAGATCCACAAGCTCCTCGGGCTGCACGGGCAGGTTGTTGAGGGCGATGGCTGCATCGCCGGTGGCGACCACGACTGCGGAGGATGAGCTTAGCCCCGAGCCGACCGGCACCGAGCCGCAGACCGCGACATTCATCCCCCGCAGCTTGCGGTCACCGAAATGAGACTGCAGGCGGAAGATGGCCGCTCGGACATAGTGCGCCCAATCGCCCTCGCTGCCTTTGAGCAGACGAAGGGTCTGTGGGCTGTTGACGCACACGATCCAGTCGCCCCAATCGAGCTGCGACATCTCCCCACCGATGGAGAAGCCCGAATCGACGAACTGCTCGCCGGTATTGCGCAGCTCGATGCGGTCGTCATCGCGGGGAGCCGCGACGAAAACCACCTCGTCGCTGATCGCGATCACGTTCGTGCGCCCGCCCCGGTGGTCGATGTGTCTTCCCATCAGGTTCAGCCGCCCCGGCGAGCGGACGATCACGGCCCGATCCTCGGGCGAAAACTGCCGTGCATACAGGTCCAGCGCACACAGATACTGCTCGCGCTTACGCCGGTGCAGCGTTTGGTCGTCTCCGTAGTAGGCGGTGAGCGCCACGGCGACGAGCGGCGAGTCCTCTGCCAGAAGCTCCTGCCACTCGCGCACGGGGCGGAAGCAACCTGCCGACAGCGCCGGAGCGGTCTCGCGCCGACGCAGGAAGTCCTCGATGGCGTACAACTCCTCCAGCGTGTTGAAGCCCTGGACATCGGTCGGGGCCTGCGTATCGACCGCGATCACCCGGTAAGCCGACACAGCCTCGGGCGCGGCATCACCGGGGTCGGACAGTATTTTCACGATGTCGGTGATGTACTCCTCACCTTGCACGTTCGCGCGGGTGATCCGATCCAGTCCGTGGTATAGGGCCGGCGCTTTGAACAGGTAGACCGAGGCGTTGCACTGATTGGTGAGCGCCTCGGCCTGTGCCAGCGACACGCGTTGCGGCCCGCTCTCGGTGCGCAACACTAGCGAGCGCTCCTCCAGGAGCGTCCGCAGGGCGGCGATCAATTTGTCGCGGTCGGCGGTATCGCGCCCGTAGATCAGCGGGTGCACCGGCCCCAGCGCCGCCGGGACGCGCGCCGGCTGCATGTGGCTTTCGATGAGCTCCTGCAGTGGGACGGTGAGCGCCGGCCCGTCCGCGAGGGAGCTGACCCGTTCGAGAAGCCGCTCGACCAGCCCGGCGGCGCGCATGTCTCGCGCCTCGACAATCGCCGCGAGGGTTCCGTCGGCGTGGGAGATGACGCGCCCGCCATCGGGGTTGAACTCGGAGGGAGTGACCAGGAGCGCCAGGTCGGCGTCGGTTTCGGCTTGCGCGGCGAGTAGCCGCCGCACGGCATCCGGTTCGACGATCTTGTCGCCCGCTGCGATCAGGACGAGGCCCTGCCAGTCGAACATGCGCAGGACCGCGGCTCCGCAGCGCGCCGCATGTCCGGTGCCGAGGGGCTCGGGCTGCCGGGCGTAGACGACCCGGTAGAGCTGGTCGGCGAGGCACCGTTCGACCTCCTCGCGCAAGTCGCCCACGACGACGACGTGGCGGTCGACGCCCGCGGATGTGTATGCCTGTAGGGAGCGCACGATTGCGGGGACGCCCAGGACCTCGAAGCAGACCTTGTTGCGATCCGGCCTGTTCATCCGCGAGCCGCGCCCGGCGGCGAGGATGATAGATACGACTTCATTGCTCTGCATTGCGGACTCCGGGTGTGGTGTGGCCAACGGCCCTACCCCTGCCGCCCCCCCTGCGGGCGGCTTTCCCCTCCCGTGCCAGGAGGGGAGAACCTTAACGGCTACGGCCGCTATCCATGCGTCTCGGATGCAGGGCAGCGGCTTTGTCGCCAATTCCGCGCCCGACACCCCCGGACCTGCCGCGATGCTCTTCCCCGATGTGTGTGGGTAGCTTGACGGAAGCCTCGTAAGCTCATCTCGATGAATAAGTGAATGCCGTCAAGCCCCCAAAGGGGGCGGGCCGCCTATTGCCTGGCTGACGCTCGCGTCAGCACGGCGGAAGCCGGTGGAATGCCGGCATCTTGGCGTCCAAGAGCCCCGCAAGGGGCGACAGTGAGCGGGCAGCCTGCCGCCCCTTGCGGGGCTTGGAGAGCTTCCTCGCCGACAGAATCCACCGGCTGCCGCCGGTGGCAATTGGCGGACGCCCCTTCGGGGCTGACGGCAACGGCTCGTCTTGTGCAACGCCCGGATATCGCTTGGCGAAAATCGCCAGGACCAGTTCGCGGCATCTACCCACACATTGAGGAAGAGCCGCTACGATGCAGCCGCAGGTCTACCCGCGCGTCGCAGCGAATTGCCCGCTGCGGCCCGGTGGGGCACTCCCGTATCGGCAGTGCCCCTTGCAGCTTCCCCCACCTTGAGAGGTGCATCATGCCCATTTCAGATCAGGACAAACTCATCATCCGCGACCTCGCGCGGCAGGTCGCCGAGATCGCGAGCCTTCCCGTTCAGAAAGAAAAAGCGGACATGTGGAGGCGGCACAACAGCCTCCAGCGCTCGCGGCCATTGGTTATGACCTTCCTCGAAGACGGCGCGGTGTGGCCCGACATGCTCTCCGAAGCCGACCTGCAGACCTCCGATCCCCTCTGCCGCGGGCACGAGCTGGCGCTGCGCAAGGTACTCTTCGCCTGGGAGCACTTCCGCGACGACAAGGTCATCGACGGCGCCATCACTTCGCCGATCTTCGTCAGCGACACGGGCTGGAGCTTCGGCATCGCCTCGACGCACCCCGACGATCCCCTCGGCGCGTGCAGTTACGATGGAACTATCAAGACCGAGGCCGACATCGACCTCATCAAGATGCCGCAAGTCAACGTGGACTGGGAGGGCACCGAGCGGCACTACGAAATGCTCTGCGACCTGTTCGACGGCATCCTGAAGGTGGAGAAGCGCGGGGCGATGGGGTTTTGGTTCTCGATCTTCGACGAGTTCGTCACCATGCGCGGGCTCGAGCAAGCCTTCCTGGACATGGTGGACCGGCCCCAGTGGCTGCACGAGTTCATGGAGAAGATGACGCAAGGGGTGCTGTCGCGCATCGATCAACTCCAGGCCCTTGGAGCGCTGTCGCTCAACAACGGGCCGAACTTCGTCGGCTCGGGGGGCCTGGGCTGCACCGATGAACTCCCGCAGCCGGATTTCGACGGCACACACGTGCGGCCGATCGACATGTGGGGACACGCGACGACGCAGATCTTCTCCGAGGTCTCGCCGGCCATGCACGACGAGTTCGCGTTGCGGTATGAGGGCCGGTTCGGCAAGCGATTCGGGCTGATGTGCTACGGCTGCTGCGAGCCGCTGGACCGCAAGATCGACATCATCTCGCGGGCGCTGCCGAACCTGCGGCGCATCTCGATGAGTCCGTGGGTGGACGTGGCGCGCGGGGCCGAGGCGCTTCAGGACAAGTTCATCTTCTCGTATAAGCCGAACCCGGCAGTCGTCGCGGGCGAGGGCTTCGACGCCGAGCGAGTGCGCAAAGACCTGCGCGAGAAGCTGGAACTGACGCGAGGATGCGTGATCGAGCTGATCCTCAAGGACGTGCGCTCGTGCAGGCACCAGCCGCAGCGGATCATTGAGTGGACGAAGATCGCGATGGAGCTGGCGGAGGAGTTCGCCTGAGCGTGGGTGGGGCGCCGCTCGTCCACTGGGACGGCCCTACCCCGCCCGCTACGCGGCCACCCCTCCCGTTCCGGGAGGGGAGAGGCAAACGGCGATTTTCGAGGCAGTCGTCATGCCGGGTTCCGGCGCTCTGGGACGATGAAAAGGCGACGGCCCTACCCCGTCCCCGCTGCGCGGGGCCACCCCTCCCGTTCCGGGAGGGGAGAGGCAAACGGCGATTTTCGCGCAGTAGTGAACCGCTGCCGTTCTCCCCTCTCCACGAGTGGCTATGCTTTACCCACATCTTCGCACCTGGGGGCCGCGAATTGGTCTCAAGCCGTTGTCGTCAAGCCCCTGAAGGGGGCGTCGGAATTTTGCCGGGGGCGTAAGCCCCCGGATTCCCGGCCCCACATAGCCCGCAAGCCCCGAAGGGGCGACACAGAACCGACAACATCGCGCCATTTGTGCCGCCCCCTTCGGGGGCTGTTCTTATCCAAAAAGGGGCTGCTTTCCAGGCTCTTGCGAGCCTGGCTAAACTCTTTCGGCCCTTCGGGCCTTTTGGGACAACGGCCCGTGATTCGCACGCAAGATGTGGGTAAAGCATAG
>Ga0181520_10004165_pt1 | contig 24541 bp, 22 predicted proteins | sample PEATcosm2014_Bin_29_FD_132451 | JGI IMG/M metagenome (GOLD analysis project Ga0181520, IMG submission 132451) | Peatland microbial communities from MTU Mesocosm Facility, Houghton, MI, USA - PEATcosm2014_Bin02_30_metaG | ecosystem: Environmental > Terrestrial > Soil > Wetlands > Peat | place...
ACCAGCCGGATTCATCTTCAGCTCCGTCGGCTGGAAATGTAAACCGCAATTCCGCGGCAGAAAACGAAAAAGTGTCAGGGATGTCCCCGGTCTGAAATGTCAGGGATGTGCCCGGCTGCACACCAGTGGTCAGTGAACAGTGGTCAGTGGTCAGTAAAAGCCCGTGGCTTGGGTGTGATTCATGCTTTAATTGTGCGCCGATGCATGGTAATTATCTGCAAACCACCTTTCGACTTCGCTCAAGGCAGGCTCTGCGGTGGGGACAACTGCCCTCGGTTTGGCGGCTCCCTCCGAAGAGACTTCCGTCAGGGGCTAGACAGGTTGCGGATAAACCCGGATTTACCGGCAAAATTGGTGAGTAGCATTCCTCCGGGGCTGAAGCCCTTCTTGTTTTGATTGGCTTTACACGGGGGTTAAAACCCCCGTCTCCCTCCGACGTGGTTTTTCCGCAGCCTGTAAAGCCCAACATTGATGAAGCAGCACTTTGGCACGACTGAAATCGCGCCCTGACGTCTCTTGGCTCGTTATTGAGTCTTTCCGCAGCATTGAAAGCCAGACTTTTTTCATGGTCAGACCTGGGGCATCCAGCTGCGCATTCAGCGGAGTAAACTCGTTTTCAGGGCGCAGAGGAGAACGATGAAGTTACCAAACGCCGAGGCAGCGATTGTCGAAATGGAGAAGCTGCGGGATTATTGCCTGAGTTCCGCGCATCCTCGCGGACGGCATAAGGCGCGAGTCTTTCAATCTCTGCTAGGAATGACCGCCGCTCATGCGGAAGAACTTCGCGCAGCGCTGATCGACGCGACCCTGAATGAGGAAGCCACAATCGGAGCCTCCGATCCGTACGGGACCCGTTACATCATCGACTTTACGTTGAGGAGGAGCGGCAGGGCTGCCAGGATTCGGAGTTGCTGGATTGTCCTGACAGACGAAGATGCTGTACGGTTTGTTACGTGTTATATTCTTTGAAATGAGGAGGTGTGGTGATGGAACTTCTTTCCGAAGTCGCCGTGCTGCACGATCTGCCCGATAAGGGACTGGTGCGCGGCCAGGTGGGAACAGTCGTCGAAGTCCTCGCCCCCTCCATGGCCGAGGTCGAGTTCTGTGACGATCAAGGACGCGCCTACGCCATGGCCGCATTGCGCTCCGAGGAGTTGATTCGCCTCCACCACCGACCCTACGAGCGGGTAGCATAGCAGCGAGGTGGACCTATGCGTCTAGCGGAAATCCCAGGTTCCGAAAGCGGGACCTGGGGCTTCTTGGCTTGTGATTGAATTTTTCGGCGACAACTCCGTCAGGAAAACGAAAAACAGCCCAGCGAGGTTCGTGGATTCCCACCCTTGCGCAAAGAACGCGCAAGGATGGGGCACCCAGTCTTTTCGATGGATCAAGGGTGGGGCATCCGGCCCTTCTTGTTTTGATTGGCTTTACACGGGGGTTAAAACCCCCGTCTCCCTCCGACGTGGTTTTTCCGCAGCCTGTAAAAGTGGTGTCTCAACAAGCTGTTGTTATCTAAACCGGCACGACTGAAGTCGTGCCCTGAAGCTTCTTGGCTCGTTATTGAGTTTTTCCGGCAACCACTGGCAATATCCCACCACAAATCTATCTCAGGCCGTGGCTGCGCTGGCTTCCTGCTGTAAACCTCTGGCTTCGATCTCGAAGTCGCGGATTTTGTATTTTTGGATTTTGCCGCTTAGTGTGGCTGGGAACTCGGTGACGAAGCGGACGTGTTCGGGAATCTTGTAGTAGGCGATCTGGCCTTTGCAGAATTCCTTGATCTCTTCTTCGGTGGCCTCGACGCCGGGCTGGAGGCGGACCCAGGCGCAGACGATCTCGCCGAGGCGCGCGTTGGGCAGGCCGACGACCTGCGCCTCGCCGACCTTGGGATGGGTGTAGAGGAACTCCTCGACCTCGCGGGGATAGATGTTTTCTCCGCCGCGAATGATCACATCCTTGGAGCGTCCGGTGAGGTGAATGCAGCCATCGTCGTGCATGATGCCGAGGTCGCCGGTGTGCAGCCAGCCGTCGGGATGGATGACCTCCGCTGTGCCTACGGGGTCGCCGTCGTAGCCCTTCATCAACGCGTAGCCGCGGATGCAAAGTTCGCCCTGCTGGCCGATGGGCACCTGCGCGCCGGTCTCGGTGGAGACGATTTGAATCTCGGTCTGAGGCATGGCGCGACCCACGGTTTTGACGCGGATTTCGATGGTGTCGGCGGCGTCGCTCATGGTGGTGACGGGCGAGGTTTCGGTTTGCCCATAAGCGATGACCAGCTCGCCGCAATGCATCTCGTTGAGGACGCGCTTCATCAGTTCGACCGGGCAGGGCGCGCCGCTCATCATGCCGGTGCGCAGGCTGGTCAGGTCGAAGGAGGCGAAGTCGGGCAGCGCGAACTCAGCAACGTACATTGCGGGGACGCCGTAGACCGAGGTGGCGCGCTCGTCGTGGACGGCCTTGAGTGTAGCGCGCGGATCGAAGGTCCAGTTGGGCAGGATGAGGGCGGCGCCGGTGTTGAGAGAGGTCATGCTGCCGATGACGCAGCCATAGCAGTGGAAGAGCGGCACGGGAACGACGATCTTGTCCTGCTCGGTGTAGTGGAAGCCCTGTGCGAGGAATTGGCCGTTATTGACGACGTTGTGATGGGTGAGCATCACGCCCTTGGGCAGACCGGTCGTCCCGCTGGTGAACTGGATGTTGGCCACGTCGTCTATGGCGACGTGATCGGGCAGGCGGCCTTCGGCGTCGAGCAGCGCCGGCCACTCGGGCGAGTCAAAGTAGATGACGTGCTGGAGTTCAAGGTCGAGACCGTGGCGGGCGCGGCCGAGGATCTCCTCGTAGTCGGCGTGCTTGTCCTTGTGCCAGAGGAAGAGGGCCTTCATGCGCGACTTTTGCAGCGTGTATTGCAGCTCATGCGAGCGGTAGGCGGGATTGACGTTGACCAGCGCCACGCCGGCGCGGGCCGCGCCCATGTGCAGCATCGTCCACTCGATGCAGTTGGTGGACCATATGCCGACGCGGTCGCCTTTGCGGATGCCGAGCGAGCAGAGTCCGCGGGCGACGCGGTCAGCTTGTTCGCTCAGCTCGGCCCAGGTCAAGCGTTTGGATTGATGGCAGGAGGCAACGGCCAGACGGTCGGGATAGCGGCTGGCGGTGCGGTCGAGCAGGCCGCCAATGGTGAGATCGAGGAGAGGGCGGCTGGAACCGCGCGAGTAGCTCAGGGAACAAGTGGCTTCTTCGACAGGCATGGTTTTTTAGGAATTTCTAAGGCAGTTTACACCCAAAGGGCGGGAATGCGCAGTGTGGTTCGGTAATCGAGGTGCAACGGGTATGCGGCGGACGCACTTTCCGTGAAAATGGCCTAGTATCGCATAAAGTAGAAGATCAAGCCCAGCAAACTCAACAGACCTGGCCAGTATTTGACGGGGATGTAGAAAAGCGAGTCGCCGTCGTGAAAGATGGATGACTTCTTCGCACGGATAGGATCGACGCCCAGAGTCTCGTCATCATGATGAAAGACCATCAGCCAAACGACGGCTGCCGCAACCAGAAAAGCCAATAGTTTGGGCCATCCATGCTGTGCATAATAGTTGCTGTCGCCAAAATGCACGCCGGTCAGATAGTCAGAAAGAAGAAGACAAGCAACCGCAATCACGAGCACTAGAATTCCACGGCCACGAGCGACGACAATCATGCTCCCATCTTTATCACGCGTAGGTATGCCACATCAATGGCTATCAAGATAATACTTTTCGACAGAACGGACGAAAAACATCCCTCAGGGGCTCAAGCCCGCTATTTTTATGGCATATTTGCGGCACGACTAAAGTCGTGCCCTGATACAAAGCTGGATGTGTTCATTGGTTCCTCAAACCTCTTCCTCATCTGCATTGCCGGCTCGCCGCCAGAAGAGCAGGCGCAAGAGGCTCAGGCGCATCAGTTCCAAGTAGGATTTGTCCTCATAGTCATGGTGGCGGGAAAGGCGGATGGCGCTCACGATTGCATAGGCGAGCAGGCCGAGGAGCATGAGTGGAAGTAGCTCGAGGAACACAAAGACCACCACTTCATGCATCCCCCATGGTCCGCCGGTTTCAACCACTTGGGCGAAGCTCGTCCGCACCCAGAACTCGCCGGAGCCATAGCCGGCAAGCTTGAAATAGAGGCGGCCGTTGGCGATTCGGGGGTGCGCGACAGGCGAGACAATGGCGATCTTGCGATCTGGATCGGTGACCAGATAAGGGCGAAGACCGGTGACGGTGGTCAGCTTGCCCGCTCGATCCCAGCCGATCTTGTCCATGTGCAGCGCGCAAGGGCAGGCCTCCTCTGGAAGCCCCGGCAGGCCCAGCTTGGGCAGAATCCAGATGAAGTAATCTTCTCCCGGCATGGCCTGGTAAAAACCGGCTCCGGCAGCTGGTTCGTTCAACGAATTCAGCTTGATGGTCTCGCCCGGCAACGCGAACAGGTGGGCAACGACCTTTCCATCGCCGTTCTCAATATCGATCACTGGCAGGGGTGCGGCAGTGGTGTTCTTGATCGTATCCGCGCAAAAAGCCGTGGGAGGCGCGGCAAAGGTCAGTGCCAGCAGGACGATCAGTGCTGATTTCGTTGCCATGGCCTCATCTTGTATCACATTCCGGAAGGACTGGGCAATTCTGGGAAGGCAGGGGCGGCAGGTCGCAAGATGGGAATGGAGCTCTTTGCGGCTGTTTGTTGCTGCCGTGTAAACCTGCAAGCCGGCCCCCCGTCTGATTACAAAAGGGGGAGCTATGGAAACTCACTTTCGCTGCCCTTGCTGCGGTTTTAAAACGCTGGAGACGCCCGCCGCACTGGCTCTGTGCCCGGTTTGCTGGTGGGAGGACGACGGGCAGGAGGACGGCGACTCGGGCGAAGTCCGGTTGACGGTGAACGGCGCCCTGAGTCTGAAGGAGGCGCGAGCGCATTTCGCCCGCTGCGGCGCGGCCCATCCCCGCTTTCTGCCCTACGTTCGCAAAGCCGAACTCATTGAGCAGTAGACCAGGGTCCCCATGGACAGGTCTTCGTCTGTGGAGTGGAGTAGTGCCTTTTCCGGTGCTCTTTGACGCGGAATCCACATTGGCGGTTTGACCCTGCCAGCAAACCCTCTTACCATGAGAATGACGTCCCCCCCAGCCAGACAGGCTGGTTACGCTCTGGGCGGCCGCCCGCGGCAGTAGATTGGCGCGAGAGTTGGCGGTTTTTGGCGCGCGCAGCGCATGGAAGGCACACCCTTGAGTTCAACCGATGTAGTTGATAACACGCCAGAAGCTGACGCAGTCGAGGCGACGCACGATGGCCACGATCACAGCCATGAAGGCCACGATCACGAAGGGCATGACCACCAGCATGGCCCGGTTTTGAACCCGGAGTGTACCCGTGAGCTGGTCTTGGACATCTCCGCTGAAGAGGTCACAAAGGCCTATCGGACCGTGACCGGCAACTATCAGAAATACGCCAAGATTCCCGGCTTCCGCGCGGGAAAAGTGCCGGAGTCGGTTGTCCGGCGGCGCTTTGGGGACGGAATTCGCAAGGACGTGATCGACGGCCTGCTGCCGGAGCGCTTCAACAAGGCGGTCATCGAGATTGGCGTCAAACCGATCGGTGAGCCGCGGGTGACGGAGTTGACCATCGAGGACGGCAAACCGCTGCACGTGAAGGCGGTCTTCGAGTTTGTCCCGGAGTTCTCCATCGAGGGCTACGAGACGGTCATCGTCGAGAAGCCTTCGGTCGAGGTTACCGATGATGAGTTCCGGCACGAGCTGAATCAACTTCGCGAGTCGCGCGCGGTTGTCGAGCCGGTCGAAGAAGAGAGGCCTTTGAAGGATGGCGACTGGGCGCAGATCTCTTATAAAGGCCAGATCGAGGGCGAAGCCGATGCACCTCCGGTAGCCGGTGAAGACACATTGGTCGAGGTTGGCGGCAAGGACACGGTCGAGGCCTTTTCCGTGGTGCTGCGCGGCGCCAAGCCGGAGCAGGAGCTGAAGGCCGAGGTCATCTATCCGGCCGATTTTGCCGAGCCCAAGCTAGCCGGCAAAACAGTCACCTATCAGGTCGAGGTCAAGGCGATCAAGAGGCGCATCCTACCCGAGCTGAGCGACGAATTCGCTAAAGAACTGGGCCACTACGAGAATCTGGCGGAGCTGGAAGAGCGCGTCCGCGATCACATGGCCAACCGCAAGCGGCGCAGCGTGGAAGGCGAAACCAAGGACCGGCTGATGGCCGCGCTCACGGAGCGGTACGCCTTTGCGGTTCCGGAGTCGATGGTGCAGGAGCAGATTGACACGCGCCTGGAGCGCGGCTTGCGCGCCTTGGCGGCGCAGGGCATGGACACCGAGCAGATGCGCAAGCTGGACTTTGGCCGTCTGCGGGCTGCTCAGCGCGACGGCGCGGCGGCCGAGGTGAAGGCCTCCATCCTGCTGGATCGCATTGCAACCGCGGAAAACATTACCGTGGACGACGAGGAGCTGGACCGCGAACTGCAAATGGCCGCGCTTCAATCCCGCGAACCGCTGGAGACTTTGCGCTCGCGTTTGACTGCGGACGGTGGACTGGCTAGAATTCGGGAGCAACTAAGACGCGAGAAAACCGCCAGCCTGTTGTACGAACGGCTACCCGCCTAAGCGAGGAAATCGCCGCGCGGAAGACAAGAATCGGGGAGCAAGCGTCCCCCCAATGAGAAGCGAGAAGAAGACTCTATGGCATTGGTTCCCATGGTGGTTGAGCAGACGAGCCGGGGCGAGCGCGCCTACGACATCTACTCCCGTCTGCTGCGCGATAACATCATCTTTCTGGGCACGCCTATCGACGACCAGGTGGCCAATCTGATCGTGGCGCAGTTGCTCTTTCTCTCCGGCGAAGATCCGGAAAAAGACGTGCATCTCTACATCAACTCGCCCGGCGGCTCGATCACCGCAGGCCTGGCCATCTATGACACCATGCAGTTCATCAAGAACAAAGTAGAGACGATCTGCATCGGCCAGGCGGCCAGCATGGGCGCTTTTCTGCTTCTGGCCGGCACCAAGGGCAAGCGCTTTGCCCTGCCCAACTCGCGCATCCTTATCCATCAACCTTCGATGGGTGGATTGAGCGGCCAGGCCACCGACATCGACATTCACGCCCGCGAGATTCTGCGCATTCGCGAAATCACCAATAATCTCATTGCCAAGCACACCAATCAGCCGTTGGACCGCATCGAGCGCGATGTAGAGCGGGACTTCATCATGAACGCGCAACAGGCCATGGAATACGGCATCGTCGATGAAATCATCGACCGGCCGAGAACATAACTCGCGAGCCTGCGAGCAGCTTTTTCTGACTCGCTGACCCACAGATTTGCCGACTTGCCAAGGTTCTCCAAAGGGAGCTAATCAATGAAAACGCGCGTGGGACCCGAAGAAGCACTGCGCTGCTCGTTCTGCCACAAGTCGCAGGACGCGGTGGCCAAGCTGATTTCTTCGCCCAGCGACTACCCTCGCGCTTATATCTGCGACGAGTGCGTGGCCGTTTGCAACTCGATTCTCGAGGACGACCGCGGCGGGGAAGGCGTTCATACGCCCAACGTCGCCGGCCACCTGCCCAAGCCGCAGGAGGTGAAGAGCTTTCTCGACGACTTCGTGATCGGCCAGGATCAGACCAAGAAAAAACTTGCCGTCGCGGTTTACAACCATTACAAGCGCATCCAGATGAATAAAATGCGCAACAACGAAGTCGAGCTGACCAAGTCGAATATCCTGCTCATCGGACCGACCGGCTCAGGCAAGACTCTGTTGGCGCACACGCTGGCCAAGATGCTCGATGTGCCTTTTGCGATTGTCGACGCGACGACGCTGACCGAGGCCGGCTACGTCGGCGAGGATGTCGAGAACATCATTCTCAAGCTGCTGCAAGCCGCCGAGGGCGACGTGACGCGCGCGCAGCAGGGCATCATTTATATTGACGAGATTGACAAGATTGGCCGCAAGGACGAGAACCCTTCGATTACACGCGACGTGAGCGGCGAGGGTGTGCAGCAGGCGCTGCTGAAGATTCTGGAAGGCACCGTGGCCAACGTGCCGCCGCAGGGCGGACGCAAGCACCCGCATCAGGAGTTCACCGCCGTCGATACCACGAACATCTTGTTCATTTGTGGCGGGGCATTCGTCGGCCTGGAGCGCGTCGTGGGACGCCGCGTGGGCAAGAAGGCGCTGGGCTTCAAAACTATTGATGCGGCCGAGGGCGATGCCGCCACCAGCCGTTCGCATCGCGATACCGAACTGCTACGCAAGACCGAGCCGCAAGACCTGATCAAGTACGGACTGATCCCTGAGTTTGTCGGCCGCCTGCCAGTGATGGGCGTTCTCGATGAGTTGGACGAAGCGGCACTGATCGAGATTCTCACCAAGCCGAAGAACGCGATTCTCAAGCAGTATCAGCGGTTGTTCGAGTTCGAGAATGTCCGCCTGCACTTTACGCCGGAGGCCTGCGCCGCCGTTGCCCGCGAGGCTCTTGCCCGCAAGGTGGGCGCGCGCGGATTGCGCATGATTCTAGAAGAGCTGATGCTCGACCTGATGTATCACCTGCCCAACAACAAGCGAGTCCGCGACATCGAAATCACCAGCGACATGGTCGAGCGGCGCGATCTCTCGCTGTGCTTGCTGGAAAAAGCGGGCTGATTTTTCTATTCCATAAATTTGGGTGCCCCGCTTTAGCCACATCTTTGTTTTTGTGTCTAAGGTGGGGTATGTATCACTCCCTCTACTTCCTTGCTCCTGCCGCGCGCAGAAGGTCAGCAATTTCTGGAGTCTTAGCCAGCATGAGCGCGGTTTTGCCGTGCCGCGCAGAGGCGTTCACGTTCACGCCGCCGTCGATAAGAGCCTTGACGCTATCGAGGTAGCCTTGCAACGCGGATTCCATGAGTGCGGTCAAGCCGTCCCTATCTTTGACCTCTAGATCCGCGCCAGCGGCGATCAGGGCCTTGATGCAATCGATGTTATTGGATCCGGGGTGGAGCTTGAGGTGATGCTTGATGGGCGGCGTTGGATCGCCGACACTGGCCCCGGGAGCGAAGGTATCATAATCTTCCACCCGCACCGGAGAAATCGCTTTCAGCAGTGCTGTTTCGTGATACAAGTCCTTTGTGTTCACGTTTGCGCCCTGAGCAATCAGTTCCTTGACGCGATCTGCATGACCGTCGTATGCGGCGTACATCAGCGGGGTCCATCCTTCGCTTTCTCTCTGGTCCGCAGCTTGTCCGTACGATGGCGACCAAAGCAAGACCAATACGGCTGTTATCAACAGGAAGTTTCGAAGCATCGAATTCATACTGGATGTCTCCTTACTGGCATCTGTCAGACTCATATTGGGATTCATGGCATACATCAATTTCGCCTTGGCTATGAAAACTATTTTGGGAACGTAATTTCCATGCAGCTTTCGGCGATGTAAGAATATACTACCGATTGAGCGGCCCACAAACTTTTTTACATATGTTCCGTTCTAACGCGCGAGTTCTTAGTTCTCGGAACTGGAATCGCTCCCTCTCATTCCTGACTTCCACACGGTTTCGCTGTACAATCCCAACAGGCGCGGCAGAAACAACTCTGCCGCCGAGACGGCTTTGCACGTAGAATTCTACTAGGAACCCGATGACCGCACCCCGCGAAAAAACCGAGACGCGCAAGCTGCCCATGATGCCCATTCGGGACATGGTGATCTTCCCTTACATGATGACGCCCTTTGTGGTGGGCCGCGAGTCCAGTGTGCGCGCGCTCGAAGAGGCGCTGACCGGCGACCGCAAGATCTTTCTCGCCACGCAACATGACGCCACGGTGGACGAGCCGAAGGCGAAAGAGATTTATCAGGTTGGCTCGATTTGCAACATTGTGCAAAGCGTCAAGATGCCCGACGGCAACATCAAAGTGCTAGTCGAGGGCGTGGAGCGCGCCAAGTCCACCGAGGTGAATGACCGCGACGGATTCTTTGTGGCCACGGTGCGCCTGGGCAAGAGCAGCTTCGAGATGACTCCGGCCGTCGAGCAGTTGATGACGCGCGTCACTACGCTCTTCGAGCAATACGTCAAGCTGCAGCAGTCGCTGAATTACGAGACCATCATCGCCTCGGTGCGCATGGACGAGCCGGCCAAGCTCTCCGACACCATCGCCGCCAATCTGCAACTGGGCATTGAAGAGAAGCAGGAGCTGCTGGCGCTCTTTGATCCGGCCATACGACTGGCGCGCATCGCCGACGTGCTGGATGTTGAGATCGAGAAACTCGACCTCGACCGCAACATTCAATCGCGCGTCAAGCGGCAGATGGAGCGCGCGCAAAAAGAGTATTATCTGAACGAAAAGATCAAGGCCATTCAGAAGGAGCTGGGCCGCGGCGAAAAGAGCGAATTCGACGAGCTGCGCAAAAAGATCGAGAGCGCCGGAATGCCTAAAGAGGTGCTGGACAAGGCGATCCAGGAGTTGAAAAAACTCGAAGCGATGCCGCCGATGTCGGCCGAATCGACCGTCAGCCGCAACTATATTGATTGGCTGCTGGCGGTGCCGTGGAAGAAAAAGTCGAAGGAGACGCGGTCCATTGATTTTGCCGAAAAAGTTTTGAACACGGACCATTACGGGCTGGAAAAAATCAAGGAACGCATTCTGGAATTTCTGGCCGTGCGTCAGTTGGTGAAAAATCCCAAGGGTTCGATCCTTTGTTTTGCCGGGCCTCCGGGTGTGGGCAAAACCTCGCTGGGAATGTCGATTGCCAAAGCAACCGGGCGCAAGTTTGTGCGGCTCTCGTTGGGCGGCATTCGCGACGAGGCGGAGATTCGAGGCCATCGCCGCACTTATATCGGCGCGCTGCCGGGGCAGATCATTCAGCACATGAAGCGGGCGGGCACAAAGAATCCCGTCTTCCTGCTCGACGAAGTGGACAAGATGGCCTCGGACTTTCGCGGAGATCCTGCCTCCGCATTGCTTGAGGTGCTTGACCCGGAGCAGAACACGACCTTTCAAGATCACTATCTCGATGTGGATTACGATCTCTCGCAGGTGCTGTTTGTGGCCACGGCCAATGTTCTGCACACGGTTCCCGCCGCGTTGCAAGACCGCATGGAAGTGCTGCGCCTGCAAGGCTACACCGAGCAGGAAAAGCTGGAGATTGCGCGGCAATATCTGGTGAAGAAGCAGCGCGAGCAAACTGGATTGAGCGAGAAGAACCTGATCTTCAAGGACGATGCGATTACCGAGATCATCCGCAATTACACGCGTGAGGCCGGGGTCAGAAATCTGGAGCGCGAGATTGGCAACATCTGCCGCAAGGTGGCGCGCCGCGTGGTCAAAGGCGGGAGCAAGCACAAGGAAGAAATTACCGCTGCCAACATCAGCGAGTTTCTCGGCGTGGCCAAATTCCGTGACTCAGAGATGCATGAGAAGAGTGAGATCGGCCTGGTTACAGGCCTGGCGTGGACCGAGGTGGGCGGCAGCATTTTGACCACTGAAGTGCAGGTGCTTGACGGCAAGGGCAAGCTCACCATCACTGGGCAGTTAGGCGACGTGATGCAGGAGTCGGCGCAGGCCGCACTGAGTTATATTCGCGGACGCGCGCAGGCGCTCGGCCTCAGCCGCGATTTCTATCGCAACGTGGACCTGCATCTGCACGTGCCTGAAGGCGCGATCCCCAAGGACGGCCCTTCGGCCGGCATCACCATGGCGACGGCGCTGGCCTCGGCGCTCGCCAAAATTCCCGTGCGGCGCGACATCGCGATGACCGGCGAAATTACTCTGCGCGGCAAGGTGCTGGCCATCGGCGGACTGAAAGAGAAGCTGCTCGCGGCATTGCGCGCCGGAATCTTTGAAGTGATCTTGCCGCGCGCCAACGAGAAAGACATCGCTGAGCTGCCGGATAATATCAAGAAATCCATGAAGCTGAACTTTGTGGAGAATATGGACGAGGTGCTCAAGCTGGCGCTGGAAGGCCCGCTGCCCACGGCGCTGCCCGCTTCGGTCGATGTGCTGGCCGCCGTGCCGCCAGGCGAGATTGCGGCGAATCTGCCTGCGCCGCAGTGAGGCCATTGAAGGAAAGGCACGGCGATGTTCGAACGGTATGCGGAGCAGGCCAGGCGGGCGATTTTCTTTGCACGTTATGAAGCAGTGTGTCAGTCTGCTGAAATAATATCAACAGCGCACCTTCTTCTTGGAGTCATGCGAGATGTTGGGTCCAGAGCGAATGAAGTTCAAATTCGGTCAGTGCTTGGAATCCCATATCCATCAAGCACTCTACCCAAATCTACTATTCTGCAGGATATTCGTCTTAATGACAACTCCAAGAAGGTATTAGCGTTCGCAGCTGAAGAAGCGGATTTTGATCAAGAGTATTGGATCGAAACCGATCATATTCTTCGTGGTATTCTGCGTTTCTCCAATGAAGCAACGAACACACTCGAGTCCACTTCGCTCAATCTCGACAAAGCACGCGAAGCGTCCAAGCGAAATCGCGCTGAGTTTCCTTCAAAATCTCCACCAAGATTTCTGTTTTTTCATCGGCACTTCGCACGCCCATTCCGAAAGTTTAGATACTCGGTTGAAACACAGATTGTCTTGGCGATCATCATACTCTTGCTTTTGTTTCTTTATCGCTGGATCAACGGAATGGCACCCATCCTGTATCGTTAAACCAGATGCGCTATACGACACAATTTCTGCTATCGGCGATGGCCGCGGAACAATTCCCCGCTCCGGATGGGCCGGAGGTTGCCTTTCTAGGCCGTTCGAATGTGGGCAAATCGAGCTTGCTGAATACGCTGGTGGGCGAGAAGGCGGCGAAGGTTTCGCAGACGCCGGGGCGCACGCGCGCAATCAACTTTTTTTCGCTGATGGACCAGAGCCAGCGGAGGAAATTCATCTTTGCCGACCTTCCCGGCTATGGTTACGCGAAGATTTCCAAGTCGATCTCGGCGGGCTGGCCGGCTTTCATCGAGCCTTATCTAGTGCTGCGCTCGACGCTCAAGCTGTGCGTCTGCCTGGTGGATTCGAATGTGACAGCGCAAGAAAATGATAGGCAGTTGCTCGGCTGGCTACGCGCGGCGGGACGTCAGTTTATCGTGGCAGCCACCAAGATCGACCGGCTCAGCGGAAATGTGCGCACGCGCAATCTGCTGGAGCTGAAGATGGATCTGGATTTGGACGAAATTCTGCCTATCTCGGCCAAGACCGGCTACGGCGTGAAAGAGCTGTGGACGCGGATCGAAGCGGCGAGTCAGCGAGTCAGCGAGTCAGCAAGTTAGCGCAGTGGTGGCGAGATATGATGCTTCTCTAAAACTCCAGGGCCATATAAATTAATTTCGATTGATACGCCAATCTCCCCGCACTCTACCTGTTCGCGCACTCGCGCAATAAAATTTGCGGAAGAACTTTCGCCGCAGCGCAACAGACGCGCTCGCTGCGCAAGCCGGCCCAGGTAACGAGGGGCAAGGCGGAGCCAGCGGTGGGCGGCTAATTCATCGGGATCGAGACAACCGACGGCCAGCAGATCGAGTTTGGGCAGCCATTGGACCGGTGCGGATGCCACGCTCCAGGCAAGCAGCCTTTGGTCTTCCGCAAGAATGGCCTCTTCAATGGGCCGCGCGAGATCGGGCTTGACGCCGCGCTCACGCATCTCCCGCTGCAGGGCCTCTGGCGTCAGCGCCACGCAAACAGCAACCGTCTCATGCTTGCGAATCTCGTTTTTCAAAATGCGCAAAGCTTCGTCCAGTGAGGTTACCAGAAAATCAACAACGCCGTCGCGGATGGCCTGCTTTTGCGCGGCTGCATCGGCCGTCGCGGTCAGCGAAGCTGCGCCGGCGATGTTAGCCGCGACCAGCAACGCGCGGGCGGCGGCATCGAGTTCGCCGGAATAGAAAAGTTTTCCGCCCAAGCTGATTTCAGCATCCGCGCCTTGAATCAGAGACGCGTAGAAACGCTCAACCTGAAGAGCGAAATCGGCTGGCGTTGAGGTATTGGTTTCCATAGGGATTGGTTAGCTGAACTCACCAAGTCGAGTAGGCCTGGCCGTCAGAACTCAGTTCCTGCGAGCCTGAGTGGACGTCGTCGATGCCGGGGTCGGACTGGTCCAGCGAGTGCAGTGCATCGCTGCTGTCGGTGGTCCAAGTGTCTTTGGAATACGTGAACGGATCCTGGGGCACGGACTTCAGGTAGCCGTCGGTGATCAGGTCTTCGAGCGACTGTGGCGCCTTCTGCTTGTCCATCGTATAAGAGTCGATGGCCGCCCTCATCACATACAGGTCTTCCTTGAGCGCGGCCTCCTTGGCCATTTTGATGGCGGACGCAAATTTGGGAATAGCCACCACGGCTAATATGCCGATGATAGCCATGACGATGATCAGCTCGATCAGCGTAAAGCCCTCGTCTTGATTGCGAATCCTGCTCACTGCACCCTCGAATCCAGCATCTAAAATACTTACCTCAGGGGCTAAAGCCCGTACCCTTCACCGAATCAGGAATTTCCGTAAAGCCTTGCCCTTTCAAAAGATCGATTTAATCAGTGATTCGATCACTCGGCTTAACTCCGCTCAAAGCCTACCAGTCAGAATACTTGGTTCCGTCCAAGGCCGTGCCCGTGGACTTGGAATAGACATCGAAGACGCTGTCCCCGCTATAGGAGTCTGATTTTGGATCGTCCTTCATCGAGCGCAATCCCCACTCCGCCTTGCCGGTCATCGGATCGATGGGAATGTGGCGCAGAAACTTCACTTTCTTGGTTTGAATCTCGACGCCGTTGACCAGCGTCTCCAGATCGGGCGGATAGCCCTGGCTGTCCACCTTGGTCTGGATAGCGTTTTTGTCAGCCGCGTCCTTGTATTTGTCGATGGCGTCACGCAACATCCACAGATCGTAACGAAGGTAGCGCTCGTTCTGCCGCTTGACCTGGAAGCGGGCGATGGGCACGGCGGCAGAAGCGAGAATCGAGAGAATCGTCACGGTCACAATCAACTCGATCAGAGTGAGTCCCCGCTCTCCGGGGCGTTTGATCCGGATTGACGATGCAACACTCATCGAACCTGTCCAAAACCGCTGCCTTAAAGGGCACAGGCTTTAGCCCGTACGTTGAAAGCCAATTTTGATCTTCGGCTTTAGCCGCTGAGGGAACGCGTACTATTGTAAAAAGCTCCGTCAGGGGCTAAAGCCCACAACTACTGTCGCCTTTGATGTACGGGCTCAAGCCCGTACCCTTCACGTAAAACCGAATAATCGAACCGATTCACGGGCTTAGTTCTCATTCGCCTACTTCACCTGAATGCTGATGCGCGCGCCTTGAGCCATCACCTGCTGCTGGGCACTGTTGACCGCTCCCGGACGGGTGATGATGATATTGCTCTCGCCCACGGCCTTGGCCTGGAAGGTAAGAATGCAAACCACGCCGCTTCCGCTCACCCCGGCCGCTCCCGGCGGGCGCAAGACGTTGATGTTGATCGAGCCGGGCGGATCGTCGCGGTGAACCAGCGCCACGGCCTGCCCATCCTTGCCCAGAAGGTCTCCGCTGTCCGCGTTGACCAGCGCGAGTTTGTCCGGCTCGTAGGAAATCTGCAAGGGAACGGACGCGATATCTGTTCCTCCATTCAGCACCACTGGAAGCTGGAAGGTCGAACCCGCCGCCACAGGCCCGTCCGGCGCAGTGAACGCGAAGCTCGCCTTTGCCGGCTGCGGTGCAGGGGGAATGGGGAGCGGAGCTGCTGCCGCGGGGTTTCCATTCGCCAGCGCTGCCTGATGGATTTGATCCAAAGCTGCTGGGGCTGCCGCCACGGCGCTTTGGCCGGGAACCGTGCCCACGCTGGAGCGCGTTCTGGCCGGTGGACGCGACGGAGGAACAGAGAGCGCCGGGGCCGAAGTTGGATTCGCGGCCGGGTTCACAGCCGGAACCGCGGCCGCCGCCGGGCCGTCGCTCGGAACATGACGCAATTGAATCGTCGTACCGGAGCCGGTGTCCACTGTGCGCAGATTCAACTGCTCCAGCGATTGCGTGCGAACCACGTGCGGCACCACCAGAAAGACCAGTTCGTCGTCCTGGATGGTATGGTCCTTGGAGCCGAAGAGGTACTTGAGCACCGGAATCGAACTCAAGCCGGGAATGCCGTTCCAGCTCACTGTGTCCTGGTCGTCTTCGATGCCGCCCAGGATGCTGGCTTCACCCTCGCGCAGGCGGATCACCTGTTCCACGGTGCGCTGCGAGATAATCGGCTCGGTAACGCCGCTGATGGTCACTGAACCGCTCTGCGCCGTCACCTCGATTTTGATCTTCAAAGTCACATCGCGGTCAAAGTGGACAGTCGGCGTCACTTCGATATTCACACCCACGTCCTGATACTGGAACTGGGTGTTGACCAGTGAACTGATTCCTCCCACTCCCACGCCCGTGCCGCCCTGATAGGAGCCGGTGGCGACCGGAATCTTGGAGCCGATCTTCATCGTCGCCTTCTGCGCGTCGGTGGCCCGGATGCGGGGATTCTGCAGAATCTTGGTATTGGTGTCAGTCAGCAACAGGTTGGCCGTTGCCGAACCGATGGTCACGGCAAAATCAGTGGCCTTCAAGTGGGCCAGATCGTAGAGCGTTGGGGCACTGGTCGTGCTGGCGGCGCCGGTACCGGTGGTGGTCGTGCCGCTGCTGGTAGGCGCCTGCAGCGAAACTCCGACGCTGCTGGGCCAGCTTATGCCCAAAGTCTTTTCCCAGTTCTTGCTCACTTCGAGCACGGTGATGTCCACCACCACCTCAGAGCGCGCCCGGTCCAGATCGTTGATCAGCTTTTGCGCCAGCAGAAGCTCATCCGGCGTGCCTCGTATCACGATGGCATTCTGGCTGGCCACGGCGGAGAGTTTGACAGTGGTCAGCACATTGCGAATGGCAGCCTGTACGTCGGTCACATCGTTCGTCTGCCATGCGTTGGCCAAAAAGAAGGTCTGCACCGCCTGCTCATCCAGTTCGGTGTGCTTGGCCTTGGTATTGGCGGCCACAAAGATCGTGTTCTCGGTCACGGGCCGCCAGAAGGTATTGGAGATGGTGCCCACAATGCGTAGCGCGTCGAGCAGCGAAACGTTGTTCAAGTCCACCTGAATGCGCTTGGAGTTCAACTCCGGGTCGAAGAGAATATTGATGCCAGCGGCCTTGCCTACGGCCTGGTAGACCACTTTGGAGTCTTCCTGCATATGCAGGGTCAGCGGCTCGTTCGAAACCGGCTTCAGCTCGGCCGGCGCACCCATCGACTCGAGCTCCTCTTGCCTGCCTTCCGCTTCTGGAACGCTGGTCTCGGTTGCGGGAGCGATCTCGCCGTGTTTTTGCCGCACCCGCGCAATCGCCTGGGTCGCGGCCTCGTTGCTGGGGTCGATCTCGGCGGCGTGCAGAAACTCCGTCAGCGCCCCCTGCTCGTTGCCGGCAGCCAGCAGCTTCTCGCCCTTGGTCACATGCGCAGCCGACGCCGTAATCCGCACGCGGTAAAGCGAGGCGCGGTAGCGAAGGTCCTTGGGATTCTTCTTGTAGGCCTTCTGGTAGTTGTCGACGGCGCCGTCGTAGTCCTCGTGCGCCTCGGCGGCCTGGCCGCGCTTGAAAAAAATGTTGGCCGATTCGGCGCGCAGCATGGCGCTCGACAGGCCAAAGACAGCCAGGACGGCGAAAAGCGCAATCCAGAAAATGGCTCCGAACGCAACGGACCGGGAAGAGACGGATCCGGGGGCAGCCTGTGCATGAATGCGGCTTTTCATCGAACTCCCTGGCGTCATTGCCGGCCCGAGATGGTTATCGGGCGCTGGCGGGCAGCCTTGGCCGCTCCAGACGCGCTTGTTGACGCAATTTCGATTGACAAAAATTCCCATGCTACGATCTCTTATTTTAGCAAAGCCCCGCCCCCGACTGGCTGAAACCCGCGCCAATGCTACGATGAAGATTCGAGGGTGCTTGCCAATGGCTCGCCAAACCAGTCACGTGATCGTTCAGCCGGCGGCTCCCGGAGCGCAAAAGCCGTCCAAGCCTCGCGATCCGGTGGCCAGCGGCGAACGCGACGCCGCGCACAACCGCACCGCCAGCCATAACTACTTCCTGCTGGAAAGGTTCGAGGCAGGCGTGGCGCTGCGCGGGACCGAGGTCAAATCCATCCGCGAGGGCAAGGCCAACCTGAAAGACTCCTACGGCATCATTCAGAACGGCGAGGCGTTTTTGCTCAATGTGCATATCGGTCCCTATTCGCACGGCAACATCTCCAACCACGACTCGACGCGCACCCGCAAACTGCTGATGCATCGCGAAGAGGTTCGCAAGCTACTATCGAAGACGCAGATCAAGGGCCACACGCTCATCCCCACCCGCCTTTACTTCCGCAACGGCCGGGTCAAATGCGAATTGGCACTGGCTAAAGGCAAGCAGGACTGGGACAAGCGGGAGACCGAACGCAGCCGCGAGGCCGACCGCGAGGCCCGTGCCGCCGTGAACGCCAACAAGCACCGCATGGGACGCTAGCGGCGTTATTACCGCCCCAGCGCCAGCGAAGGATCGCCCGAGAGCGAGCTATCGGCGAACTCCCCAGCCACAAATCTCGGCCAAGCCGCGGCAGCGATCATTGCTGCGTTGTCAGTCGAGAGAGCCAGAGTCGGAAAGGCCACGCGTATCCCCCGCCGCGCCGCCTCCGCGCTGAAGCGGGCGCGCAGTTCCCGGTTCGCCGCTACTCCGCCGGTAACCAGAATCCGCCGCGCCCCCAGCGATTCGGCAGCCGCAAAGCTCTTCTTCATCAGGTCGCCCACCACCGCGTGCTGAAAGCTGGCCAGCAGATCCAGCACCGGCTGCGGAGCGAGCGCTAAGGCTTCTTCCTTGGTTTGCAGAGGATGAGCGGGGAGATTTGTGGTTTCCCAGCTCTCAGAATCGGGAGTTGGGGCTCCCGACGGCGAGTGCGGCGGAAACGCAGGTCCTTCGACTCGCGGCGCTCGCTCAGAATGACAGAATTGGGGCGGAAATAGTTTGGCAGCCCGCGCCTGCGCCTCGCCGCGCATCTCGTGCAGCTCGACGTAGCGCAGTACCGCCGTCTTGATCCCGGAAAACGAAAAGAGAAACCGCGGGTCAAGCTCGGCAATAGGCGACGTGCGCGCTCCCTTGGTCCTGGGGGGCTTATCGCCCAGATGTGCTTTGTGTTTGATCTGCGAGAAGGCAAAGGGCACGGCCAGCGGATTGCCAAAACGGGCGAGCGCATCAATCCACGGCCCGCCGGGGTAGCCGAAGCCGAGAAGTTTGGCCACCTTGTCGTAGGCCTCGCCGGCCGCATCGTCCAACGTCCGCCCCACCAACCGGTAGCTCCACGCCCCCTGCTCCGGTCGCGCAAGATACAGGTGCGTATGCCCGCCGGAGACCACCAGCGCCAGGGACGCTTCGTCGCCATTAGGAGTGTCATCCTGAGCGAGCGTAGCGAGTCGAAGGACCCGCGGTTCAGCCTCCAGCTCATGCAGCAACACCGCGTGAATGTGCCCTTCCAGGTGATTGACGGCGACCAGCGGCAACCCCTGCCCGAAGGCCAGCGCCTTGGCGTAGGTAATGCCCACCAGCAGCGCCCCGGCCAATCCCGGCCCGGCGGTCACGGCGATGGCGTCCAGATCATTCAGCGTAATCCCAGCCTGGGCCAGAGCCGCCCGCACCACCGGCACAATCGCCCGCAGATGTTCGCGGCTGGCCAGCTCCGGCACCACACCGCCATAGCGCGCGTGCGTCGCAATTTGCGAGGCCACCACCGAAGACAGCGTCCGCGCCCCCCGCTCGACCACAGCAGCCGCCGTTTCGTCGCACGACGATTCAATCCCGAGAATAAGGCCGGAGCCGCTCATCTCTATAGTTTAGCGGGCGAGTTGGGCGGAAAATGAATTTGCAGCAAGTTAGCTCCACAGGGACCAGCAACGCGGGCGACAATGGAAGAAGCTATGATCCCAACGCCTCAACTCGATGCGGCACTCCAGATCGTCGCCGCGCTGCGCGCCGCAGGCCATGAGACCTACCTCGCCGGCGGCTGCGTACGCGATCTGCTGCTGGGCCGCGAGCCGCACGACTACGACGTAGCTACCAGCGCTACGCCCGACGTCGTCCTCAATCTCTTCCCGCGCACCTTTGCTGTGGGCGCGCACTTTGGCGTCGTATTAGTTGCCACCTGCGGTGGGACAGAGGGCGCTTGCGCGCCAGAAGAAGATTTGCAGCGGGTGGGCGAATATCAAGCAGAAACTTATCTGCGAACGAATAGTGAGCAGTTGGCCCCACCGCAGGTGGTTACCGAAGTGGCCACCTTCCGCTCCGACGGCGCCTACTCCGATGGCCGCCATCCCGACGCGGTGCGGTACACGTTGAACGCCGAAGAAGATGTCCGCCGCCGTGATTTCACCATCAACGGATTGCTACTCGACCCGGAGCGGCTTTTCTCTCAGGGGCTAAAGCCCCACTCGTTGAATGTGCATGATGTACGGGCTGAAGCCCGTACCCTTCACGCTGAAGCCCGTACCCTTCACGACGCTGTCATCGACCATGTGGGTGGTGTGGCCGACCTGGAAGCCGGCATCCTGCGCGCCATCGGCCAGCCCGCCGAGCGTTTTGAAGAAGACCATCTGAGAATGTTCCGCGCCGTCCGCTTCGCCGCCCGCTTCGGCTTCCAGATTGATCCGGCCACAGCCAGTGCGATTCGCCGCCTGGCCTTCAAGACAAAAGTTGTCAGCCGCGAGCGAGTCCGCGACGAACTGACCAAGATGCTCACTGAGGGCCACGCTCGCCGCGCCTTCGAATTATTGGATGAGACCGGCCTGCTCGCCGAGGTGCTTCCTGAAGTTGCAAAGATGAAGGGCGTCGAGCAGCCCCCGCAGTTTCATCCCGAGGGCGACGTTTGGACGCACACCCTGCTGCTGCTCGCTCAACTCGATGCAGGCTGCCCGCTCACACTCGCCTGGGGCGCGCTGCTGCACGACGTGGGAAAGCCCGCCACCTTTCGCCAGGCTGAGAGGATTCGCTTTGACGGCCATGTGGACGTGGGCGTGGCCATCGGCGCGGAAATCTGCCGGCGCTTCCGCTTCTCCAACGACGAAACCAGCCAGACGCTTTCGCTGATCGAGAATCATATGCGCTTTTCCGATGCTCCGCGCATGAAGGCCTCGACTCTCAAGCGTTTTTTTCGCCTGCAAGACTTTCCCCAGCACCTCGCCCTGCACCGCATGGATTGCCTTGCCGGCAGCGGTAACCTCGACCACTGGAACTATGTCCGCGAGCGCTTTGAGTCGATTCCCGAGGAGGCCGTGCGTCCCACGCCGCTCCTCACTGGCCGCGAACTTATCGCCGCCGGCTACCGCCCCGGAGCCGCATTTCGCGAGATGCTAAGCGCCGTCGAAGACGCCCAGTTGGATGGCGCAATCACCACCACTGCTGAGGCTCTCTCCTTGCTCCAAAGCCGCTTCCCGCTTTCAGAAGAGCCTCTTGCAAAATGACATTCCGGCTCGGGCAAGAAATCGGCACAAAAGATTCGGACGCCCCTACGGGGCAGTGTCTCGTAGGCTTTCCCAGGATTTCGCTTCGCTTCATCCTGGGCTACTATCGATGGCCCCTCCGGGGCCAAATAATCGCGCCTGCAATTGCGTTTTGCAAGAGACTCAGAATGAAGAATTACTGCGGTATAACTTCGATGCCCGTCACCGTCGCATAGCCCTGAACCGGGACAAAATTCAGCAGCAGCTTCCCTTGCGCATTCGCTTCGAGGCCGGCAAACTTGCGAATCACGACATCCGACCCGCGCGCTTCTTTGGCAAGATCGAAGTTCTTCAGAAGCGCCTTCCCATTGCAGAAGACGTCGTAGACATGAGCAGGCCTGTCGTCGCCGCCTGTCGAGGAGGGCTGGTCCCAGTCGCCGTGGCGCGCCGCAAAATAGAGCGTGAGGGAGTATCGTCCCGGCGCTACTGGAATCGCATAAGAGAAGTTTCCCCAACGCTCGGTTTCAAATAATTCAGGATCGTCGGTTCCTTTTACCGGAGTTATATAACTCGCGAGTTGGCCGCCCTCGAAGTAGTTATCCGGACTCCACCAGTGGCTATCGTTGGAATAATAAGGCGCCGGGCGGGCCAGCAGCCGGACCGGCCGGATGTGTCCGTGGAAGCCGGGCAGAATCTCGATGGCCGAGAGAATGGCCTGTCTGCCATCCTGGCCGGAGAACTCCAGATGAAGCAAACCATCCGCCGCCGGCGCAATATCGGTAAAGACTTTCACATCGGCGGTGCGGCTGGCACCGGCATCAGCTACAAGATCAAAGCGGGTCAGCAGCGTTTTGCCGTTGGCGCGCACGGTCATGGTACGGCTACCCTCGCCGCCCGTTCCACTCGACTCCGGATCGAAGACCGTCTCGGCAAAGTGCAGGCGCAGTTCGTAGATGCCATTTTTCAAGGGAATCGCGTAGCGGAATTCTCCTTGGCGGCTGGTGCGGTAGAAGCCAGGGTCGAGTGTGCGCCAGATGCGCTCGATGGAACTCTTGACTGCGGTGCCGCCATCGAACCATGCGTCGGCGCTCCACAGCTTACCGGCGTGATCGACAAAACTGCGCCCCGCACCCGCCAGAATGCGAACCTCCTCGCCCGTAGGCGGGCCAAGCTGTGGTTCCATGGGCTGGGCAACAGAGGTATTCGAGTCCGTTCCCGGCAAGGCATGCTTCGTCTGCCAAGGACCGAGCAGGGCATAACCGAAACCGAGAATTGAAAGTAAAACAACAGCGGCAAGCTGCCAGCTTCCGCGGCCTATCAAGCGCCTCCGAGTGGTTACTGCCGCTATGACAGCCGGTTGTCCTTCCCGCGTAACTACGTTGAAGACCGGAACATATTGTCCCAAGGGAATCGTGATATGGAGCCGATGGGAGGTTCCCGCACCTGCGTAGTACGCAGCCAGTCGCTTGCGCAGGCGATTGGCCTCGACGCGCACAATCGAGTCGGCATTCTGATCGAAGGCATCGCCGCGATGGAAGACCTCCAATCCGACCGAATACTCCTTGATCTGGCTGGCCTCACCGGCAAAGAGCTTCTCGCATAAGTACGACAGAAGATGAGCGAGCGTCGGCGCGCGCGTGAAATCCTCCGAAGCAAGCACCGTCGCAAGCTCCGCGCGCTGCGCTTCGAGATCTTCCGGCTCTCGGCGCGTCTCCGCCATCTTCTCCCTCCTGGACAAGTTGTAATGTTAGCGTAATTGATTTTTATTGCCAGTGCTTAACGGTGAAAGAACGGAGAAAACTACCTTGTAACACCAGATAACCTTGCCTGCTTTCTGCTATTGAGCGGGGTAACGCGAAGCGGTAAGTGAAAGCGGGACTATCAGTTCGCTTGCACCAATCACAGATTTAACCCCGCGTTAGCAGGTAAGTAGCCGGTATAGCCTTGTGCGCCGCACGCGCCCGGTCTCTAATGGGGTCAATGCAGGGGACGCCAGAGCCGGCGAGGCAAATTGCCGCCCCCACGAATTGCCCCTGCGCAGGAGAGGTGAACCATGAGAAGACTGATGATGATGCTGGCAATAACCTGCCTGCTGTTGGGCGCTGCCCCGTACGGAAGAACCGACCCCGTCACTGACGCAACCAAGGCGAGCAAGATGGAACAGGCCAAAAAGGCAGAAGAAAGAGGTGATGTGGCCCGTGCCCGCAAGGACAATGCGCTGGCCGCTTCCTACTATCTGACAGCCTTGCGCGTTGACCGTCAGAATTCTGACGTTTATAACAAGCTGGGCATGGCCGAGGTTCAGTTGAGCGAATATGGATCGGCGCGCAAGCACTTTACCCTTGCAGTCAAGTACGACCCTCAGTCCTCTGTTGCCTTGAACAACCTGGGAGCCGTGGCTCTTATCGAGAAGAAGTACAAAGCGGCCCTCGCCTACTTCAAACAGGCGCTGGCCTTGGATGAGTCGAATGCAACCGTGCACATCAACCTGGCGGAAACCTGGGTAGGCCTGTACGAGATGGATCGCGCGATGACCGAATACGCCCGCGCCCTGGAGCTCGATGCCGATGTACTCAGCAGCGATCCAGGAGGGATTTCCGCCCAGATAGCCTCGCCGGAACAACGCGCCCGCGTGTCTTTCATGGTTGCCAAAGCGTATGCGAAGCGCGGCAACGTCGATGGAGCTTTGGAGTATCTGCGCCGTGCCAAGGAATTGCGCTATCCCGATCTGGCCAAGGTCTATACCGACCAGGATTTCTCCCCTCTGTGGAAGGACCCTCGATTGGCGAAGATCATCAAGCGATAGCCAACAGTCTCATGCGAGGTTTGGAGCAGGCTTGGAGGAACAATCTCTGGCTGGATTTGGGGCTTTGCGGGAGCTAAAGAGGTGTGCTTACCTGCACAGTTAGACCTTTTCCGAAAATTGTGTAGACCGAAATTTTGTCGGTATGCCATCCATTCCGCAGAAAAACGCGGAATGAATGATTGCATGACAGCGTCGGCTCCCTCGACCTGAGTAAACTGGTTGCGGCTAAACGACCACGAAGCTCGGGAGGAAAGGAGCCGAGCATGATGATTATAGGCTGTGATTTTCATCCGCG
>Ga0181520_10004166_pt1 | contig 24538 bp, 20 predicted proteins | sample PEATcosm2014_Bin_29_FD_132451 | JGI IMG/M metagenome (GOLD analysis project Ga0181520, IMG submission 132451) | Peatland microbial communities from MTU Mesocosm Facility, Houghton, MI, USA - PEATcosm2014_Bin02_30_metaG | ecosystem: Environmental > Terrestrial > Soil > Wetlands > Peat | place...
AACCAAAGCAAAGGCCACACCCAAAACCCACAAGGCGGCGGCCTAAAGGCCGCATCGCTTTGTTTCACAAAGCGGACAGATCACTAATTATCAAAACCGGACAACTTGACTTGTTAACGACAGGAGATAATTCAGGTAAATTGGGTCCCCGACCTGTAATTGCGCAAAAATGGCGTGAAACTGGGTACAACGCGCCTGCGTCAGACCTGTTCGGGCTGCTCGGCGCGGTGACGGACATCCACGCCCCTGAGCAGAAACACCAAATCCTCAGCGATATTGGTGGCGTGATCGCCGATGCGTTCGAGATTGCGCGCTACGAAGATGAGATCCACGGCGGCCGGCACGATGCCCGGGTCGCGCTGCATGGTCGCGACCAGCTCGATATAGACGGCATCGCGCAGTCTGTCCACTTGATCGTCGGCCAGTAACACGGAGCGCGCCAGCGCTTCATCCGCGTTTACGAAGGCATCCAGACATTTCAGCAGCATCGATTGCACCAGCGAAGCCATGTTGGGGATGTCGACCATGGGCCTTACCAGGGGATGGTGCATGAGGGATAGGGACCGCTCGGCAATATGCTGCGCCAGATCGCCGATGCGCTCCAGATCGGTGTTGATTTTGAGCGCGGCCGTGAGGAAGCGGAGATCTTTGGCCACCGGCTGGCGGAGAGCCAACAAGCGGGTAACGATGCCGTCGATCTCCATTTCCATCCTGTTGATCCTGGGCTCGTCGCGAATCACTTGCTCGGCGAGGTCGCGATTCTGATCCACCAGCGAACGCACGCTCCGGTTAATGGCGGATTCCACCAACCCGCCCATTTCCAGAATCTTGTTACTTAGTTCTTCCAGTTCAACCGTAAAATGGCGCATGGCATCCTCGATTATCTCAGGGCCGAGGGACGGCGCGTCTAGCCGAACCTGCCGGTAATGTAGTCTTCCGTCTCTTTACACGCGGGATTCTTGAAGATTACGTCGGTCGTATCGTATTCGATGAGGCGTCCGAGCAGAAAGAAGCCGGTAAAATCGGCGACGCGCGCGGCCTGCTGCATATTGTGCGTGACAATGACCATGGTGCACTGGCTTTTAAGGCTGAACATCAACTCCTCGATCTTGGCGGTGGCAATGGGATCGAGAGCCGAGCAGGGTTCGTCGAGGAGGAGCACTTCGGGATCCACGGCCAGCGCGCGGGCAATGCAGAGGCGCTGCTGCTGGCCGCCGGAGAGGGCGTAGGCGGATTGGTGCAACTTGTCCTTGACCTCGTCCCATAGGGCGGCCCGTTGCAGGCTCTGCTCGACGCGGTCGCGCATATGCGAGCGCGACACCATGCCGTTGATGCCCAAGCCATAGGCGATATTGTCGAAGATGGACTTAGGGAACGGATTGGGCCGCTGGAAGACCATGCCGACGCGGCGCCGCAGACTGGTGACGTCGAGATTGCGTACGTCTTCGTTATCGAGTAGGACCTGTCCCTCCATGCGGCCGTTGCGGATGGTATCGTTGATGCGATTCAGGTTTCGCAAAAAGGTGGATTTGCCGCAGCCGGACGGACCGATGAGCGCGGTGATGCGGTTCGCGCACATATCGAGCGAGACGTCGTAGAGCGCCTGAGCCGAACCGTAGTAGAAGTTGATGTTACTGGCCCTCAGCTTGGGAACGGGAGTGCTTGTCGAGCTGCCCACGGGACTCCTATTGGTTTTCGAAACGCCGGCATAGTCAGGTAATAAACTCATATATCCCTACTAATCTCGCGGTACGGATATGCCTTTCGAGAGAACGAACCGGGCCGCTATATTAGCGATGAGAACGAGCGCAATCAGAACCAGTCCGGCAGCCCATGCCTGGCGATGCCAGTCGTCGTAAGGAGAGGTGGCGCGCAGATAGATCTGCACGGGCAGCGAGGCGGTGGGTTGCCCCAGGCCGCCGTTCCAGAACTGGTTGTTGAACGCGGTGAAGAGCAACGGCGCGGTCTCGCCGGCGATGCGCGCCACGCCCAGTATCATGCCGGTGAGCACGCCCTTGCTGGCGGCGGGCACCACCACGGTGGCGATGGCTTTCCACTTGTGGGCGCCCAGTGCTAGCGCGCCCTCGCGCAGCGAATTAGGCACTTCCCGCATGAACTGTTCGGTTTGCCTTGTCACGACGGGGATCAGCATGATGCTCAGGGCCACGGCGCCGGCGAAGGCGGAGAACTGCTTCAGGGGGACTACCACCAGCGTCCAGGCCACAATGCCGATCACGATGGAAGGCACTCCGTTCAGCAGGTCGGCCACGTAGCGCACCAGGCTGGCGAACATTCTGTCTTCATATTCGGATAAGTAGACGCCGGCGAGGAAGCCGACGGGAATCCCCATCAGCGCGGCCAGTCCCACGATCTCGAGGCTGCCGACGATGGCATTAGCCATGCCGCCGCCGTCCTCTCCGGGTGACAGTGGCAGCTTGGTAAAGAAGTTCCAATCGAGCGACTTACCGCCGTTATACACGAGATAGCCCAGGATGACGAACAGACTCGAGACGGCGATAACCGTGCACACCGCCGTCAAGGTCAACATGACGTTGTTGACTATCTTCCGCCACAAAAGCCGGTTCACCTCATGGACCCCTTTCGCGTGGTCGCGACGATCATCAGCCGCGCCGCGCCGTTGAGGACAATGGTCAGGCAGAAAAGCACCAGGCCGAGCTCGATGAGCACCCCGCGGTAGACGTCCCCGGTGGCTTCGGCGAACTCGTTGGCGATCACGGCGGCGATGGTATGGCCCGGCGCAAACAGGGAAATATGGATAGCCGCCGAGTTGCCAATGACCATGGTGACGGCCATGGTTTCGCCCAAGGCGCGCGCCAGACCCAGGAAGATCGAACCCATGATGCCGAGCCGGGCGTAAGGCACCACCGCGTCCCAGGTCGTCTCCCAGCGCGTGGCTCCCAGCGCGAGGGCCGCCTCGCGCTGCTCGCGAGGCACCGCCAGCAGAGCTTCGCGCGAAACCGAGATGATGAACGGAAACGTCATGACCGCTAGAATCACGCCTGCGGTCAGGTAGCCCACGCCATAGGCGATCCCCTGGAACCACGGCAGAAAGCCCAGGGTCGACTTCAGGAAGGGCTCGACATACGTGCGCATGAGCGGAACCAGGGTAAAGATGGCCAACAGTCCATAGATCACGCTGGGAATGGCGGCCAATAACTCGACCAGGAAGGTGAGGGCGTTCGAAGTGCGCGCGGGCGCCAGCTCGGAAAGAAAGATCGCGGATCCCACGCCTAGGGGAACCGAAATCAGCAGGGCCAGCGCGGAGGTCAAAACAGTGCCATAGATGAACGGCAGGCCGCCGAACTGCTCCGTCACGGGATTCCATTGGCTGGAAGCCAGAAATCCCCAGCCAAGACGGTGACGGGCCGCGGCGGAATCGGTCCACAACACGTATACAATCAGGATCGCGGCGAGCACGATGCTCGCCGCGAAGATCAGCGTGATCAGACGGGCGGCGTGATCGCCCACCCGATCCAGCGGATTCACCCGATGCCGGGCCTGGACTGCCGTTGCCATGAGTCGCTCACCTATGAGCCGGAAGCGATTCGCTTCAGAACTTAATCAGCGAGATCTGCTTCTCTTCCTTGGCGATAATCGCCTTGGGCAGCGGAGCATATGAGAGTTCCGCGCAGTCTTTCTGCCCGTCTGTCAGCATCCATTGGAGGAAGCCAACCAGGGCTTTGCCTTTGGCCGCGTCGGAAAAATGCGCGGGAATCAGCAGCCAGGTAAACGTGGCGATGGGGTAGGCCGCCTTTCCCGGAGCGTTGGTAATGGAAACGCGGAAATCGTCCGGCATGGTCTTGGCCGCGCCGGCGGCCGCCTCGGTAACTCCCTCCAGGCTGGCCTTCACCCAGGCACCGGAGGCGTTCTTGATTAAGCCATAGTTCAGCTTGCTTTGGATGGCGTAGATCAACTCGACGTAACCGACCGAATCGGGAGTCTGCTTTACCAGCCCCGCCACTCCGGGATTGCCGGAGCCATTCAAACCTTCGACCGGCCAGCTTACCTTGGTGTCGGCTCCCACTTTGCTTTTCCACTCGGGACTTACTTTCGAGAGATAGTCCGTAAAGACGAAAGTGGTTCCGCTGCCATCGCTGCGGTGGATGGGTATGATCTCGTCGCCGGGCAGCTTCACGCCGGGATTATCCGCGGCCAGTTTGGGATCGTTCCACTTCTTGATGGTTCCCATGAAAATGCCGGTGACCGACGCGGGGCTGAATTTCAGGTCGGACGACACGCCGGGGATGTTATAGATAATCACCACCGCGCCCATAACCGTGGGGAAATGCAACGGCTTCACTTTCAGGGCGGCGATCTGGGCGTCCTTCATGGGCATGTCGGAAGCCCCGAAATCCACCGTTCCATTGGTGAGCTGGCTGATTCCCGCTCCGGAGCCCCCACCGCCGTAGTTGATCTTCACGTCGGAGTGCAACTTCTGGTACTGCTCGAACCACTTCTGATAAATGGGCATCGGGAAGGTTGCGCCCGCGGCATTGATCTGTTGCGCGGAGGCCACCGCGGCGCCAGCGAGCAGCAGAGCGCCGATGACTAACGCATTCTTCGTCTTCATGATTTCAATCCTCGATTCTCGCACCCGATTGTTACAATTCCGTTGCAGGCTACGGCTTCTTGCGGGGCGCGGGCGGCCCACCCGGAAGCGTGTAGCGGACGTTCACGTAGATGGTGTTGTCGTGCGTGCCCTTGGGTGCGTTCGCGGCAATATACCAGGGGTTGCGCAGCAGGTACTCATACTGGCCCATGACGTTGATGGCCCCGTATCTGGCGTCTTTCCAAATCGTCTGATTGAAACCGAAACTCACTTCCTGTATGGTCTTGTTGTCATTGTTGGACGCGCCTCGGAAGCCGTAGCCGATCAGGGTGGTGCCGTTCGCGTCGAGGGCCACGTCGCGACCGATGTAGACGCCGCTATAGTAGCCGTACAGCAGCGTGTTCTTGAGGGTAGCTTCAAAGCCCTCCACCCATCCGCCGGCATGCATGGGGCTGACATCTCCATTCGCGCGGACGATCAGGTCCGGCACGGTGCCGAAGAAATAGCGGCCGATTCCCTGGCCCCACATCTGGTTGGTGATCAGGCGGAAGCCCTTCACGACTTCCAGGTTGGCGTTGAGCGAGCCGCCGGCGCCGACCTTGGTGGAGTAGGTGTTCGTGGCGGAATCATACACCTTGAAATTGCGCTCCATTCCGGCAACCTCGATGTGCGCTTGCGCGATGGGATCCAGGGCGATCTTGGCGATGATGTCGGGGGTCAGGTTGGGCGTCGTCTGGACGTTCGACGTATTATCCAACTGCGTTCCGCCCAAACCGCTCAGCGCGCTGGCCGAAGGGAGCGTGACGGCGGTGGCCGAGAGGCCGCCCGAGCCGCCGATGTAGGCATCCGGATTCTCGACAGAAAGACCGAGCGTCGCCTTCTCGGACGGGTGATAGAGCACCCGCATGCCCGGCTGGCGGGTCCACGGCAGGCCGACGACGTAATTAACGTCGATAACCTGGCTATAGAACAGGTCGCTGGGCAGCGCCGAAATGCCTTTCCGGTTGGGGGTGATCATACTCCAGCTTTGGCCGGCGAGGTACTCGATCTTGCCCTTGCGGATATCCACCCAGAACAGGCGCAGGCGGGGAACGAAGGCACCGTTGGTCACGGTGATGGCGTTCGACCCGCTGGTGCCGAGGAAATCGAACTCGTTATAGGCGATGAAGTGAGATCCCTTCCAATCGCCGTCGATGCGGAAGCCGATGCGGGAGTTCTGCGGGCTGAATTTGAATTCGCCAAGTTTGGAGGTGGTGGCGGTGTTGTAGGGAACACTGGCAAAGTTGCTTCCCAGGGATCCACCGGCGTTCTTATCTTTCCACGAGGCGGTCAGATCCAAGAAGCCCACCGGCATGATAGTGATATTGCCGAGTTGGAGCTGCAGAGGGGATGGCGCGTCAGCGGGCGCCTGCGTGTCTGTATCGTCCGCCCAGCACGTGCCGAGCAAGCCGGCTGTCATGCAGAGCAAGGCTCCAAGTTTGGTTCGCGATAGCATAAGCGTTTTTGACTTCCTTGTTTGAAGAGAATGAGTTTGATCTACTACCACGGGCTGTCTTTCCCGGTTCAAGACGTCCTCGCCGGAGAGCGACTATCTTCTCCGGCACACGAAGTCCTTTTTGTGTGTAAAGATCCGAAACCGGGGGCCAAGCACCGAGCCTATCGGAGTGCTGTTACACGGCGATGACTAAGTGATTAAGACTGGGTGCCGGTTTTGGAATATTGGGGCAGCGTAACGATGAAAGTGGACCCCTTGCCGAGGTCGCTTTCGACCGCTACCGAGCCGCCCATTTGCTCGATGGCATGCTTCACGATCGAAAGCCCCAGCCCGGTTCCGCCGGCCTGCCGGGAGCGCGCCTTATCCACGCGATAAAAGCGTTCGAATATGCGCGAAAGGTCCGCCGCGGGGATTCCGAGACCCGTGTCGGAAATCCGGATTTCGATGCGCCGGCCGGGCCGGTCCTGGACGCTCACAAACACCTGGCCGTCCGGCTTATTGAACTTGATGGCATTATCGAGAAGATTGAGAAGCGCCTGCTCCAAACGGGTGCCATGGCCTAGTAAGTACAGGTCCGGAATGGGGTCCGCATGCAGGCGCACCCCCATGACGCTGGCGGCCGGCTCTACCGCGCGCATGGCGGAAGACAACGCTTCAGTAACCGGGATGGGCCCCGGCGGGGCTGTCGGCGCGCCCGATTCCAGTTCGGAGAGGCTCAGAAGATCGGCCGAGATATTGTTCAGGCGCACTCCGTTGGCCTGAATGATCTCGACAAAGCGCCGCCGGTTGTGCTGGTCTTCCAGGCCTCCCTCGAGGAGCGTTTCGGCATAGCCCCGGATGGTCGCCAGCGGCGTCCGGATTTCATGCGAAACGTTGGCGATAAAGTCCCGCTTCATGCGCTCCAGCCGCTCGTTGGGCGTGACGTCGTGCAGGATGGCAATGGCACCCCGGTAGGGCGAACCGGCTAAGGGCATGGCCGCGACATCGAACGAGCGCGCCTCCGCGCCGGAGAATTGCAGCCGCTTCCTGACGGTCTCTCCCGAATCGAGGACCCGCGTGAGGACCTCGAGCAGCGCCGGATTGCGGAACACCCGCACCAGCGGCACTCCCTGCGGGGCCTCCTGGCCGCCGATAGCCTGCAGGAACGCGTGGTTGCAGAAAGTGAGGTTCAAGCCGGAATCGACCGCCAGGACCGCGTCCGCCATGCTCGCCAGAATCGCTTCCCGGCGGGCCAACTCCATGCCCAGCCGGTTGACCAGTTCTTCGATCTGCGGCGCCACGCGCGCCAGCGAGCGCGCCAGCACGCCCAGTTCGTCGTCGCCGCCGGGGGGCAGCAGCGGGTGTGGAGCGTCCAGGTTCAGCAGGCGGTCGGCGAAATCGGTCAGGCGATTGATGCGCCGCGCCAGCGACCGTCCGGAGAGCCAGGCTACCAGGACGAACAGGATCCCCCATACCAAGGCCAACAGGCGCACCGTCGCGCTGGGAACATAGATCTGGATCGCCAGAACCGGAGGGGCGGCGACGGCGAGAGCGATTGGAAATACTTTGCGCGTAATCGAATCCGCCATCGAATCTGCCCAATGTTAGCACGCGATTTCCCGGCTCCCGTATCCGGGCAGCCGATTTTCCGTGCCGGGGGTAAGGTCAGCGGCGCGCCCAATACCGGTCGCGGGCCCGCACCACTAGCCCCTTCCTCTTGGCCATCAGCTCGATGCGGCGGAACCCGGGCGTGGTTACGGGCCGATCGGAAACGTAACCCAGGTTGTATTGGCTGCGCAATTCTTCTTGAATGGAGCCGAAGACCTGGTCGATGCCGTTCTTCTTCGAGACTTCGAAGAAGCTTCCGCCGGTCTCGTCGGCCAGCCGCGTGAGCGCGTGCCGGCCGTCCGCTCCGCCCAGGAGTCCGTAATAGCCGGAGTCGGAGAAGAGAATCGAATAGACCAACGTGTCGGCCCGCTGAGCCGCGTCGGTGGCTTCCGCCAGGGTGGCTTCGCTGCCCGTGTCGACGCCATCGGTAAGCAGGATCAGCGCCTTGCGCCCCTGCTGTTGGGTCATGACATCCTGTGCCGCGGTCACCACCGCGTCATATAGCAGCGTGCCGCCGCCGGTCTGAAGCTGGAACTGGCTTCGCGAGGGCGTTTCCACGTATGCCAGCGCATCGTTCAGTTGCCTGAGGGACGCGGTGAGCGGCTGGCGGATGAAGATTCGGAAATCGAACTGCATCAGGAAGACGCGATCCTGGCGGGGCCGCAGCACCGTTTCCATGAAGCGGAAACTGGCGCCGCGCTCGGCGTCCAGCACGCGCGTCTGGCTCGTGCTGGTGTCCACCATCAGCCCGAGCGTGAGGGGAAGATCGGACTCGCGCGCAAAGTAGCTGACGGTTTGCGGGCGCTTGTCTTCGAGCAGCAGGAACTCATCCTGCGCCAGGTCGCGGACGATCGCTCCCTTCTTGTCGGTGACGGTGGCGAGCACGTTCACCACCTTCACTTCCGTGGAAAAAGTGGGAGTCTCCTGCCGGCCGTTCAGTAAGAGGCGCGACCCCAGCAGGGATGCCATCGTGCGCAGGACGCGCCGCCGGGAGTGCTCCGTACCGCCGCGCCGCACCTTCACATCACTCCCCGGCGCCCAGGCTCTTCAGACGCTCCCTGGCGGCGGCATTCCCGGCGGCGGCGGCCCTGCGATACCAGGCGATGGCCGTGTCGCGATTGGGGCTCACACCCAAGCCATCCTCGCAGAGCACACCGATGTTGTACATGGCGCTGTCGTTTCCCGAATCGGCCGCTTTGCGATACCAGTTCATGGCTTCGCCGTAATCCACCTCGACGCCCAGACCTTTCTGATAGAGCACGCCCACCTCGTTGGTGCCGAGCAGATCGCCGGCTTCCGACGCCCTGCGAAACCACTTCATGGCCTCGCGGTTATTCACGGGCACGCCCAAGCCGTCGCGATACATGACGCCGGTGTTGAACATGGCCTCGCCGTTGCCTTGATCGGCGGCCCTACGAAACCAGCTCAGGGCCTGGAGATAGTTTCGCTGCTGGCCGCGGCCCTCGAAATACAGGAGGCCGATATCATTCATGGCCTGCGTATCGCCGGCATCGGCGGCCTTGGAAAACCACGCGTAGGCCATCTCGTAATTCACGGGCGTGCCCTGCCCGTTGCCGCACATCACGCCCAGGTACATCATGGCTTCGACGTTGCCGATATCGGCGGCCTGCAGGAACACCGCGAGGGCGCTCGCATACCATTTCTCGGTGTACAACTGCTTGGCGCGCGTCATGAGCACGCCGGCGTTGGGAGGCGGAGGCAGATCGTTGGGGGATGACGACGGCGATTGCGCCGGGGCCACCGCCGAGAGGAACAGCAATATCGCCGGAATGCGCCAGTCAGGCATGAAAACCCTTATCGGATTTAGACGTCTCAGATCGCTCCGACGTTGCGCGGCCGCCGTCCCGCCGGTCCGCCCGATGCCGGTAGAGCCGCGCATCCACTACCGCGGCCATGGCCTCGATCTGAAGGCCGCCGCCCAGAAATCTCGCTATCTCTCGCGCCCACGGCAGCGGTTCCCGCACCACTTCGGCATAGGGCACGCACAACGCCCGGAAGTTGGCTTGCTTCGCCATCCATTCCTTGACGGCCCGTACCTGGGATGAAATCGCGGCCACCAGCCTGGCCTCCGGCTGGCTTGCGGCATCGTCGCCTCGCGCCGCCAGCATGTCGCGCTGCGATGCGAAGACCTCGCGCGGGTCGCGCTCCATGAAGAGCACGCGGTAAGCGGCCGTGGCAGGCAAGTGCCACAACAGCCGGTAGATCGCCTTCAGTGCCTTGCCGCGAGCCAGCGCCGGCACCCACCGCGAATCTTCCGCGAGGCGCTTTACGGGTTCGTATTCGAAGTAGCCCTGGGGATTATGGTCGTCCGGCCCGCGCGCGCCGTCCGTCAGCGCCGGGATGCCGCCGACCTGCAACATCTGCATGGCGAGCGAGGTGCCCGAGCGCGGAACCCCGCTCACGATAGTGACGAATTCGCGATCGCCCTGCACTGCTTTCACCTTACCAAAAGCGCCGTTCCAGGCGATTCCACAGCGGTATCGCGAGCCCCGCCCCCAGGGTCGAGAAGGCTAAAAACCAGGTCAGCCACGGCGCCGCGGGATAACTTACCTCAATCCACTGGACGTCTCCGGGCGGCAGCCGGCGCTCCTCGGGATGCAGCAGGAACGCGGCGAGCGGCCGCATCCGGCATCGCGAAAGCCAGGCCCCCGCGCCACCGGCATCGATCGATTTGGTAAGCTCGCCCTCGCGCAATTTCAGCGTGAGGTCGCCGCGCACGGCGCGCAGCGGCCGCAGCCGCCAGGAGATCTCGCGTGGCGCCATGGCTCGCACCGGCGAAGTCTCGACCGCGATCTCCGGCGGCGCCGTGAGCGACGAGGCCGCGTCCGCTGCGTCGAGCGCGCGCGCCAGGTGCACCGTGACGATGGCCGGCTCATTGAGCGGCAACGGCGCGTGCCCGTAAGTGGAATCGATCTGCACCAGCAGCCAGGCCATGGGCAAAGCTACGAGCAGCGACGGCTTCGCCATGAGCAGAAACAGCCGCGCGCTCTCGCGCATGGCCGCAAGCTGCGCGCGTCCGATCAGAACCGGTTCGCTGGCGTACAGCCGGAATTCCGCGAGGTGCGCCACGAGGCGCTTCAGCGTCCGTGAGGCGCTATCGAGACTGCCCGCGCGCCGGTAGACCGCCATCGTCGCCGCGCCGGAGAGCGCTGCAATCAGCGCCAGGCTCGCGAGCCTCATTCCAGATACCCGAGGCCCTTCAAGCGCCGCTCGACCTCCGCGCGGGCGTCATCCTCTTCCACGCGCGCCAACTCCTTCGCAATGGCGTGCTCGACGAGTTCCTCGGGCGAGCTGTAGCCGGCTTTCCGCGCGCATTCCTCGAGGCGCTTCCAGGTCTCGGAATCGATCTTGATCTTCGCCATGGCTTCAACGATAGATATCGCGGCCCGTCATCGCGGCCGGCGGCTGCACCCCGAACAGGCCCAGAATCGCGACCGGGAGATCCTTCAGGCCTGGGTCCGCGACGGACGCCCTCCGCGTGCCGAGCAACACTCCGGGCACCACTTGCGCCGCCATACAATGATCGCCGATCCAGGCGTCCGTGTTGTCTTCAAGGACCGTCGGCGGCGTCTCGCCCAGGGCCGTCTCCCAGGAGATGCGGTAGCCCGCGGAAGGTCCCACAATCAGATCCGGCGCATAGCGGCTGGCCGAAGGAGCTACCGGCGCGACATCCTGAATCACCGGCTGGCCGCTTTCCGGATCGCGGAAGGCCGCGAGGCGCGCGCGAAGCCCGGCCAGCAAAGCATCGCGCTCGGCGCCGGGATGCACGATGCCGTGCGCCTCGCGCCCCGCCATGTTGAGGTAGAGCGCGTTCAAGCCGAGCGCATAAGCTTTTGTGTGCGACCAATCCACGTTGGCAAAGGGACGTTCTGCGTCGCCCGCCGCCGCGCCCCGCAACGTCAGAAACCCCTCGCGACGCAGCCAGGCATTCAGATTGAAGGCGCGGCGGAAACTCGCGAAACCGTGATCGGACATCACCATGACCGTGGCGCCGCGCGCGCCGTCGAGCACCTCGCCCAGCGCGCGATCGACGCTTTGATATGTCCTCAGCAGCTCGTCCTCATGCCGTTCCCACAGCATGTGCGAATCCTGATCGACCTCCGAGAAGTAGAAGAACAGCAGGCCGTCATGAAACCGCCGCAGGCACTCGCGCAGCATCGCACGGTGCCGTTCGGCGATGAAGCGGCTCAGATCGAGGTACTCGGGCAGGTCGATCGCGTTCTGCCGCAGCGCCGAGGTATCCTCCTCGATGCCCTGCGTGTAGAAGAGGCCGATGCGCCGCGCGAGTTCGCCGGCATACCCCGGCGGTGCGGAGATGGGCAGCGCGGGGTCCTGGGGGTCGATGTTCAAAGGCGAGCGGTAAATGTGGATCGCGGGATGCAATTGCCGCGCGTAAATGCGAAACATTCCGCTCACGCCGCGTATTCCGCCCATCAGCGGGAAGCGCACCCGCACCCAGGGCGACCATTCGCCCTGGCGCAATATGAACTGCTGCCCGCCGATACGGAAGCTCGCCGCGGCGGCATCGGGATCGATATCGGCGACCATGTCGGCGTGCGTGGGCCGGCGGTCGCGCCGCAAGGAATCCGGCGGCCCTTCAACGGGCAGCACCACCCGCCAGGCTTCCGCGCTCACGGGAATAATGCGGCCGCCCGAAACCTCGCGCGCCGTCTCGCTCGGATCGTCCGTGTAGTAAGTGAATGTGCCGAAGGTGCCTTCGAGATCCGGAGTCCCCATGCCGGCCAACGCTTCGCCCGAGTGCTCCTCGGGCGGGTAGTTGGTGGGCATGCGAATCACGGTTGCCGGAATGCCGTGCTCGGCGAGAATCTCCCAGAACGGACGCCCGGCACGGAACGAGCGCACGCGCGCTCCCCCGAGCGGCAGCAGGTAGGGGCCGATCTCCAGATGGTGGGCCGCGCCGATGGTCTGCGCCATCGAAGATATGGGTTCGAGCGTGGCGGGGTCGCGGGCGACGAAATCGAAGATGCCGTGACCGGCGGGATCGAGGCCCGTGATGAAGGTCGCCCACGCCACCGGGCTTTCGGGCGGCGTGGTGGTCGCGAGTCGCAACAGGCCGCCGCGATCCCGCAATCGTGCCAGGTTCGGCAGCGCGCTCCAATGGCGCTCCAGGAAGTTGGGGTCCATGCCATCGACCCCCAGCACGATCACGCGCCGGCCCGGCGCGCCCGATGGCGCCGGACCGCACGATGCCAGCCCCAGCGCGGCGGCGGCTACGATGATCGTCACACCGCGCACGGCAGTGGCTTTCCATCCATCCATTCCGGCGGATCCACTCCGAACAGATCGAGCGCCGTGGGAGCCATATCTTCGATGCCCGGGTCGGCGCAATCGATCGGCCGGTTGCAGAACAGGACGCCCGGCACGAGCGGCGGATCGATGCAGTGATCGCCGCTCCAGGCCTTGCGGTTGTCCTCAATGACGCACCCGGTCACCTGGCCGATGGCCGCCTCCCAGGAGATCCGGTAGCCCGCGTTGAAACCCGCGATGAGATCGGGCGCCGCGTCGAGATACGGGCCGCGGTAGAGCCGGTCGGTGGCGTACACTTCGCGAATCGCGATTTCGCCGCGCTCCTCGTCGGCGAGGCCCGTGAGCCGCGCGATCAGCTCGGCTTTCAACGCCTCCGCCTCGCCGCCTGGTGCTACCGTGCCCTGCGACTCGCGGCCGCGCAGGTTGAGATAGACCCCGCTCAACCCGAGCGCGTAAGCCCGCGTGCGGCTCCAATCCACGCCGGCGAAGTAGCGCCCGCTTTCCGATCGGCCCTCTTCGAGCGCCAGGTAGCCGTTGCGGTGCAGCCACGAATTCAGGTTGACCGCGCGACGGAAATGGCTGAAGCCGTGATCGGAGAGCACCATCAGCACGGTATCGCCGCCGGCGTGCCGCATGGCCGTGCCCACCAGGCGGTCCATGCGCGCGTACAGCTCCGGGACGACGCCGCTCCAGCGCGCCTCGCCCGCGCCATCCAGGTGCCGGAAGAACATGTGCTGCACGCGATCGCTGGTGTCGAAGACGCACGCCACCACGCCGCGCCGCGTGTGCGCGAGCGCGTGCTCGAACATGGCCTCGCGCTCGGCGAGCGTGAGCCACGCCTGCTCCAGAAAGGCGGCTTCATCGATGGCGCCCTCGTTGAGCGCCCAGGTGTCTTCGGCCATGCCCAGCGTGGCGAACGATCCCAGCAGCCGCGCCAGGTAGGCCGCGTAATACGGCGGATGGCTGATCGGCATCGCGGGCGCTTCGGGATCGATCTGAATGGGCGTGGCGTACATCGCGAAGTGCGGCTCCGTCGCGGTGACCAGGAAGCGCACGATGCCGCGTATGCGCACACCCGGCGCGGCGTGAAAGGCCAGCCGCAGCCACGGCGAGTATTGGCCGCGCGTGAGTCGGTAGCGCCGGCCCCCTATTTCGAGCGCGATTTCGGCGTCGCGCTGGCGCACGCGGAACGGAATCGTGAGCACCCCGCCGCCTTCGTGAAATTCGTCCGCCGGCCCTTCGAGCGTTCCCGAGAGCCACTCCTCGTCGCGCTTCAACGGATAGCAGGCGCCGCCCTCGCGCGCCGCCGCGGCGGGGTGCTCGGTAAACACGGAAAAGCTGCCCTGCGTGCCGCGCAGGTCCGGCGTGCACATGGCCGAAAGCATCTGCCCCGCGAACTTCTCGGGCGGAAACGTGATGGGCACGCGCAGAATGGTGCTGCGAATATTGTGCTCGCCGAGGATCTTCCAGAACGTCCGGCTCTTGCGGCGCTGCTCGATCTCCGGCCGGCCGAGCGGAATGCGCAGGCGCCCCAGTTTCCAGAAGCGCCGCGCCGGCCGCACCTTCGAGGAAGAGAGTTCCGGCACATAGCTTTTCAGGCTTCGATTCAGGAAATCGAAGATGTTGTGGCGCGCCGGATGCACGCCCGTCGCAAACGTGGACCACGCCACGGGCGAGAGCGCGGGGAAGGTGGTGCGCAGGCGATGAAACGATCCCTGCTCTTTCAACCGGCTCAGGTTGGGCAGCTTGCCTTCGGCCATGTACCGTTCGGTCAAGCCTGGATCGAGCCCGTCGAGGCCCAGAAATATCAGCCGCCGGATGCGCGCCGGGCGATGGCTTCGGCGCCGCCGCAGATGCGCCACCGCCGCGCGAAACGGCCACAGCAGGAGCGAGACACAGCCGAGAATCAACGACGCGAGCAGGCCCGCGAACGATCCCAGGAAAGTGAATCCCGCGCCCGGTCCGACATACGCCAGCAACAATGACATTATGGAAATAGAACTATGATTCCTATTTTGGCATGGAGGGGGAGCGCGCCGTTGTGACGCGAGCCGGCCTGCTGGTCTTCGCTCTCTTTGCCGCGGCGCTAACAGCCGCGCCGCAAACGCCCGTCATTCTGATTTCCATCGACACCCTGCGCGCCGATCACCTGGGCGTCTATGGCGGCCGCGTCCCCACGCCCGGCATCGATTCCTTCGCGCCGGGCGGCACGCTTTTCGGCGCGGCCGAGGCGCAGGTGCCGCTCACGCTGCCCTCCCACACCTCGTTGCTGACTTCGACCTACCCGTTTCAAAGCGGCGTGGAAGAGAACGCCGAGCACGTGCCGGCGAATCTGGCGACGCTGGCCGGCGTGCTCCACGAGCATGGATACGAAACCGCCGCGTTCATCGGCAGCGTGTTCCTCGAACGCCAGCTCGGTCTCGACCGGGGCTTCGATTTCTATGACAGCCCGTTCCAGTTCGACGCCTTTTCGCGGCTCTCGGGCGAGATCTTCTTCGTGGGCGCGCAGAGCAACCGCCTGGGAATCCGCAACCGGCGCGATGGAAATCTGGTGATCCGCGCCGCCTCGCGGTGGCTCGACGAGCGTCGCGGCCGGCCGGTCTTCGCGTTCATCCACCTGTTCGACCTGCATGCGCCCTATGAGCTGCCAGCGAGCTTCCATCGCCCGCCGAATCTCTCCGATTACGGCGTCCAGCTTGTGTATGTGGATCGCGTGGTGGCCGCATTTCGCGAGGCCCTGATTCGCGGCGGCTGGTGGGACCGCTCTCTGGTGATTCTGATTTCCGATCATGGCGAGGGGCTGGGCGATCATGGCGAGAACTCGCACGGCGCTTTCCTCTACGAGAGCACGCTGCACGTGCCGCTGATCCTGCATTGGCCCGCGGGCACGGCGCCGCTAGGGGCGCGCGACGGCCGCCCCGCGGGCCTCATCGACGTAGCGCCCTCGGTTCTCGATTTCCTGCACATTCCGGCGCCGCCGTCGTTCGTGGGAATCAGCCTGCTGGGGCAGGAGCGGCGCCCGGTCTACAGCGAGAGCTTTCACACTCGAGATGCCTTCGGCTGGGCGGCCCCGCGCGCGCTGCGCTCCGGGAATTTCAAGTATATCGATGCCCCCCGGCCGGAGCTGTACGATCTCACCCGCGACCCGAGTGAGACGCGCAATCTCGCGACGGCCGATGCCGCCCATGTGCAGACGCTGCGCGCCGCCATGTCGAAGCTGCTGGCGCACTATCCGGCGGCGGATTCGCATGGCGAGCCGGTAACGCCGCGCACCGAGGCGCTGCTGCGCTCGCTGGGGTATCTCTCGCGCGGGCCGCGCAACCGCTCCGCCGGAGCCGCGTCGCCCGACCCCAAAGACCGGCTCGCCGAGTTGCACCTCTACGAGAAATCCGAAGCCGCCGTGGATGCCGGCCGCATGAGCGAGGCCGCCATCCTGCTTAACCGCGTGATCGCCGAGGACCCGCAAAACACGCTCGCCCGTCGCGACCTGGGGATGGTTTACCTGATGAGCAGTTCTTTCGAGAAAGCGCGCGCCTGTTTCGAAAAAGTCGTAGCCGCCGCTCCGGACGACTACCTTTCGCAGTATGAACTGGGAATCGTGTATGACCGCCTGGGCCAGCGGAAAGAGGCGCTCGATCATATGCAGATCGCCTGCGAACTGGCGCCCCTCTCGCAGCCCTGCCGCGCGGAGCTGGAGAAGCTGAAGCGGCCGCCCAACTGAGGACGACCGCTCCCTCACGGTCGCGGCTCTGTCTGAGCCGCGACCGTGAGGGAGCGGTCATCCTCTACTAACCCTGACGATTACTTAACTACTACCTTCGCCGTGCCCACGTTATCGTATTCGTCGGCCACCCGCACGGCAATAGTGTGCTCGCCGGCCGGCGCATCGAGCGTCAGCTCGTAATCCAGATCGGGCGCATCGGAAAGCTTGGTAACCGGCGCCACCACTGTCCAGTCGCCGCCATCCACCGAGTATTCAGCTTTGCTCAGGTTGTTGAGCGCGTCGGCGGCATGCCAGCGTACCGCCAGCTTTCCGCCGTTGCGCGTGGCCGCGAGATTGCCGATCGCGGGCGGCGTATTGTCGATAATGAACGGATCGCTCTCCAGGCCGGCCTTCAGCGCCTGCCCGGGAGGATTCGAAGGCGCGTCGGATGCCGTGATGCGCAGCCGGTATTCGCCGTCGGGAAAGGCCGTCGAATCCCACGAGAAATATTTCTCGGCCAGCTTTTCCTTGAGCGGCTTCCACACGGTCTCGTTGGCGCCGCGGACCTCCACGGTGTAGACCAGCGCGTCGCCGTTGGGATCGGAAGCAACCCAACGCGCGCCCACGAAACCCTTGGCGAGTTGCATGGCGGGCGTGGTGGTGGGACTCTCGCCGGGCGGCGACAAAGATCCGCCGGACGCGGGTCGCCGGCCCAGCGGCGGCAGCGTGAGCGATTGCGAGGGCGCCTGCAAGAGCGCCAGCGGCGAAATCGAGGGCGCCGGGAATTTGTAATTCGGCGGCGTCATTTCGATCTGGTCGATGCGCGGCTCGACGTTATCCGGCAGGTAGGCCAGATCCACGTCTTCCACTTCCGGCGAGCGGCCGTCCGCCGCGGCCGTCAGCGTGGCGCGCCACTGTACGAAGCGCGCCGGGGGCGATGGCACACGCCCGCCCTTGGCCGCGGATGGCGCCTCGGCCACCGGCGCCGACCAGGGGCTCCAGTTGGTGCGCGGCACGTCCAGGTTGCCGCTGCGCGCCGCTAGGACCACATGCCCGCTGTTCAACCGCCCCTCGAAGCTAAGGCGGCCCCACAGCGAGTGCATCCCGGCGTCGAACACGTCGCTCTCGAGGGTGCCTTCTTTTTCCAGGCCCGGCCCGATCTCGTACACCTTGCCCACATTTCCCGTGGCCGCGTAGAGCCGCCCGTCGCGGCCGGTCTGAAACGCGGTGATCTGCGTCGAAGGCATGGTGAGCAGCGCGGTATAGAGAACCGGCGATTCGATCCGGTACACGTTGCCGCGATTCCCCGCGCCCAGCAGCGGATGGCCCGCGGCGTCGAAAGCGATGGCGTAAACCACATCCTCCGGGCTGCTCCAGATTCGCCGCGGGGTGCCGTTCTTGTCGATGGCGTAGACTTCACTTCCGCCGCTTACGCCCGCCGGAGCCAGCGAACTGGGCGGAGGCGCGCCGGGACGCGTGCTGGGTACGGGCGCGGCCGACCCGGGAGGGTTAATCGTTGCGGTAGCCGCCACCACCGGCGAAGCCATCAGCGGCGCGGGCAGGTTGGAACGTCCGCCGCCCTGCTTGTTCCCCACCGCGGCCGCGTAGATGGCGCCATCGCGCGCCACGGCCACGGCGGTCACCTCGCGCTTGGACATCTGGTATAGCACGAAGCCTTCACCAGCCGGCGAGACCCGCACCACCAGCCCGCCAGGCTCGGTGCCCGCGATCATGTTGTCCTCGGCGTCCAGCGTCAGCGAGCGTACGTGCGTCTCGTCGCTCTTGTAGATGGCCTTGCCTTTTCCGTCCGGGGTGACGCGGTGGATCTCGCCGGGGTCGCCGGTGGCCACCAGCAGGTCGCCATGGCCGTCGATCGCCAGCGCCCAGATGTACTTCGTCTTGGGATCGTAGAATACTTCCGGCTTGCCGGCGGCCGAGACGCGATAGACCTTGCCATCGGGCGAGGTGGCGGCGTACACGCGGTCCTTCGTATCCACGGCCAGGGCCTGGATCTGCAGGCCTTCCAGAGTGGCGAAGAGCTTGCCCTTGCCGTCCGGCGGAATGCGATAGAGCTTGGCTCCGGTGCCGCCGCCGGCATACAGGTCGCCCTTGGAATCCCGCGCCAGCGCCCAAAGGTAGGTGGAGGAGGTGTCGAACAGCTCCATGGAGCGCGGCGCCAGCGTCAACAGGCCATCGCTGCGCACCGAGAGGTTCTTGATGATGCCTTTTTCGAAGTCGTCGTAATCGCCCTGCGACCAAGTGCGGGTCTGCCCTCCTTCGAGAGCCGATACCGCCAGCAGGAGGGCCGCGAATAGCCGCGGCCGGGTCAGAAATAATCTCATCGTCGCTTTGATCTTCCGGGCAAGCTAAAGCATGCCCCACCCAGGTGGGGCATGCTTTAGCTTGCCCTTAATCCTTTACTTCACGTGGATGCGAAGCGAGTAACTGCCCGTCACCACGTAATCGAAGGGCAGCGCCATCTGCTCGGAGGCCGTCTCCGGCGAGGTGAACAGCGAACGGTTCGCGGCGCGCCCGGCCTGCATCACGTTCAGCACCGAGGAGGGCAGGCTGGGTAGGGTCTTATCGTCGTAATACGCGGTCGGGCTGGTCTCCACCAGCGATACGTACACCTTGTCGTTGGTGCGCTCCTGGTTGAGCAGGGACACCGTCTCGGGCAGGTCCATGAAGTGGTTCATCAGGCCCGCGATGTTCTGCATCCGGTTCAAGGTGTCGGCGTCGCTCAGCAGGATGCGGTGGTCGTCCTTGGCCAGGCCGTCTGGAATCTTCACCTTCAGATCGCGCTGGATACGCTCTCCGCGATAGGGCTGCAGGAACACTTTGACCGCTACTTCGTCCCCCGGCCGCACGTCGGGATTAGCCACCCAGGCGTTCTCGATAGAAGCCACGCGGCGCTCCGGCAGCAGGTCCACCGTCACATCCACGCTCTTCACGTCTGGCGGATTCACGTTGTTCAGGTACAGGCGGTTGAACTTATCGCCGAACCAGCCCGCCAGCACCATGGGCGCCGGCATGGGCATTTCGCCGGAGGCCTGCATGGTGGAGAGGGAAATGCTCGATTGACCGCCCATTTCCACTTTTCCGCTCAGCCGGTAGGTGGCTTCGTCGGCGAACTCGTTCATCTCCGAGAGCGAATTGAAGAGCGTGAGCATCATCAGGTAGGGCGTCCACTTCTGCTGCACGAAAACGTTGAAGTGGAAATCCTTCTCGCCGCGGATGGCGTCCTTTTCGTCGCGCGACCGCACCCTCATGGTCACGGGAATCATGTCGCTGCCCGCTCCCAGCACACCCATAATGCCGCTATGCCGGTCCTGATGCAGCGCCCCCACGATCTCGGTGGCGTTGGCCATCTTGTTCGGCTGGAAGCTCGAAGCCAGCGTCATGAGCACTTCGCCCTTGCTCATCGGCATGGTTACGGGACCGAGGTTGAAGAACGAATGGCCGAAGGCCAGTACGTGCTTGCCATCGTTGTACGTCACCGTGCCCAGCCCGCTCACGCTCATGTCGCCATCCACCAGCACGCCCGCCACGGTTTCCCCGGGGTTCAGTGAATGCTCCCATCCGGGGGCCGGCCGGTTGGTATGTAGCGCGCTGCCGGTGGCCGCTCCGCCCTCGACGGCGCTGATGCCCAACTGCTGGAACAGAGGCCCGAACGCGCCCAGGGTGGCGTCCGTGAAGCCAGAAAGTACCAGCGGCGCTTCGATCGGCACCATCATGGGCATCTGCTGCGGCAGGCTGCCGCCGCTCCCGGCCGCCACCAGTTGGCCCAACATGTCGCCCGGCACCGCGACTTCCTGCCGGCTGGCCTTGATCTTATCCGGGGTGCGCGCGGTTTCCGGGCGCGATTGATCCAGATCGTTGATCTCCAGCATCAGCTCGATGGGCGTGATCCCGCAGATGGCGTCCGGCGAAAAGACGCTCAGCCGCAACGCCACAGCCCCAACCAGCTTGCCGCCAATGTAGACTGGACTGCCGCTCATACCCCCCGCCACGTTGGTGCGTATGGCTTTACCACCCATTTTGGCGAGGATGATATCTTGCTTCGGTCCCCAGGCGTTCTTCATGACACCGATGATCTCAATGGGAACCGGCTCGGGTTCGGTGCCCTGGAATACGGTCCACGCGGTGCCTTTCATGCCGGGCTTGACCTCGGCAAGCCGCATGATCTCGGGTTTTCCCGGTTTGGGACGGGCCACGGTTTCGGCCGAATACACCAAGGGCGCCACCGCGAATCCACAAAAGATCGCGGCAATTCGGAAATTCATTGGGTAGACAACTCCAGTTCTTTCTATTGTACTATGCGTCGCGAAACCGCCCGGCGTTACGTCTGGTTTGCTATCTTGCCTGTAGATGAGCACAATCCGACGCGTATTGATCAGTGTCACCGATAAGACCGGGATCATCGATTTCTCCCGCCATTTGAGGGAGTTAGGGGCCGAGCTGATCTCCACCGGGGGAACCGCGCGCATGATCCGCGAAGCCGGCGTATCAGTCCGCGACGTGGCCGACGTCACCGGCTTCCCCGAAATGCTGGATGGCCGCGTCAAGACCCTGCACCCCAAGATCGCCGGCGGTGTTTTGGCCATGCGCAGCCGGCCCGATCACATGCAGGCGCTGGCCCAACATGGGATCGAGCCCATCGACATGGTGGTGGTCAACCTGTACCGTTTCGAGGAAGTGGCGGCCAAGCCCGGCGCGCGCCTCGAGGAGCTTATCGAGAACATCGACATCGGCGGGCCCAGCCTGATCCGCGCGGCCGCCAAGAACTACCCGGATGTCGCGGTGGTGGTGTCGCCCGCCGATTACGAGGCCGTGCTGGAAGAACTCCGCGCAAACGGCGGCGCGCTCTCACCCGATACCCGCTGGCGCCTGGCCCGCAAAGCCTTTCGCACCACCGCCGCCTACGATGCGGCCATCAGCGAGCGCCTCGACCGGGAAGACGGCGCGCACGCCCTGCCGCTCGAGCTGAACCTGCGCGCGCCCAAACTGCTGGACCTGCGCTACGGCGAGAATCCGCACCAGGAGGCCGCGCTCTACGGCCACGCCGGGAAGGGTATCGCCGGCGCCAAGCAATTGCATGGAAAGGAATTATCTTACAACAACCTGGTGGACCTGGATGCCGCCTGGCAACTGGCCTGGGAATTCGCCGAGCCCGCCGCAGCCATTATCAAACACACCAACCCGTGCGGTTGCGCCGAGTGGGATACCCTGGTAGAAGCTTACCGCAAGGCCTTCGAGTGCGATCCGGTATCGGCCTATGGCGGCGTGATCGGGCTGAATCGCGCCATGGATGAAGAGACCGCCCGCGAGATCTCGAAGACTTTCATCGAGGCCATCGCCGCGCCGGGCTATTCACCCGAGGCGCTGGCGGTGCTGACCGCGAAGAAGAACTTGCGGCTGCTGAAAGCCGCCCCGGGCGTCGATCCCTTGGTGGTGAAGTCCATTTCGGGCGGCCTGCTGGCCCAGACCGCCGATACCGCGGCGCTCGATCGCGCGGCGGCCGTGGTGAAGACCAGGCGGCTGCCTACGGAAGCGGAATGGCGGGACCTCGAGTTCGCCTGGAAAGTGGCCAAGCACGTGAAATCGAACGCCATCGTGTATGCGCGAGCGGGCCAGGCCGTGGGTGTGGGCGCGGGGCAGATGAGCCGCGTCGATTCGGTCAAGATCGGAGCCATGAAGGCGGTGCTGCCGCTGGCCGGAACGGCGGTCGCCTCGGACGCCTTCTTCCCGTTCGCCGACGGCCTGGAAGAGGCCGTGAAGAACGGCGCGACGGCATTCATTCAGCCGGGCGGCTCGATGCGCGACGGGGAAGTCATCGCCGCCGCCGACCGCTTGGGCGTCGCTATGGTCTTTACCGGCGTGCGCCACTTCCGGCATTAGCTCTACATCAGGGCGCCCGTCACCGCAATGGCGATGCCGACGACGCCGGCCACCACGCCCATAATTGGGAACATCACGCGGCGCGAGATGAAATAGAGTGAGGTCAAAACCAGGCCAATCTCGAGCAACCCCTCCCCGATGTCGAATCGCAGGGCACGGTGTTCGGAGGCCTCGGCGGCGCCGTCGGCCGATTCGGCTTCGTGCTGAATATCCTTGCCCTGCTTTTCGTACTTGTGCATCTGGGCATCGTAATCGGCGCGCATGGCGTCAGCGGCCGCGCCCTTGGCCCCGAAAACCGCCAGTAGGTTCTGCCCTAATTCGAGATTGTGATACTTGACCCGGGTGGCTTGGTAATGGGACCAGTCGTCGTTGGCGGTGGATTTGTGCATGATCGCGGCCGTGTGCGTGCGGTGCGAGACGATGCTCACGATGGCCAGCGCGACGGCCAGGATGGCGGCCAGGATGCCTATCGTCCGTCCCGTGCCGTCGGCACCGTGTTCGGTTTCGTGATGGATTTCGAGTTCTGGCATGGAGTTATGCTCCGTATTATGCCAGAAACCGCCGACGAACTCTTCATGCGCCAGGCATTGCAGCGGGCGCGCGAAGGGGCCTCGGCGGGCGAGGTTCCGGTGGGCGCGGTGGTGGTGATCGGCGGCCAGATCGTCGGCGAGGGGTCGAATTCCCCGATTGCGCGCGGAGACCCCACCGCGCACGCCGAGATCCTGACGCTGCGCGAGGCCGCCGCCCGCACGGGCAATTACCGCCTGGAAGGGGCCACGCTCTATTGCACGCTGGAGCCGTGCGTGATGTGCGCCGGCGCGCTGGTGGCCGCGCGCGTGGCCCGCCTGGTCTTCGGCACGCGCGACTTGCGCTTCGGAGGCGTGCGCAGTAAGTTCCAGGTGGCCGATTCGGACGTGCTAAACCATCGTGTCGAGGTGGTGGAAGGCGTGCTGGCGGTCGAGTGCGTGGAGTTGCTCAAGGAGTTCTTCGAAGCCCGGCGCTGAGCCGCTGGCGGCACCGGCGAAATCCTTCCCCGGCGCAACCGCTTCGAGCTAAGCTGGATAGCTGCTATGCCGGACTACATCGGAGCTATCGATCAAGGCACCACCAGCACCCGCTTCATCGTTTTCGACCGCGCCGGCAAGATCGCCGCTTGCGCCCAGAAAGAGCAGCGCCAGATTTATCCCCAGCCGGGATGGGTGGAGCACGATCCTGTAGAAATCTGGGAGCGTACTCGCGAGGTGATCGGCGAGGCCATGGCGCAATGCCAGATCGGGCCGCGAGACCTGGCCGCCATCGGGATCACCAACCAGCGCGAAACCACCGTCCTGTGGGATCGCCGCAGCGGCGAGCCGGTATACAACGCCCTGGTCTGGCAGGATACGCGCGTGGGCGATACGGTGGCCGAGATGACTGCCGCGGGCGGGGCCGATCGCTTCCGTGCCAAGACCGGCCTGCCGCTAAGCACCTATTTCAGCAGCCTCAAGATCCACTGGCTGCTGGAAATGGTGCCAGGCGCACGCGAGCGGGCCGAAACCGGCGATCTGCTATTCGGCAACATCGATACCTTCCTGGTGTGGCATCTCACCGGAGGCCCCGCGGGCGGGCTGCACCTCACCGATTGCACTAATGCCAGCCGCACGCAGCTCATGAACCTCGAGACGCTCGATTGGGACCCGGAACTGCTCACGGCCTTCGGTATCCCGCGCGCCATACTGCCCGCCATTCGCTCCAGCAGCGAGATTTATGGCGAGGCTAAGCTCGAGGCCATCCGCGGCGTGCCCATCGCCGGCATCCTGGGCGATCAGCAGGCCGCCCTGGCGGGGCAGGCCTGCTTCAATCCCGGCGAAGCCAAGAACACCTACGGCACCGGCTGTTTCCTGCTGATGAACACGGGCACCGAGATTGTGCAATCGAAATGCGGCCTGCTCACCACCGTGGCCTTTCGCCTGGGCCGCCAGCCGGCGCACTACGCGCTCGAAGGCAGCGTGGCCAT